>ENA-OQCS01000176-OQCS01000176.1-human-gut-metagenome-genome-assembly--contig:-NODE-176-length-33868-cov-4.941407_pt1 | contig 33868 bp, 36 predicted proteins | sample MGYA00242757_ERZ504575 | MGnify/ENA primary metagenome ERZ504575 (study PRJEB26092, sample SAMD00036297) | human gut metagenome | host: Homo sapiens | study: EMG produced TPA metagenomics assembly of... | reverse complement strand
GACAAAACAGCCGACAAATACAGCAGTCATCCACAATTATAAAAAATACCCTCTCTACCGGTTTCCCGGTAAAAAGGATATTTTATCCGACATAGCAGTCTCGTATTATCTTTCGATCTTTGCCCCATTCCACCATGGGAATTCACGGTTCAGCCATTTCCTGCAAGCTCACTCCATGGTTCACAGGCTCTTGCGATCCTCTGCCGTTTTCGTTGGCAGTCAGCTCATTTGCCAAGCCGATTCCATGGGGACCTGCGGAAAAACGTGATACTCCACTGGAATGCCTTTTTATAGAGTGCCTGAACAAAGAGAAGTGTATTATCCAGCAGCACCGTCTGATCCTCAAAGGTATGCCAGATAAAGGTTCTGGGTGTATCTTCCGTAACCTGAAATTCCAGAGACATCTGATCTTTCAGCTCCTCATAACGATCTCCCAGAAGATTTCGAAAGCTTTCTTCATGGCCAGCTTTCCCTGAAGTGATCACCGGATAATTCAGGATCATGCCATTGGGACGGATCCGCTCGTTTTCCATTCCCGTGATCCCGGCAAGCTCCTCAGTATTCCAGAACACTCCCAGAGAAGCTGCCAGATGGCCTCCTGCCGAAAAGCCGGATACAATGATCTTATTTTTTTCAATATGCCACTTATCGCTGTTCTCTCTGAGAAGAGCTACTGTTTTTGCCAGCTGACGGAGAGCCACCGGATATCTGGCAGGTGCCACACTGTAACGAAGTACCACTGCGTGATAGCCCATTCCCATAAACCGGACAGCAATGGCTTCTGCTTCTCTGTCTGAAGTCATGCAATAAGCTCCGCCCGGACAGATCACTATGACCGGACGCTTCTGTCCCGGATAGAGTTCTTCCGATTCCTGCCAGAAATAAGTTTCTATCCATGCCTCATTATAATCCTTTGTTTTCTCTTCGATCATAATTCTTTCGTTGATCATTCCAGTTTTCCCCTCTTCATTTCATCGCTTCTCTGATCGCTGCAAGAAGTTCATCGTATTCTTCGTAAGCAGGAATTTCCGGATGATCTGCACGGATCTGCTCTGTACTGCGGAAAAGGAAGCCTGCTTTGCTTGCCTGGATCATTCCGAGATCATTGTAGGAATCCCCGCTTGCGATAGTCTCAAATCCCATGGACTGCAGTGCCTTCACAGTTGTCAGCTTGGATTTCTCACAGCGCATCTTAAAGCCTGTGATCTCTCCATTCTCTGCTACTTCCAGGGAATTACAGAAAAGTGTCGGTCGTCCAAGCTTCTCCATCAGTGGAGTTGCAAACTGTGTAAAGGTATCACTGATCAGTATCACCTGGGAAAAAGATCTCAGCTCATCCAGAAATTCTTTTGCTCCCGGAAGGGGATCGATCTTTGCAATAGTCTCCTGGATCTCTTTCAGTCCCAGACCATGCTCCTTCAAAATTCCAAGTCTCCAGTTCATCAGCTTATCATAATCCGGCTCATCACGGGTTGTTCTCTTAAGCTCTGGGATTCCGCTTGCCTCTGCAAATGCGATCCAGATTTCCGGTACCAGTACACCTTCTACGTCCAGACATGTAATATACATCTTTCATATCCTCCTCTTGATCCAACTTACCGTTGATATTGCACAGAGTCTGACTCCTTCCGGCTGTCAGAACTCTTTATTCTTTTAGCGCTTTACCCTGATATTATCATATTCTCTCAAGGTCTGTAAACCGTTTTATTTTTTCTTCTTTTCCGATTCATAGATTTTCAGCTCTTTCAGTGCTTTTTCCCCAAGAGGATACAGCATGAAAATATTAAAGATCGTCATCAGGCCAATTCCTACATCTCCCAGATCCCATACAAATGTGTAAGCTGCGATCCCACCGATAAACAGCATCACCAGTGCCAGCACCTTATATCCTGTCTGTGAGCCCCAGTTATCCCCAAAAAGATAGGACACATTGCCTCTTGCATAAAACAGGATTCCCAGGAATGTGGAAAAGCTGAACATAAACAGTGTTGCAGCAATAAAGATCACTCCAAACTGTCCCATATGATAATGCATGGCAGTCTGAAGAAGTTCCATTCCGGAAAGTCCCTGTACCAGATCCTCCGGTACCAGAAGCATGATCATGGCTGTACAGCTGCAGATCACGATCGTATCCACAAATACACCCAGGGCCTGGACAAATCCGGCTTTTACCGGACTGTCACATTCTGCTGCCGCTGCTGCACAGGGAGCGGAGCCGCTTCCCGCTTCGTTGGAAAAAAGACCTCTTTTTACTCCGTTCATCAGCACGACGCCAAATCCGCCGGCAACAGCCTGACGAAATCCGAAAGCTTCTTCAAAAATCCGTTTAAATACTCCCGGCATACTTCCAAGATTTGTAAATATAATAAACAGCGTGATCACAAAATAAAGCACTGCCATCACCGGCACCAGAAGATCCAGAACTTTAACCGTTGCATTCTTCCGAAGCACGATCACAGCTGCGATCACTACCAGCACGATGGTAGTATACAGCGGCGGAATATCAAAAGCATTTTTGAAAGACGCCGTGACGGAATTGCTGATAACCTGACTGATTCCACACCAGCAGATCAGGCCGGAAATGGCAAACAGAACGGAAAGCAGAACCTTTTTTCGTTTTCTGCCCTGTTTTTCTTCCCAGTAGCGATGGATATAGTAGGCAGGACCGCCCCTGTAGCCACCATAAAGAGGATCCTTTTCTTTATAGAGCTGTGCCAGGGTTGCTTCGATAAAAGCAGTGGAGGAACCGATCAGCGCCGTGATCCACATCCAGAATACCGCTCCTGCACCTCCTGCCGAGATCGCAGCTACCACACCGACCAGGTTTCCCATTCCCACACGGGTAGCTGTAGACACGATCAGCGTCTGAAATGCTGAAAGATTATTTTGTCACTTTTCTTTTCTGACAGGGCTCGTACCATATCCGGAAAAAGACGGATCGGCAGAAGCTTTGTCCGGATGGTAAAATAGATACCGGTCGGAATCAGAAGCAGGATCAGAAGTGAGATTCCCAGCGTACTTCCTCCCGGAAGCGGGATCTTTATCAAATCTCCCCACAGAAATGTATAGACCTTTTCGATCATTGTTACTATCATGTTACTGTTTCCTTTCCCCAATCACCCCATGTGATCGTTTTGTTCTCTTTTTCTGCCCGTTGTTTGTATTTATTTCTGCAACGTTTTAAACGGGCAAAGCGTGTCTTTCATTATAATAGCTTTCTGTTTGTATGTAAAGAAAAATCCCGAATCTTTCGATCCGGAATTTTTTTGTATTGGTAACTTTTCTGTTATTCGACAGATTTCTGATATCTGTCTATTTTTATGAGCATAGCTGCATTTTACTCTCAGCCAGCCAGGTGGAACATCTCGATCAGGAATATCCAGCTCATTCCATAGTATGTTATCACGGCTACAAGGTCATTCACCGTAGTGATCAGAGGACCCGAGGCTACTGCCGGGTCCACACCAACCTTTTTGAAAAACAGCGGTATGCAGGTTCCCACTGCACTAGATACCAGCATGGCCACCAGCAGGGATAATCCGATACAGCCGGATACCGCATAGGCAAATACGAGTGTTTTTCCTTTGAATAAGAAAATATACAATCCGATCAGTACAAAAGACAGAATACCGAGCAGACCACCGTTGCAAAGACCGATCCGCATTTCCTTCAGCACAAGCTCTGCTTTCTGTCTGCCCGTCAGCGTCTCATCCATCAGCACACGGATGGTTACAGCCAGGGACTGGGTTCCAACATTTCCTGCCATATCCAGGATCAGAGACTGAAAGCACATGATGATCGGCAGACAGGTAACTACTTTTTCAAACATTCCCACAACAGAAGATACCACCATACCAAGGCCCAGAAGAACGATCAGCCAGGCATTCTTTTTTTTCATGCTTTCAAAAAGAGGTTCTTTCAGATCTTCCTCTGCAGTCAGACCAGCCAGCTTTGCATAATCCTCTCCCATCTCATCGTCTACCAGATCGATGATCCCTGCGGATGTGATCACTCCAAGGAAACGATTGTCATCGTCCAGTACAGGAATGGAATCTTCAGAATAATCCTTCAGCCGTTCCATACAGTCGTCGATCTGCTCAGTACCATACACATATGGATAGGAAGTTACGATCAGCTCTTCCATAGGGTGGTCCTGTCTTGCTGTGATCAGATCCTTCAGATCCAGGGCTCCATAAAACTCCCCTCTGTCCGTCACTGCAAAGATCGTAGAAATATTATCATTATCTGCCGCCTGGGAAACCAGCTCACTCATGGCCTGCTTTACGGTCAGGTTTTCACGGATCACAATGCAGTTCATTGTCATTCTGCTTCCGATCTCATCCTCATCAAAGGAGCGGATCATTTCAATATCTTTCCGCACCTGTTCATCCAGAAGCTGGATCAGAAGCTTGCGTTTTTCTTTATCGATCTGCTTTAAAACATCTGCCAGGGCATCGGTTTCCATTTTGGAAAGAATGGCTGCCGCTTTTTTTACATCCATCTCTTCCAGATATTGTACAGTTTCTTCTTCCTCCAGATATTCAAAAACATCTGCCAGCATACTGCTTTCCAGGATACGGTATAGTCTGCTGCGCTCCGCAGTGCTTAATTCTCTTAATACTTCCGCCAGATCGTTTTCGTGGAAATCCTGCAGCCTTTCACTTAAAACTGCCGGAGAAACACTGCTTCGGATCAGACTCAGAATATCTTTTGAAAAATCCTGATTTCTTTTTGTCATTTTCTCATCCTCCTCACATAGTTTCGCACAAAACACGCACACCAAAAACAGACATGTTAAAGCATGTCTATGTGCTGTTTGATTTTCGATTGTGTTTCCTTGGGATTTGAGTATAAAGCGAAATGAATTTATACATGATCGCCTTACTGTAAGATTCTCAGAATGAGAAGAATGAAAAATATATCTATTATAATCCTGATGAAATTATAATGTAATAATACCGTACAGATTCTGATGACACCGATACATCCTGTCAAATATATCCTTCTGATATATAGATATAATATTCCCACAGATATTCCGTACACTTAAAACAGAATGGAACAGCCTCATCTCGCTCTGTTCTTTCCATCTTTCACTCTGAGAGCTACAACTTCGCCCATGAGAATCACAACTGTCCATTCTGTTCACCTGCCTTTTTTTCTTAATTTTTTTTATCAACCGGCCATTATAACGTTCCCGGCCGGGTTTTGTCAACCGGATTTATGGTTAAATTTATTGTAAATCCGGTTGAAATTTTATGTTTTACAGAGGTGGATGTTTATGCAGCAGCATTTGCGTTGATCGTATCAATGACTTTTTTATTCCAAGCCAAACACCCATATCTGTAAAGATTTCCGAAATGCTCCCACGATCCGTAAACGGAGATTCCAGCAAAACAGAAAGATCCTTCATCATTCCATTATGAACAATATACTCAATGATCTGATTTACAAAATAAATCTGCCTGCTGTCCAGATTTACATCCTCAAGATACTTTGAAAAAGCTTCCTTTGCTGCATTCATATCAAGACCTACCATTTCTCTGACAAATTCTCCCAATGGCTTTCTGCCAAATTCTGCTTCATAATCCTCTTTTGTACCAAGCTCGCTCCAGAGAATTTTTTCCAGTTCAGCTACATCTTTTTCTGTAAGTGACTGATTCTTTTTCAGCTTAGCTATTACATGGTTATCCTGATGCTGTCGGACATAATATTCTACTCGTACCTTATAATTTTCCAGATCATTGTTTTCCAATTCTGCTTCTTTCCATTCCGTTGAAAGAATTTCGTCTGTAAAATTGGTCATATATTTATTCCTGCTCTTATCCGGAATATACTTCATAAGATCTCTCAGATTTTTCCTGATATTTTCAAATTCATCAATTCCTGCATTTTCCACATAATCTGTATGCAAAATCTGATCGATCAGCTCTGTCTGTGCCTGAATCTCCGGTATATTTGCCACTCCGGCAATTCCGGAAACCTTTTTTAAAAGATCTTTTCGCGCACTTGTATATTTCTTTCCAACCAGAGATGCAAGTTCTATTCCATACATAAGTGCATCAAAACGTACCGCTGTTACTTCATCACTTTCAGGCAAAATCAAGGTGCAACCTCTTCCCGTACAAGTAAGTATCTTCATAAGTAAGCATCTGATAGTTCGACTCTTCTGAATATAATTCTACATATTTCAAATGTTGGCGAACTGTAAAACTATCTCTTGGGAGCTCTTTTACTTTTTCAGTCATGTGCTTTACAAGTGCAGTCCTGTACGCAGTTAATTTATCTGTCTGATATTTAATATCCTGAAGCTTGTACGAAATCTCAAACTGAAGATTAAAAACCGCACTTTGCAACGCCATCAGATTTGCACTTGCTTTTCCCTTATTCATTCGGAAAAACTCAAAATTCCCACAGAAATCAAAAATGTAAAACTTTTTCTTATCTTCCCCATCCAGCAATCCCGGGCATAATCTTGTTCCTCGTCCGATCATCTGCCAGAATTTTGCTTTACTCATGACTTTCTTAAAGAATACAAGATTAAGAACTTCAGGTACATCAATTCCGGTATCTAACATATCTACAGAAATTGCGATCTGCGGTAGTTTTTTCGGATCTGAAACTCATCAATTGCACTCTGTGCATATTTCATTCTGTTATCGATCACCATGGCATAATTCTTTAAATGCGGATATTCCTTATTAAAAATCTCAAGGATTTTTCCGCATGATCATGATTTTTCGCAAAAATAATTGTTTTTCCAATCTTCTGTCCATATTCAATTTTAATTCCATCTCTCATCAGGACATGAAGAACTTTTTTAATTGTATCTTCGTTAAAAATCCAGGTATTCAATGCAGCCGAATTTATCGCTTCCGGAAGCTTTCCATTTTCGTCTTCAAAAGTATTTTCATAGATTTCTTTATCTGCTTCTGAAAGTTCATCGTATACAATTCCCTGATCAATAAATTTTACCCTGGATTCTACTGACAGATAATCAACCAGATATCCATCTTTAACCGCCTGCGCCAGATCATATCCATAAGTAGGATCTCCGTTTGCCAGTTCAAATACTTCATATGTATTTTGTCAATCTCATCTTTCGGTGTTGCGGTAAGTCCTACAAGCAGTGCATCAAAATATGTAAAAATATCTTTATACTTATTATAAATAGATCTGTGCGCTTCATCACAAATGATCAGATCAAAATGACCACAGGTAAAAACTTTTCCTTCTTTATCATTTATCACATCAATACAATTTATCATGGTCTGATATGTGGAGAAAACACATCGTGACATACAATTATTCTTTTCTTCAACCAGATTTGTACAGGAAAAATCCTGCATCCAGTTTACAAAATTTCTTTTCGCCTGCGTTACCAATGAATTTCTGTCCGCCAGAAAAAGGATATTCTTTACCCAGCCCGCATCAACCAGTACCTTGCACAAAGCCATTACTGTTCTGGTTTTTCCGGAACCTGTGGCCATAACCAGCAGTGCTTTTCTCCGATTCTTTTCATCAAAGCTCTGGCATACTGCTTTTATCGCGGCTTCCTGATAATAACGTCCTGCAATTTTTTTATCTACAGAAATATCCTGCAGGCTTGTCCGCATACTCAAAAGATTAAACCATTTCTCCAGATCCCGTTTGGAATAAATAACCGAACATTTTCTTTCCGGATATTGTCCGTCTATGATCCGGGTTTCAAAACCATTGGTAAGGAAAATTACCGGGCGTCGTTCATATTTCTTTTCCAGCAGATCTGCGTAAAGTTTCGCTTGCTGCCTGCCCTCGGCAATATCCTTGCAGGTACGTTTTGCTTCTATAATTGCCAGAGGTTTATTCATATCATCATAGAGAACATAATCAATACGTCCAATCCCTGATTTATTCGGCATTCCTGTCACAGTTATCTCATTTAACCAGTCTTTTCCCTGGGTCCATCCTGCATCAATGAGCATGGAATCTATGTAAAGTTTTCTGGTTTCATATTCAGACAGATCCAGAGGTTTCGGAACATATGTCTGCTGCTGTTTCTCGTGACGTGCGGACAGTTCTTCCCTGAGAAAAGTATTTTCTGCCATCAGTTTTTGCAGATCCAACTCCTGTTTGGCAGTCTTTTCCTGTTCTTTTAAAAGTGTTTCCTGCGTTTTTCTGGCTGTTTCTCTGGATGTCCTGGCATTCTCAATTCTGTCATCAATCATCGACCTGTCAAACGAATGCTCCTGATACTGTTCCCCATAACAGTATGCAATATAGTCCAAAAAAATTGACAGATTCTCAAGGCAGAGCAAAGCTGCATCTCTGCCAAGTTTTTTATTGCTATGTGCCACACTGTTTCCACATCTGCGGATATAATCCATCCGTTTCCAAAGATCGGGTCCGACTAACTGTCGGAATTCCTCTGTATTCATCAAAGTATGAAGGTTGTCCTGGTACGGGATTTGTAAACTGTTTTCCACAGAATACAACCATTTCACAGCAAATTCCATAGCCCGCCGGCTGTTAAGAATACTCGCATCCGGATCTGCCAATATGATTTTCTCCGCAGAGATGGCAACATTCGCAAATGCAGAGAATTTTGATTCATTTTTTAAGTAATCAAAGTTTGTTACCATTGTAAAACCTCCCTCTTTTACTTACCATTACTCAAAATCCGATTCTAAAAGTTCACAAAATTCAATGCCTCGTCCATCTAATTTATATTTCAACAAATTGCTAATACGATTATCGCAGGTAGCAAAAAACAACTGTTCCATAGTCGCTTTCGATGACATTTGATATTTAAGCAAATCCATAAATGCTAACATATTTACATCGTCCATACATGCAGTTAAATCATCAATAAAATATATTTTCATCTTTTCGCGATCATTTCTTACATTGATACTAGCAAAAAATGGGCCAACATGAATACACTAATTTGACCATTACTCAAAATATTAACGATATTTTTACCGTTATTATCAACTAACGAAATTCCTTCTTTTTCCGGAATAATATTAATTCCCTCATTAGAATTAAATCTCGCTAACTTATTATAAAATTTACCAAGAGCAGGTCCTACCCTTTTGTATTCATCTTGCGAAAGTTTCTCCACAGCATCTCGGATATCTTTCGCTCTTTGAGATGCAATATCTTTTAGTTCCTGAAGCTCTTCTATCTCTGTATCAAGAATCTTGTTTTTCTCTGTATTTTCTTCTATTTTCTTCCTCAGATCAGATAATGTTTTATTTGCAAGAATACTATCTATGGCATTAAGTTTTGACACAAATATATCGTAAGAAAAACTTGAAACTACATATGATTTTTTTATAATATTTTTCACCTTTTCATATGTCTGCTGCACCGTCTCATTTTCAAATTTATAACCTAGAACTGTTAAAATCTGTTGATATCCCTCTTTAATTTCCTGCTCTTTACATTCCCCTAAAAGTTGCTCTTCTACACCAGCCAATAATTCTTTCGCCATTTCAGCAGTCAAATTTTCTGCGTTGATCTCTTTTCGAGTTTTTTGCAATTCTTTGACTTCAGAAAAATATGGCTGAATTTCATCTTTCAGAATTTTCAGATTACTACTTTTAAGTTCTAATGTTTTCTCCTCATTCTCCACTACAAGTTTTGCCCGATTAATGACATTCTGATAAAGAATTTCAATTTCATTCTGTAACGTAATCTTATCTGCTTCTTTTATACTTACAGTTTTTCCATTTTCTTCAATATAAGTATCCGCTTCCTTAAGAATCATCTCCTCATCCATAGTCGCAAATAACTCAGAACCACAAATAGGACATCGAACAGAACCTTTTTCCTTAAAAATATTATTTCTATGCTCTATTACCACTTGTTTATTCGCTAAAAGAGAAGATAACAATTTTAACATCTTATTATTCTTAGAAAGTAAATCAATCTCATCAGAAAGAGCTTTCACTTTTTTCTGTTTTTCATTAATTTTCTGTTTATCCGCGTCAAAATCAACCTTCGTAAAACCAGCACTTTCTAATGCAAGTATATATTCTCCGTCCTGAAGAATCGAGTCTTTAGAAAGAGACAAAGTCTTCAATTTTTTAAGTTTTTCTTCTAAATTTGTAATCGTCTCTATACTCTTCCATAGCCCCGCTTTTACCGCACGTTGAATAGACACACTCTTCGTCTCCCAGTAAGAAACAATTTCTTTGATAACTCTTTGCTGATTCTTTAAAGCCTCATTTTTTATAAGTTTAAACAGTCTTTCTTCTACTATCAAATATCCACAATTTTCCACCTCTTTTTTTTGTTCCGTCAATTCAGCTTTATTCAATTCAACAATTTCTATTTTTTCATTCGGATAAAATATCGTCGCAGGATATGGAATCTTTTTTGCTTCTTCACAAGTTTTCGCGAACTCCTCTTCTTGATTCTTAATTAAGTCTTGTGACACTTTCTGTTTTGTTTTATCTTCAATATAACGTTCTACATCCTCAGCAAAAATATCCAAATTCTCTGCAATTTGTTTCTGTTCATCATAATTTGTAATAAATTCACCAAAAAAGTCTTTCAGTTCCTTTCTCTTTTTATTTTGTACATTGAATGACTTTTGGACATCACAAAAATGAAAATTATAAAAACTATTTCCCACATATTCACGTATAAATATTTTCGCCATTTCCTCATTTTCATCAAGCGTAACTTTAGAAAATTCTGAATTTAATTCATCCTTTTTCTGCCTTCTACAAAGAATTCTTTCTTTTTCTCCATCATATAACCAAAGAGATACTATAATATTTTCCTTTGATTTAGCATTTCTATTCTTCAAAATGCCATCTGTATTCATCCTACGATCAGCTTCATTAGTACTTCTGGTATCAAAAGTAGTTTTTAGTCTTCCAATGTTACCTGTCAAACACCATTCAATTGCATCAATAGTTGTTGTTTTTCCAATTCCATTTGCAGCTGAAAGAAGCACAACCGATTTATTCTCAAAATCAATTGTTTTATTTTGAAAACATCTAAAATTTATCATTTTAATCTTGTGTATTATCATTTTTCAGCCACTCCTTAATCAGCTCATAATCTTGTACTTCAAAAGACTTGTTCCATATTCCTTCTCTTTCTTTTTTTTGTACTTTTATATTCTTTCTTTTCATTAATGTCAAAAGTTTCTCATTCTCCGGAAGTAATTGTTCTAATCGCTCCATCTTTTTTTCATCCGGTGCAAATGAAGCTGACGAAATCATATGAAATGGTAATTCAATCACCTCATCATCACCAATTATAATTTGATTCCTATCTGTCATATCGCCTTTAATAATAATTTTTCTTGATATTGATAAATTTCCTTCTCTGTTTTTATCAGGTGTATCTCCAGAATAAACAATCAACTGTACAATATTATACCTCAGCTTCTGAATTACACTTGCTTTTTTATTAATAATTGCAAACACACGAATTCGATTATCCCAACCATCACATAATGAATTAATTTCCATCGAATCTCCATCCAGAAGAAAAAACAAATCATCTTTCTGTTCACTAATAAAAATACCTAATAACTCTTCCGGTTTCTCATCTAAATCAAAAATATCTTCCAGATTAATTCCATATTCAGAAGCTACATCTCCCTTAAGAATATCTGTATAGCCGTTTTTCCTAAACTCTTCCTGTAAAATCATAACTATCTTTCCTCTTTAATACAGTTTTCCAAAAAAATACATTTACCACACTCTTCCTTTTTACCCCATTCATCTTCATCAATCCCAATGCACTCCATACATTCAATATAAAAGCTATCTTCACCCAAATCAGCTATCGTAGGATTCTCACTTACGTCTGCTGTGCTATAGTCGTAATAATTTTTTCCCTGCATAATATTACTATTTTGAAAAAACCATTTTTCAGGCCTTGGTGATACATTTACCATACGATTTACAATATTTCGCTTTGTACTTTTAAATTCTCCTGCCGCTGGAGGAAGAATCACACACCGATCTACATATTTATCTTCAGGAAAATTCAGACAAATATAGTGTTTCACTGAAGAATCTATGTAACATAATGGGTCAAATAACTCCTTATAAGTAGAAATATCATTTTCGTTGTGTACTTTTTCCTGACAAATATTCAGCATAATCTTCCAGAAATAACTTAAAAATTTTAAAAACGTCAAATTACACTCTGCTATATTCCTTAATCTACTATTTATAGATTTTTTTCTATATCCTGAAATTTTACTTGCTTCACGCGTACTTAATGTATTTAGCAACTGATATTGTCCCTCTATAGTTTTGCCAATTTCACCTATCCATTGCAAGGTATTCTGATATATCAAATCCAACATACGCATCTGCAAAACTGACATTTCATTGTTATTTATGATTTCTCCATATTTTTCGCAAACAAGCCCCTGTAAATAATTTGCAATCGTTTGTTCTGTATTCAGAGTAGCCGACTCTTTCATATACTGATCAAATTCTTTTTTGTCCACTCGTAGCTGTTCAAAATTCGGATTTTCTAACACATAGCGTCGTTGTATGTACGAAATTGCAAGTCCAAGCAAAATTAATTGCCATTTTTCCTCGTCCTCATACTCATCTGGATTTTTATATTCTTCAGCTAATTTTTCCATCAATTTCTGCTTATAACAATTAATATCCTCTTGTTGAACAATATTAAACTTTGAGACAAAACCTTCCAGAGATTTTTCTGAAGCCATCTTTCCAAAAAGCTTTTCTTTTTGTTCAGACTTCTTATTTGTTGAATAAATATCTGTTCTTAACAATTTAACTGATTCTGCAACATTTAGGTAACTCGCTGATTTATGAAGATTATTTTCAAGTCCGATATAAGTTTTCATATCCGTAATCTCTAGTTTCTTAACTTTTGATTTTCCATGAATATAAAGTTTCGGACTTACCTTTAAAGTACTTTGAAGCATCTCAAGTCTAAGATATTGATAATAAAGATCCGTTAAAATTTCTTTCATATTTGGCCTTGTTTTGGGATAATACTTCACTTGAATAAATTCAAATGTATTGTCCTCGAAAAACACATCCACATCCTCAATGTATTCTGAACAAACATATTTTACATTTTTTTGAAGGAGACACATAATTGTAACAAAATCTTGAAATAAAAATCCTCTAATCTTGTCTGTAGCATCTCTAGCTTTATCCCCTTCATACATAATTGATAATTTCTGTTCATCTGTGTATATTTTCGTATCCACAAATCAGCCCCCTTTATATCATTCCTTTTGTTTCCCCTTCATTTTTTATATCTATCTAAAACAATTATTTCAATAAATTCATCACAAGTGTAACCATCACATCCTTCTCTTCAGGTCTTGATTCAGCAATCATTAAAGTAATTGCTACTAATGCACCATCGCTGATCTTCTTTTCTCCATTAACAAATAATACATTATTTCTATCAAGAAATTCCAAAAATAACGAAGCTGCTATTCGTTTACAACCATCTGCATATGGATGGTCTTTAATCATAAAGTACAACAGATATGCTGCTTTTTCTTCCAATGAAGGATATGCATCATATCCAAATGCGCTCTGGTATATAGCTGCAATTATCCCTTTAACCTTACCAGCTTCTTTTTCTACTCCAAAAACATCTGTATTAAACGAATCTCTCATATTATTAACCATCGTAACACACTCATCATATGTAATGCGATATGTTGGCATTTTTCCCGAAGGCTTCTTTAAAGTTTGATGATCATATTGATCTAAAAGAAGCAATGCATCCGTATATTCATTTACTGCTTTAAGTATATCGGACTCTTCTACATCCAATGCATTCGCCAACATTTTTGTCTGAATATCAACTGTTTTTTCAAGAGCTTGTAGGCGTTTTTTGTTTACTACATAACCTTTTAGTATATATTGTTTAAGGATTTCATTAGCCCACTGCCGGAATTCAACACCTCTTTTAGATTTTACCCTATATCCAACCGAAATTATCACATCCAAATTATAGAGCTTTGTTTTGTAATTTTTTCCATCTGCCGCAGTGTCAAGGATTCCTTGACAACTGATTTTTTATCAAGTTCACCCTCTTTAAAACAATTATTAGCATGCAAACTAATATTCTGCTTTGTCGTTTTAAATAATTCTGCCATTTGATTCTGTGTAAGCCATACCGTATTTTCAAGAATCTCTACAGATAATGATATCTCTTTATCTATCGTCTCAAATATTACCAATTCTTTTTTCATGAGATTATCCTTTCAAAATATACCTATGTCTTTCAACTATTTCGTTTATAGCATTCTGTTTTCCCGATACGATTCAAATATATATGACGGATTTTCGTAATATACACTGCTGTTGTAGTCATCAATCTTTGCACTGATAAAAGAATTGTATACTTTTATTAAAGCTTCTATAATTCCAATACCCTCATCTGCAGCAACCATTTTTATCAGCCGCTTATATACCTTTCCAATATCCCAATGTGATGGAATGCTGTATTTACAATCACCCACATTGTCAAATTTTCCCTCTTGTATTCCTGCTTCTTCGATAAAATCATCACTGACTCTGTCAATGTTATCACAATGGTAGACATCTGCGAGGTCATAAATTTTATCAATCCTCTGCCTTCCAAGCTTATTTACAACATCTGCCCGTGTATTCTTTGTTTTCCGTGCAATGTAATCAATCAGGCTGCATGTGTAAAATAAATCATTATCTTTTTTGCTTTCACGTCCTTCTCCTGCCATTTATAGCACCTCACAATCTCTATACTTCAGGCATTTCAATGATTCTTTGGAACAAAATGCTATCTGATGAGTTGGATACTTGAACTTTGCCAGAACCCAGAACTGTTCTCTGGTAATCGTATCGTCCATGTAATCAGAAACAAAATTATAAATCTGATCGTCTGCCATTGCACCGATTACAATATCATATTCATGGTCTTTTCCACTCCGACATGCAATTATAAAATCCAACCATTCTTCTGTCATATCTTTGAATTCTTTTATTTTCAGATTCGATTTTAAACGCACATCATAGACAGATACAACCTTCGTATCATATCTCCTGGCCCATCTTTGAGCCTGTTCTTTTATAATCGTACAGTAAAAACCAGTTCCAAAATCTTTTGTATTACGACCTTTTCTGATTTCCGGTTTCTCTACAGCCTGATATCCACCATGGTACACCGTCATTATCGCCATTCAGCTTCTCCCCTTTCTAGCCAAAGTATTGTTGCATCAGACTATCGAATAACTTTTGTGTTTCATCCAGTGCTTTTTGCACTTTAACTTTTGATTTGTCGACTTGTTTGACAAAATCTGCAAATTGATTTTGAAGTTCAATTGGCGGAACAGGAATGACAAGCGTGCCCAGTATCTGTTGATTCAAATTCTGAATATTTGCTCCTCTACCAGTCACTTTCATCCTCATTGAATCTACCTTTAGTGCCCTTAACAAATACGGAACAATAATCTCATTGTCATATTTTCTATATCTAATACAGAATCCACTAAAAGTTGTTGGAACATTTCCCGGATACACCGCTATACTACGTCCAACCAGGGCTTTGTTACCATTAGAACGAACAAAAACTATATCATCATCTTTTAACAGATATTCTTCTGAAGGCATTTCTTTTAATGAAACTGTCGGAAGTTCATCTGTATTGTCAATTATAGAAAGCTCTTTAAAATCTCCCACACCTAAACAATTAATTTCAACGCCCTCATCGTCATAATGAAAATTCATTCCATTCTTACACCGCCCCATATCTAATAAAGATTTCGTTATCCACCCTTTTTCATTCATAACCGGATCACCAAACAACTCGACAAATCGGGCTTTAATAAGTTTATTGAATAAGGTTAATTCATACTGTTGTTGCTCCTTTATCTTAAGAATGTGATTCAACTCAGCAACAATATGTAACTGCTCATTTATACTTCTCATCGGAATTTTCATTTTTCTCATAGCTGCTTGAGTAAGTTTCTTTCTTGTTGCACCATTAACCATCCCGTCAATCTTATAGAACATAAGCGAATAACACAAGTAATCTACATCTAATCCTTTTTTGGGCTTTAAAACATGGGCATGATTATTTACCCAACATTTCCCAGAAACTCTATAAGCAATAGGCCTTTCCCTTGAACCAAAATTTCCTCCATCCTCAGCCAGCAACACTAAATCATCATCAAAAATATAATTTGCAACATGGTCTTGAATGCCATTTGCGCCATAATAAGGATATTCCCCCTCTTCTCTATCAGATGCTGTAATTGGCACTCTCATTGAATCAAGTATTTCACAGCAATCTTCTATATATATCATATCCATATGCACATCCCTACAAACCCGAATTTTCGAATCTGCCATCCTTTCTTCTATAATCCCAACAACCGCTCCAACTCATCCATTTCTTTTCCGATCTCCAGCTCCAGCTCCCGAATATTGGCCATGATTTCTGATGTTGGCGGATATTCCACCGGAGTGTATTCAATTTCTTTGTATTTATTGATACTGAGATCATAATCATTTTCCACAATATCTTTTTTCGGTACCATAAATGACTGGTCTGTTCGTTTCCGTTCTGCTTCTTTATCAAGGTTTTTGAAACGTTCTATAATATCCGGAATATCATTTTCTGTAACAGGAGTACGTTTATCGTCCAGACTGAATCCGTCTGCTTTCATATCGTAGAACCATACCTGATCAGTTCCGCCGTGTTCTGTTTTTGTGAAAATGAGGATTGCTGTGGATACTCCTGCATAGGGTTTAAATACACCGGAAGGCATGGATATTACAGCTTCCAGTCTTTGATTCTCAACGATTTCTTTTCGAATGGATTTATGTGCCCGTGATGATCCGAAAAGTACACCATCTGGTACAATACAAGCGCATCTTCCTCCAATTTTCATAATCCTCAGGAACAAAGCAAGAAATAAAAGTTCTGTTTTCTTTGTCTTGCAAACTTTAAGAAGATCTCCGGAAACAGATTCTGCATCCAGGCTTCCTTTAAAAGGAGGATTTGCCAGCACAAGGGAATACTGATCTTTATCTGCATTCTGATCAGATAAGCTGTCCCGATACTCAATATAAGGATTTTCTATTCCGTGAGTAAGCAGCGAACCTGAATCCGATCGATGCGCTGCGAAGAGAATAGAACAAAAAAGAGTTGAAAAATCCGTGCGGGCACAGCGTAGGTGCTGGATCCGTGCGGATTTTGTGCGGCGTGTGCGGATGAAACTTAAGATCTTTACTTTTTGCGGAAAGTCGGTTATACTGGAAAATAAGCGCAATTTGCGGCACAGCAAAGAGGCATTCGAGTTTCGGATTCGGTATGTTTATGAAAATATAAGAAAGATTCAAAGACATTTCACATTCGTTTATGGTATAATCAAACAAGAGTATGACCAACGAAAAGGAGTATACGCGAATGAATATTTTGTTTTTTATCACACCGAAAAGTGAAACGGCTTATCTGTATGACGACTGCTCACTTCGGCAGGCCATCGAGAAGATCGAATATCATAAATACACGGCGGTTCCGGTACTGAACAAAAAGGGCTGCTATGTGGGAACACTGACGGAAGGAGATCTGCTCCGCATCATAAAAGAACGGTATCTGCTGAATTACCATGAAGCAGAGGATATCCCGCTCTGGCAGGTTCCGAAACGGTGGAATTATGAGTCCGTCAACATCAACAGCAACATCGAGGACCTGATCGAGATGTCCATGCGGCAGAATTTTGTTCCAGTTGTGGATGACGAGGGAATCTTCATCGGCATCATCCGAAGAAGAGATATCATCCAGTACTGTTATCAGAAAGCGGCATCAAAGAAGAGGAAGAAGCCCGGCGCAGCGCGCGGAAACAAAACGCAGAACAGATGATTCTGCAGTAAAGAAGAAAATGAGGGAAACATTATGAAAAAACTGATCGATCTTATCCAGGAAGAGCTGGTAAAAGCCTTTACCGCTGCGGAGATGGACCCGTCCTATGCAAGGTTTCCGTTTCCAACCGCCCGGATCTGTGCGAATACCAGTGCAACGGCGCAATGGCAGCTGCAAAAGCATACCACAAAGCACCGATCCAGCTGGCTGAAGCAGTTGTAGAAAAGTGACCGATCACAGCGTGATCGGTGAAATTGAAGCCGTAAAACCGGGATTCATCAACCTGAAAATCAACCCGGAATTTCTGGCAGATTATCTTTCCAAAATGCAGAACGATGAAGATCTTTCTGTAGAGAAAGCAAAAAATCCGAAAACCATCATCGTAGATTACGGCGGAGCAAACGTGGCAAAACCGCTTCACGTCGGCCATCTCCGTTCCGCGATCATCGGCGAGAGCATCAAGCGTATGGGACGTTTCATGGGCCACAACATGATCGGTGACGTTCATCTTGGAGACTGGGGTCTGCAGATGGGACTGATCATCACCGAGCTGCAGGAGCGCCATCCGGAGCTTGTTTATTTTGATGAGTCTTTTACGGGAGAGTACCCGGAGGAAGCACCGTTTACGATCAGCGAGCTCGAGGAGATTTATCCTTGCGCAAGCGGCAAATCGAAAGAGGACGAGGACTATAAGAAACGTGCACTCGAGGCAACGAGAGAGCTGCAGCAGGCAGAAGAGGATATCGTGCGATCTGGAAACACATTATGAACGTTTCTGTTGCCGATCTGAAAAAGAACTATGGAAACCTCGACGTTCATTTCGATCTGTGGATGGGTGAGTCCGATGCACAGGAGTACATTCCGGACATGGTAGATTACCTGAAAGACAATGGTTATGCACATTATGACCAGGGCGCACTCGTTGTTGATGTCAAAGAAGAGACAGACACAAAAGAGATCCCGCCGTGCATGATCTTAAAATCCGATGGAGCAGCTCTGTATGATACGACAGACCTGGCAACCATCATCCAGCGTATGAAACTGTACAAGCCGGACGAGATCTGCTATCTGGCAGACAAACGTCAGGAGCTTCACTTCGTACAGTGTTTCCGCTGTGCAAGAAAAGCAAAACTGGTGAATGATGATACCGTTCTTTCCTTTATCGGCTTTGGTACCATGAACGGAAAAGACGGAAAACCGTTCAAGACCCGTGAGGGCGGCGTTATGCGTCTGGAGCGTCTGATCGGCGAGATCAACGATGAGATGTATCAGAAGATCGTGGAGAACCGCAGCGTAAAAGATACGGATGCAAGAGGAACGGCACAGATTGTCGGACTGTCTGCTATTAAATACGGTGACCTGTCCAACCAGGCATCGAAAGATTATGTATTCGATGTTGAGAGATTTACTTCCTTCGAGGGAAACACCGGTCCGTACATCCTGTACACGATCGTTCGTACAAAATCCATCCTCGGAAAATATAAAGAAGAGGGAAATGAACTGAAGAAAGGCGCACTTCTGGCACCGAAGAGCGACAGCGAGAAAGCTCTGATGCTTTCCGTATCCCGTTTCAACGGCGTTGTGGAGAACGCATTCGAGGAGAAAGCACCGCATAAGATCTGTGCTTATATCTACGAGCTTGCAAACGAGTTCAACCATTTCTACCACGAGACCAAGATCTTAAGTGAGCAGGATGAGGCAAGAAAAGCATCTTACCTGGCACTGCTGGATCTTGTCCGCGAGGTACTTGAGACCTGCATCGACCTGCTGGGATTCTCGGCACCGGAACGGATGTAAGATTCGTCAAGAGGGAAAAAATAGATAAAAAACAGGCGATTTTTTTGGCAGCCGTCGGCTTCTGTAGTTCTTGCAGAAACGGCGGCTGTTGTGTTATACTTACATCACGATTTTTCATCCGCTTGGACATTTTTCCTGAAAAAATCGATTCTATATTACTCTATCGAAGAGCCATTCGGCTCAATTTATATCCATGTACAAAAACAGAATATCGGACTGACAAACACTTTGACGTAAAAAGAGGAGGCGGGATCATTGGAAAAGTAGAACTTCCGGGAGGGAAGTATCGCCTGCTGTCAGTGCTCGGAAGAGGGGCAACGTCTGTCGTTTATCTTGCAGAGAAAACTGGATCCGGAAAGCGGTATGCAGTCAAGGTAAGTATATGTGACAGGGAAAAAACTGCGCCGGGAAGCGTTTCTTTTACAGAAGTTTTCATATCCCGGGATTCCCTGTGCGGTGGAACTTCTGGAAAGTGGAACAAAAAGCTTTCTGGTGATGGAAGCTGTAAACGGAAAATCTATCGGACAGCGTATGCGTAAGGGAGAACGGTTTTCCAGCCGGGAAATTCTGAAAACGGGAATTGCCCTGAGCGGGATTCTCTGTTATCTCCATGCACAGAACCCGCCGGTTTTCTACCGGGATCTGAAGCCGGACAACGTGATGATAACAGAGCGTGGTGAAATATACCTTGTGGATTTCGGTGCAGCCGGAACAGAAGAAACGGGTGTGGAAGTCCGTTATGGAACCCGCGGTTATGCAGCGCCGGAGCAGTATGACGGGAAGTGTGACGCCCGTTCCGATCTTTATGCACTAGGCGCACTGCTTGCGGCAATGGCGAAGCATGCGAAAAAGCGGCAGAAAAGAGGACTCTGGCGGGTGATGGAAAAGTGTATGCAGAAAAAGCCGGAGGAGCGGTATGCGTCTGCCGGAGAAGTCAAAAAGGCACTGCGGCGGCTGGAAAGAAAGCAAAAAGGCAGGAAGACTCTGCGGATCTTTGCAGTTTTGCTTTTCTGACAGGAGGAGCGGCTGCGGTTGCCAGCAGGATGCCATGGGGCAGTTTCCGGCGGCAGACGAATGGGAGGAGCAGGGAGATCTCTGGTTCTGCGGAAATCCGGTGGAAGAAGGCAGTCTGCCGAACTACCAGAAAGCGCGGGAAGCGTTCTTAAAGGCAGACCATCTCAGTCAGGCGGGGCGTGTGGAGCAGGAACTTGTGGAATACTGTCTGGCGGATGATGCGGCAAGGGAAAAAATGCAGATGGAGCCATTGCTGGCTGAATTTTATGATGACACGCAGCAGGAGCCGGAAAAGGAAAAACGCTGCCGCAGATATCTTGCTGTTGCAGGAATGTATTTCAGTTTTTCCGAAGAACTGGCGCGTGAAAATGACACAGACGCCATGCGGAAAGGAATCGAAGTGCTGGAAAAGGCCGCAGGCGAGAATATGGAGGGGCAGTGGGAGGCGGTTATCTGGCAGAGACTGGCGGATGCGTGCTATCTTGGCGGAAAATCCGGGGATGGGGAAAGAGAACAGGACTGGTGCCAGGAGAGCTTTCTCTATTACGAACGGCTTCTGTGCAGCAGACAGGATGGAAACCGGCGGAAAAATCTGCTCAGGGCCGCAGAGCTGGCACTTCAGTTCGACATGCAGGAAAAAGCAGAACAGTACCTCAACGAGGCAGCAGAAATTCCGGGAATGGAGGAGGATATTTTTTTATCAGCAGATCAGAAAAAGATGGGAGGAAGCAGGATGAGAAAAAGACCATATGCGCAATGATGACAGGATTCCTGGCCGTCCAGGGAATCGAAGTCCATGCGGAGACACAGCAGACGACAGGCGAGGCCGCAAGTGCGGTGGAAAGCGTGGAATTAGAAGCTGAAATCATCGGGAACAGTGATGTGACAGATGCAGACGGGAAAGCCGGACCGGAGGAACTGCTGCCGGACGAAAAGTCAGAAGAAGAACCGCCTATAGAAGAGAAACCAGAGCAGGAACCAGAGCCGCCGGAAGAGAAAACAGATCCGGCAGAGACCGGAAAGAAAGAGACAGAAGAAGAAAAAATGCTTCCCCCGACGGTAATTCCGGATCCGGAGAAAGAACCAGCGGAAAGGTGGGAAGAAACAGATACAAAAGAATCAGAGACAGAAGAGTCAGATTCGGAGAGAACGGATTTTGGAGAAATGGACACAGAAAAACCAGATTATGAAGATGCAGGTTCAGAAAAATCCGGAACGGAAAATTGATGCCAGAAGATTCGGAACCGGAAAAGCCTGATATGGAAGAAACGAAGCAGGAATCTCCGTCAACCGAAAAAGAGTCAGAAAATCAAACCTCGGAAACAAAAGCACCAGAAAAAGAGGAGCCTACCGTAATGCCAGATGCCGGAAAGTCAAACACAGAAAAGCAGGAACAAACGGAGCCCGGGCAATCGTCTCCGGAGAAAGAAGAACTCAAAACAGACGAACAGCTGCCCGCTGCTGCAGCCACGCCCGAGGAGGTGACCCAAGATCCAGATGATACTCCGCTACAAACAGAAGAAAGCAGTCCTCCGCCTGCCGAAACTCCATCTGAGAGTGCGGGGAGGAGCCATCTCAAATACCGCCGCAGATCATCGCCGATTTCATATTATCACAGATAGCAGACGAAGATTTCGAAGCGCCGAACCCCCTGATTATCCGCCCGGCCGACACCAGCGTCGAAATAGATCCCGGTTATACCCCGGAAATTCTGCTCGAGGGAGCCGCCGACACGGCTGAAATTCTTTCCTGCATGGTAAATGGCTCCGAAGCCGAATACGAATGGAAAGAAAACAAAATCTGTCTGAAAGCCGAGAGCCTTTCCGAAGGCTACAACCGCATCACTGTAAAAGTGCGTGGCGCAGACGGCATTGTACGAACCATGAAACCGTGGGAAGTCAACGTGAAACCAAAAACTTCCACACTTGTCAGCCAGAGAACCAGCCAGAAACCAAAAGGAACCCGCCTCTTGCAGTCCTTAAGGCGCCTCTGGAACCTGATTCGTGCCATTGCCGAAATTCAGAATCAGACCACCCGCTATCTGCGTGCACTCTGCAGAAAATAGCTGATCCGGTTTTGTTTGTATTTCTAATTTCGATATGCTAGAATAAAAGACATGTCATACGATAAAAAAGTAAAAGAGGAAATAAGAGTATGTCAGATATGATATTATTTGATCTGGACGGAACCCTGACCGATTCCGGTCCTGGAATTACAAGATGCGTACAGTATGCGCTGGCATCCTTTGGCATCGAAGAGCCGGATCTGGAAAAACTGAACTGTTACGTGGGGCCGCCGCTTCTGGAATCTTTCATGAATTTTGCAGGCCTTGGCTGCGAAGAAGCACAGCAGGCCATCACAAAATACCGGGAGCGGTACGAGGCAGAGGGCATTTTTGAAAATGAAGTATACGAGGGAATCCCGGAGGTTCTGGCGTATCTGAAAGAGAAGGGAAAAATTCTGGCGGTAGCATCGTCCAAACCGGAAAAATACGTGGAGCAGATCCTGGAGCATTTCGAAATCAGAAGTATTTTACCGTAGTAACCGGTTCAGAAATGAACGAAACCAGAACCGACAAAGGAGAAGTCATCGCAGAGACGCTGCGCCGACTCGGAGCAGAAGACAGCCGTTCCGACGTGGTGATGGTTGGTGACAGAAGCTATGACGTAATCGGGGCAAGAGAAAACGGACTGCTCTGTGTCGGCGTATCGTATGGGTACGGCGGAAGAGAAGAACTCGAGGCAGCAGGTGCCGCAAAGGTATGTGATACACCGGAAGAACTGAAACTGCTGGCGGAGGATCCGAAAGAAGAGAAGAAAAGACGCGACCGCATCAAAAAAATGAAGCCGGAGCGTATCCCGTGGCTGACAAGAGGAGAAAGTGGAACAGGAATCTTTGCGCCGAAAGAGAAAAAAGCAGAGAATATAAAAGAAAAAAGGACAGCGAAAACAGAGCCAAAAACGGAGGAAATCGTAATTCCTATCCAGCAGAAGCTATGGCGTCTTTTAAAACCGCTTCTGACGTACGAACTGTTTCTGATCGGAGCAACCGTACTTCTGGCGCTGATCCTGATGACGTTTACGACCGGCGGTTATCTGGAAGAGCGTATGCACGCGACATCCGTTCTTGCATCAGCAATCGGCAGTCTGGCGGCGATCCCGGTTCTCTGGAAACAGTACAAAAAAGATGAAGGCATGTTCCGAAACCGGAAAAACGGTGGAGTGCGGCAGAGGCAGCCGCCTGTATTCTGCTGGTTATGACCTTCGGCCATCTCCTGAATACTGTAATGAACGTGACCGGCTTTACCAGAATCTTTTCCGGCTATCAGGACATGGCATCAAAGATTTATGAAGGACAGAACCCGCTGCTTCTGATCCTGTCCGTCGGTGTGCTGAGCGCGGCCGCAGAGGAAATTGTTTTCCGCGGCATGATTTACCGCAGGGCAAAAGATTTCTGGGGAACCGGCTGGGGCATCGCAGCATCATGTCTGTTGTTCGGTGCATATCACGGCAATGTGACGCAGTTTGTCTATGCAGCCGTGGTAAGTGTGCTTCTGATCCTTATTTATGAGCGGTGCGGAACACTCCTGGCCCCGGTTCTTGCGCACATGCAGAAAATATCTGGGGGACTTTACCGGAGCCAGTTCGTATCCTGGATGACCCAAAAAAGCGCCGGCAGGTGCATGGATGTTCATCTTTTTGGAAGCGGTAATCTGCGCCGGAACATTCTGGTATCTGTTTTTAAAGGATAAACAGGGAAAAACACAAAAATAACAGAAAAAAACCGCAGAATCCGCGAAAAAAATGCTTGTCATGAAAAAAACTCTGTGATACAATCTTACTGTTGCACAATAAGCACCCATGCGGTACCAAGGATGGTGCCTGTTTTTTGAAAAACAGGTTCCAAGGTGAAAAAACATGGGGAAGAATAAAACCATAAGGAGATAAAACAATGAGCGTAATTTCAATGAAACAGTTACTGGAAGCCGGTGTTCATTTCGGACATCAGACAAGAAGATGGAATCCTAAAATGGCTCCGTACATCTACACAGAGCGTAATGGTATCTACATCATCGACCTGCAGAAATCTGTAGGAATGGTAGATGACGCATACAAAGCTGTTGCAGACATCGCAGCAGACGGCGGCACAATCCTTTCGTAGGAACCAAAAACAGGCTCAGGAGCTATCGCTGTTGAGGCAGAGCGCTGCGGAATGTACTATGTAAACGAGAGATGGCTCGGCGGTATGCTGACCAACTTCAAAACCATCCAGAGCCGTATTGCAAGACTGAAAGCAATCGAGACCATGGAGCAGGATGGCACCTTCGAAGTTCTTCCGAAAAAAGAAGTCATTGAGTTAAAGAAAGAGCTTGCAAAACTGCAGAAAAACCTTGGCGGTATCAAAGAAATGAAGAGACTGCCGGACGCAATCTTCATCGTAGATCCGAAAAAAGAAAGAATCTGCGTACAGGAAGCTCATACACTGGGAATTCCGCTGATCGGTATCTGCGATACCAACTGCGATCCGGAAGAGCTTGACTATGTAATTCCGGGTAATGACGACGCTATCCGTGCCGTAAAACTGATCGTTTCCAAAATGGCAGACGCAGTGATCGAGGCAAAACAGGGCGAGGCTGAGGAAGCTGCATACGAAGAAGCAGCAGAGACAGACGCTGAATAATTTACGCGAAGTATGAACTGGGGGGAACTTGAAATTCAGGTTCCCTTCGGCGAATCTCACAATAGCAGACCGGCATGAAGATGCAGTCTGCTGAATCACGTATACGGAGGAATAAAACAATGGCTATTACAGCAGCAATGGTAAAAGAGTTAAGAGAAGTAAGCGGTGCTGGTATGATGGACTGCAAGAAAGCTCTTACAGCTACCGAAGGTGATATGGACAAAGCAATGGAGTTCCTGAGAGAAAAAGGACTTGCTACTGCTCAGAAAAAAGCTGGCAGAATCGCAGCTGAGGGTATCGTTATGCTGAACGTATCCGAGGATGGAAAGAAAGCTGTCGCTGTAGAAGTAAACGCTGAGACAGACTTCGTTGCAAAGAACGAGAAATTCCGTGGCTATGTAGCACAGGTTGCAGAGCAGGCTATGGATACAACTGCAGCAGACGTAGAAGGATTCCTGGCAGAGCCTTGGAAATTCGATACCAACGAGACCGTTGGCGAAGAGCTGGCTCATCAGATCGCTACCATCGGCGAGAACATGAATATCCGTCGTTTCCAGCAGGTAAAAGAGGAGAACGGTTTCGTTGCTTCTTATACTCATATGGGCGGTAAAATCGGTGTTCTGGTTGACGTTGAGACAGATGTTGTAAACGATGACCTCAAAGAGATGGCTAAAAACGTTGCAATGCAGATTGCAGCTCTTCGTCCGCAGTACACAAACCGCGACGAAGTAAGCGCTGATTACATCGCACATGAGAAAGAAATCCTCATGGCTCAGATTCAGAACGACCCGAAAGAGTCCCAGAAACCGGAAAAAGTTATCCAGGGAATGATCCAGGGCCGTATCAACAAAGAGCTCAAAGAGATCTGCCTGCTTGACCAGGTATACGTAAAAGCAGAAGACGGAAAACAGTCCGTAGCTCAGTATGTAGCACAGGTTGCAAAAGCAAACAACGCAACCGTAGCAGTAAAAGGCTTCGTTCGTTTCGAGACCGGTGAAGGAATCGAGAAGAAAGAAGAGAACTTTGCTGAGGAAGTTGCTAAACAGATGAACGCATAATTCAACTGTGAATTTGTAAAAATAACGCAAAATATAAAACCCTCATAAATGTGCAGAAAATACAACGATTTATGAGGGTTTTTTACTGTCACAGGCAGTATCCATCGGAAATGCAGTAAGTGCCCTGAAGGATACCGTCCCCGGAGATTTCTCGGCAATGAATCTTTCGGAGATTTGTGAATTAATCCAGGAACATAAATCGAATGGTCCGGTAATGGAGATGAAACGTTAAACATAAGAAAAGAGGAACAAATTTGAAAAAAACAAGACAAAAGAAACTGGCCGAAAGCAGTGATTCAGATCCTTTCTTTCCTGCTGATCCCGGGCTTGTTTGAGGCGCAGTTTTCTGCGGTTGGGACGATTATTTCCGCAGTTTATCAGGGGACGGTTTCGTGGGAACGGATCAGGTATTCGGTATGGATGGTGCTGGCGACGGTTCCGGCGGTGATTATTGTGGGACGGTTTTTCTGCGGATATTTCTGCAGCTTCGGGGCTGTGCAGGATTTTCTGTGGTTTGCAGGAAATAAGCTGAAAAAGCGGTTTCGAAAAGCAGGTGCGAAAACCTGCATTCAAATTCAAAGAAGAGTGGAAGAAATGTTCCAACAGGCTGGATCAAATATGGTGTGCTCCTGTTCTGGGCAGTCTTCGTATGGAGCGGTATGATAAAATGGAACATCGCAGGGCCGTGGCAGGTGTTTGGACAGTACAGTTCCATCGGACACTGGCCGGGCGTGAAGCCGATGTTTTCGATTGGCGGTGCGCTGATTCTGGTGATTTTCGTCGGATCCGTCTTAATCCAGCGCTTTTTCTGCCGGTATCTCTGTCCCATAGGAGCCATCTACAGCATGATTTCCAGATGTACTCTGTTAAAAATTGTAAAACCGCGGAGCAAATGCGGAAACTGCCATCTTTGTACTGCAAAATGTACCATGGGAATTGATCTGACAGAAAAAGAGCAGACGGCAGGCGGCGAGTGCATTGGATGCGGGGTATGTGTAAACGGATGTCTGAAGAACAATGCACACTGGAAGTACCGATACAGCGTGTGGATCGGTGTCGGGGTGACCTGCCTTACGATTGCAGCGTCACAGTTCCTGATCCGGAGCGAGAGCGGTTCCGTTGGTAAGACAGCAGGTGATGCGGCCATTGATACGGCAGAACAGAATCTGGACAGCAGATTCCAGGACGGCACTTATTCCGGAAGTGGAGAAGGCTACCGCGGAACCGTGACCGTTTCCGTAAAAGTGGAACAGGGAACGATAACCGGACTGACGATAGAGAACGCCGAGGATGATCAGACATATCTGGACAGAGCAAAGTCAGGAATCTTTCGGAAATCATGAAAAAACAGAGTGCCGAGGAGATAGATACCGTTTCCGGTGCCACCTACAGCAGTAAAGGTTGATTGAGGCCACTCAAAATGCGTTAAAAGAAGCCGCCGGAGATGAGAATACTGTACAGGAAAATACAGCATCTGAATCGACGGATACAACGGAAGAAAAACAGGCATTCCTGGACGCCGGCCGTTTCCACGACCTGAAAGACGGCATCTGCACGGGTACCGCCGATGCCTTCCGCGGGGATGTCGAAGTGCAGGTAACGGTAGAAAACCAGAAAGTGACCGACATCTCCATCCTTTCCTACTGCGACACCGAGGAATACTTTTTCCGTGCAGCGCCTTACGTGATAGGCAGATGAAAGAAGAACAGAGCCTTAACATCGACGCTTGAGCGGTGCCACCTACAGCAGCAACGGTATCATTCACGCCACCGCCAATGCACTCGAAATCCCGGAAGACGAATATGCACCGCGTCCTGGCCGGGATCTGGCACATAAGCAGAAAGAGCACGGTCATATTGTAAAACATACGATCGAGAGCCAGGAGCAGTATGAAGAAAAAGTAAAAGAATACGAAGACGCACAGAATTAAAAAACAAAAATAATCTCAAAATAAGCACTGTAAATACATCCATCTGTATTTGCAGTGCTTTTCTGCTGTAACAGAACCCCGTCTGACTGCATCAAAAATATAAAAATTTAACAATCATTTGATATAGACCTTATAGGAACAGGATAGCAGTTAAAATACAAATGTGCTACGATCGTGATTGCAGTAAAAAATATTCTGAAAGAAATGGCAGGAACAGCAAAAATACAGCGGTTAGGCTGGAGTCTGGAATGGATGCAGCGCATATCTGAAAAAGGAAACGAAAACCTGGGACAGCTGGGATATACGGATCATTCGCAGAAACACTGTATGCAGGTTGCCCATCATGCAGAGTACGGTACACTTCTTGCAAATGAACTTTTAAAAGAAACGGATATGACGTTGGAAGACAGAGTAACCATCGTTCCTCGGTTCTGCAGTTATTGCAGCTGTAAAACTGGCAGGCGGAACGATCAACGTGGCGGTTGCATGCCTGGCGATTTTCTTTGCACTGGGATTTGTTTTCCTGAAAAATTGCAGATCGGCAGCCGATGGCGGGGGAGAGATAAAACAGAACATAGCATAAAAAATCTCAAAGCAGGAGAGAAATCCGCTTTGAGATTTTTTGCGTTTCACTCCGGGGTTCCGCAATGAGAGGTTTTGTGGTACAATAAGCAGTGAGTCGGGCCGCAGGGGATGAGGGGCCTGAAAAATATGAATCATACAGACAGGATGAAACAAAATGGAAAAACCAAAAAACTGGCGGTAGGGCATTTTAGCGCATGTCGATGCGGGAAAGACGACGCGTGGCAGAGGGAATTTATATAAAACAGGCCAGATCCGGAAAGCCGGAAGAGTGGATCACAAGGACGCCTTTCTGGACACGGAGGAACTGGAAAAAGCAAGGGGCATCACGATCTTTTCCAAACAGGCCGTGCTGAAGCTGAACGAGACGGAGGTCACACTCCTTGACACGCCGGGCCATGTGGATTTCTCGGCGGAGATGGAGCGCACTTTACAGGTCATGGACTATGCGGTTCTTCTGATCAGCGGTGCGGACGGCGTGCAGGGGCATGTGGAAACCCTGTGGCGGCTGCTCGCGCGGTATGAGATCCCGGTCTTTCTCTTTATCAACAAGATGGATCAGCCGGGCACGGATGCGGAAAAACTGCTGGAAGAACTGCAGAGCCGTCTCTCAGAGCACTGCCTGAATTTCTCGCAGGATCTCCAGAACGCAGAATTGCTGGAAGAACTCGCCATGTGTGATGAGGACGTGCTGGAGCAGTATCTGGAAACGGGAAGCGTGGAAGAAGACCAGATCCGCACGATGATCGCAGAGCGGAAGGTTTTTCCGTGCTGCTTTGGCTCTGCACTCAAGATGGAGGGCGTGACGGAATTTCTGAAAATTCTGGACCGGTTTACAAAAACGCGGAGTACGGCGGGGATTTTGGCGCGCGCGTTTTTAAGATTTCAAGGGACACGGCAGGAAACCGTCTGACGCATCTGAAAATCACGGGCGGCGTGCTGAAGGTGAAGCAGATGCTCGGCGAAGAAAAGGCAGACCAGATCCGTATTTATTCCGGTGCGGGCTATACGATGGTACAGGAAGCACCGGCGGGGACGATCTGTGCCGTAACGGGACTGAACAGCACTTTCTCCGGTCAGGGCATCGGCAACGAAACCGAGGCGGAAAAACCGGTGCTGGAGCCGGTGCTGACGTACCGCATCGAGCTTCCGCCGGACTGCGATGTCCATCAGATGCTTGGAAAACTGCGCCAGTTAGAAGAAGAAATCCCGGAGCTCCACATTGTCTGGAATGAGCGCCTCGCGGAAATCCATGCGCAGGTCATGGGTGAGGTGCAGATCGAGATCTTAAAGAGTCTGATCCACGAGCGTTTCGGCGAATGGGTGGAATTCGGAGCCGGAAATATTGTATACAAAGAGACGATCCGCAGTACCGTGGAGGGTGTCGGCCATTTCGAGCCGCTGCGCCATTATGCGGAAGTTCATTTGCTGCTGGAGCCGGCAGAACCGGGCAGCGGACTGCAGATTGGAACCGTCTGCGGCGAGGACACCCTGGACCGCAACTGGCAGCGTCTGATCCTCACACATCTGCTGGAGCGGAAGCATCCCGGCGTGCTGACCGGGTCGGAGATTACCGATATGAAAATCACGCTGGTCAAGGGCCGTGCGCACATTAAGCACACCGAGGGCGGCGACTTCCGCCAGGCGACGTACCGTGCGGTGCGGCAGGGGCTGAAAAAGCAGAATCCGTTCTGCTGGAGCCGGTCTATGCGTTCCGTCTGGAAATTCCGTCGGAATCGACGGGACGGGCGCTGAACGATATCCAGCGGATGTACGGCAGCTTTGAACCGCCGGAAATGGAAGGCGATATGACAGTGATCACCGGAACCGCACCGGTTGTGACGATGCGGGATTATCAGAAAGAAGTGACTGCTTACAGCCGGGGACGCGGAAGAGTGTTCTGTACCTTAAAAGGATATGAGCCGTGTCACAACGCGGAGGAAGTGATTGCCTCCATCGGCTACGATTCCGAGGCGGATGTGGAAAATCCGACGGGTTCTGTGTTCTGTGCCCACGGGGCAGGCTTTGTCGTTCCATGGAATGAAGTGGAAGACATATGCATCTGGAATACACGCTGGAAAATCCGGAAGAAGAAAGCGATTCAGCCGAATCTGCGGCAGACCGGAGCGGCGGAGCATCCTCTGTGCAGAAAGCAAAAAAAGCATCCGACCGCGTGCCGATGGCAGCTTCCCTGCAGGAGGCAAAGGAGCTGGAAGAAATCTTTACGAGGACATACGGCAAAGTGGAGCGGAAGCGCGCCGGTTTCGAGCGGCGGACACGTCCGGTCACCTCGTCGTCCGGCATCGGGGATCCCAAATATGCAAAATCAAACCGCCCGAAGGAGCTGCAGGAGGAATATCTGCTGGTGGACGGCTATAACATTATTTTTGCATGGATGATTTAAATGAGCTGGCGAAGTATAATATTGAGAGCGCCAGAGGAAAACTGATGGACATCCTGTCAAATTATCAGGGATATAAAAAATGACGCTGATTCTCGTCTTTGATGCCTACAAAGTAAAAGGCAACCAGGGTGAGGTAGGCATGTACCATAATATTCATGTCGTTTATACGAAAGAGGCGGAGACGGCTGACCAGTACATCGAGAAAACGGTTCACAGGATCGGCCACAACGGCAACGTAACGGTGGCTTCCTCGGACGGTCTCGAGCAGATCATTATTATGGGAGCGGGCGCGCATCGTCTCTCTGCACGGGATCTGCGCACCGAGATTGAACATACAAACGGCCAGATCCGGGAAAACTATCTGGAGAAAGAACAGAAAACGAAGTCGTACCTGCTGGAGAACGCCTCCGGAGAACTGGGAGACTTTTTAAAAGAGCTGGAAGAAGAGCGAAAAAAAGAGAGTAAAAAGAGCAAAGGAAAGGCTTAAGATGAATTACGCAATCATACTATCGGGGGGAATCGGAACGAGAATGCAGATGGGGGATTTTCCGAAGCAGTATTTGGAAGTGGAAAAGAAACCGATTCTGCTGTATACGCTGGAGCAGTTTCAGAAAAGCAGTGCCGTTGAGAAAATCGTCATCGTGGCGGCAGATGCCTGGAGAGAGAAGATCCGCGGATGGATGGAAGAAGACGGGATTACGAAATTTCTCGCCTTTGCGGATGCCGGGGATACGCGGCAGGAATCCATTCATAATGGCCTTACCGTCTGCATGGAGGATTCCGTATCGGAGAACGACGGTGTGATCATCCACGACGGCGTGCGGCCTCTGGTGAGCGAACAGCTGATTGGCGACTGCCTTGCGGCGCTTGCCGATCATGAGGCTGTATGCCGGTGCTGCCGATGAAGGACACGATCTATCAGAGCAGCGACGGAACGAAAATTGACCATCTGCTGGAGCGCAGCACGCTGTTTGCCGGTCAGGCGCCGGAAGCCTTCCGGCTGCATCCGTACGCGAAGATCAACCGGGAAGCATCGAAAGAGGAGCTGTCCCTCACAAGGGGAACGAGTGAAATTGCCTACCGCCATGGAATGGATGTGGCGATGATCCCAGGGGATGAGCGGAACTTTAAGATTACAACAAGGAGCGACCTGGAGCGTTTCTGTACGATTGTGGAAGGAGAAACGAAATGAGAGCATACGAGCTGCATGGAGTCAATGATTTAAGAAGGGAAGACATCGAAAAACCGGAAATCCCATCCGGCTGGGTTCTGGTGCAGGTAAAGGCATCGGGAATCTGCAGCTCCGATATTCCGCGGATTTTCACAAACGGAACATACCATTTCCAACGATTCCAGGTCACGAGTTTTCAGGCGTGGTTGCCGCATACGGCGAGGGTGTGCCGGAAGAGCGAGTTGGAAAACGGGTCGGCATTTTCCCGCTGATCCCATGCCGCACCTGCCCGCAGTGCCGGCAGAAAAAATATGAGATGTGCGAACACTACGATTACCTCGGCTCGCGCCGGGACGGCGGCTTTGCGGAATACGTGGCCGTGCCGGACTGGAACCTGATGGAGCTGCCGGAAAACGTCAGTTTCCGCGAGGCAGCAATGCTGGAGCCGCTCTCTGTGGCGCTTCATGCGGTGAAACGAAGCGGTGTGAAGCCGGGCGATACCGCAGCAGTGATCGGAACGGGCATGATGGTTTTGCAGCGGCAGCGTGGGCGAAAGCGCTCGGCGCCGAAACCGTTTTTGTGATTGGACGGGGCGAAGCAAAACGTGCGATCGCAGAACAGATCCCGGGCATCTCATATGTGACGGAAGAGGAGAGTAAAGCGATTCAGGCGGATGTTGTAGTAGAAGCGGTCGGAACGCCGCAGGCCGTTTCCAGTGCAGTTCTTCTTGCAAGACCGGGCGGAAGCATCGTGCTGATGGGAAATCCATCGGGCGATCTTGCGATGGAAAAGAACGTGTACTGGCGCATCCTGCGCAAACAGCTGAACCTGATGGGAACGTGGAATTCTTCTTATGAAAAAGATGAAGCCTGCGACTGGACGGAGGCACTCGATGCGCTTTCGAAGAAGAAAATCCCGGCACAGGCGCTGATCACGCACTGTTTCCCGTCCGAAAAGCTGATGGACGGACTGGAACTGATGAAAAATCATAAAGAGCCATACTGCAAAGTAATGGTTTCATGGGAGTAGAAATATGAGAAAAAAGTCAGATATCGGCATCCATGATGTGCTCAAACCTTGTGGATCTGCAGGCGACGATCGATGTATTTGAAAAAGAAAAAGTCGAATATCTCCATATCGATGTGATGGACGGCGAGTTCGTTCCGAACTTCGGCCTTGGCGTCGACTACATCCGCGGACTGCGGGAACTGACGAGTATTCCGCTCGATCTTCATCTGATGATTAAAGACCCGGAGTACAAGCTGCCGTGGATCGGCATTTACAAAGAGGACATCGTGACGATTCATTATGAGAGCACTTTCCAGGTGCAGCGCGCGCTCGATTACCTCGTGCCGTACGGTGCAAGCGGT
>ENA-OQCS01000175-OQCS01000175.1-human-gut-metagenome-genome-assembly--contig:-NODE-175-length-33896-cov-10.289496_pt1 | contig 33896 bp, 34 predicted proteins | sample MGYA00242757_ERZ504575 | MGnify/ENA primary metagenome ERZ504575 (study PRJEB26092, sample SAMD00036297) | human gut metagenome | host: Homo sapiens | study: EMG produced TPA metagenomics assembly of... | reverse complement strand
CAAGACTAAGGATCTTGTGAGCATTGCGCTCGTGTGGGTTCAAGTCCCATCTTCCGCATTGGAATTCCAATGAAATGCGATATGCGGAAGTGTCGGAACTGGCAGACGAGCAAGACTAAGGATCTTGTAAGCATTGCGCTTGTGTGGGTTCAAGTCCCATCTTCCGCATGACTTTAAAACAGAGCTGTGAATTGCAGCTCTGTTTTTGGCTATATGAAAGTAAATTATTGCATGCCTGCACTGGTGAGAAGCTGAAATGGGAAGATCTGCGTGATATATTTGTATTCGTTTCATATACAATAGGATAATTTTGGACATCTTAAGGGCTGATCAGACCGTAACTCCAATATTTTTTGAATTATTTTTTCAGAAAAGAGGAATTTGTGGTTTTGTGTAGAATATAATTAACAGAGGGTATTTTGTCGCCGCTGTTTGTCAGACTGTGGAGGAAATGCTTATGAACATCAGAGAGAGCATGGAACAGAGAGAACGGGAGCTTTTGAGCCCTTATGCTTCTCACAGCGCAGATACCAGAGGCCGGGAGCACCCGGAAGAGGAATGCGATGTGCGGACAACGTATCAGAGAGACAGAAGACAGGATCCTTCATTGATAAGACTTTCGCCGTATGAAGGATAAGACACAGGTGTTTCTGGCACCACAGGGAGATCATTACCGTACCAGGCTGACACATACACTGGAGGTATCACAGATCGCCCGGACTATTGCCAAGGCACTTCGCTTAAATGAAGATCTGGTGGAAGCCATCGCTCTGGGACATGATCTGGGGCATACGCCTTTTGGACATGCAGGAGAGAGAGCACTGGATCAGGTACATCCGGGTGGCTTTGCACACTATAAGCAGAGCGTCCGGGTTGTGGAAGTACTGGAGAAGAACGGAAACGGACTGAACCTTACCTGGGAAGTCCGCAACGGGATCATGAATCACCGCACCAGCGGAAATCCTTTCACACTGGAAGGACAGGTGGTACGTTTTTCTGACAAGATCGCCTATATCCACCATGATATGGACGATGCCCAGCGGGCAGGGATCATCACAGAAGATGATATTCCTGTCACAATGAGAACTTTTCTGGGCTATACCACGAGAGAACGGCTGAATACTTTCGTACATAATATTATAGAGAACAGTATGGGGAAAGACAGCATCTCCATGTCGCCGGATGTTTTTGAGGCGATGATGGAGCTTCGGGCGCTGATGTTCCGGAATGTCTATGAGAATCCGGTTGCCAGGAAGGAAGAGGATAAAGTGATCCAGATGCTGAGTGAACTGTACGGATATTATACTGACCATCCGGAGGCAATGTCCCGGGAATACAGGGAACTGGTGGAATACCGGGGAGTACCTAAGGAACAGGCAGTATGTGATTATATTTCGGGAATGACGGATCAGTATTCCATGGAGAAATTCAGGGAGATCTATATACCGAGAGCCTGGGAGGTCTATTAAATGGAAAAGAGGGATAAGCATGCGTTATTCAGATGACATCATAGAAGAAGTCCGAATGAAAAATGACATTGTAGACGTGATATCCCAGTATGTGAAACTGACACGGAGGGGGAGTTCCTATTTTGGGCTGTGTCCCTTCCATAATGAGAAAACCCCTTCCTTTTCCGTAACACCATCCAAGCAGATGTATTACTGCTTTGGCTGCGGAGCAGGAGGAAACGTATACAATTTTATCATGGAATATGAGAATTACTCGTTTGGTGAGGCACTGTCACATCTGGCTGACCGGGCAGGGGTAGAGCTTCCGAAGATCGAGTATTCCAGAGAAGCCAGAGAAAAAGCAGAACAGAGAGCAAATCTTCTGGAGATCAACAAGCTGGCAGCGCAGTACTTTTATTATCAGCTCCGGAGAGAAGGCGGAAAGGCGGCTTACAGATATCTGACAGGAAGAGGTCTTTCCGAGGAAACCATCCGTAAATTCGGTCTTGGATATTCGGACAAGTACAGTGATGATCTGTACAAATATCTTAAGGGTAAGGGCTACAGTGATGAACTTCTCAGGGAATCCGGCCTGTTCAATGTAGATGAGCGGCGAGGCATGTATGATAAGTTCTGGAACCGTGTGATCTTCCCGATCATGGATGTAAACAACCGGGTCATTGGTTTCGGAGGTCGTGTCATGGGAGATGGCAAGCCCAAGTACCTGAATTCGCCGGAGACGAAGATCTTTGATAAGAGCCGGAATCTTTACGGGCTGAATGTGGCCAGGACCACCAGGAAGAATTATCTGATCCTCTGTGAGGGATATATGGATGTGATCGCCATGCATCAGGCAGGCTTTACCAATGCAGTGGCGTCGCTTGGAACTGCACTGACCTCCGGACATGCAAGTCTTGTGAAACGTTACACCAAGGAAGTCCTGCTTCTTTATGACAGTGACGGTGCAGGGATCCGGGCGGCACTTCGTGCGATCCCGATCCTGCGGGAGGCGGGAGTCACGTCCAGGGTAGTAAGCCTGAAGCCCTGGAAGGATCCGGACGAGTTCATCAAGAATGAAGGAGCGGAGGCCTTTGAGGAACGTCTGAACCGGGCCATGGACAGCTTTATGTTTCGTGTACATATTGCGGAACAGGAATTTGCCATGGATGCACCCCAGGGACAGAATCAGTTTTTTGAGCGGTGTGCCGGGATGCTTCTGGAGCTTTCCGATGAACTGGAGAGGAATCTTTATATAGAAGCCATTGTAAAGGAATACGGCCGCTATGGAGTGGGCACGGAGGATATCCGGAAAAGGGTCAACACGCTGGCTCTGAAGGGAACGCCTGCAGAGAAACGGATCCAGCCAAAGTCCGGGACTCCGGAAACAAAGAAAAAGGAATCCGCCGCAGACAAAGCACAGAAGCTGATGCTGACCTGGCTTGTAAATTATCCGGGTATTTTTGAACAGGTGGAAAAATACATTTCCCCTTCCGATTTTGTGGTACCGCTGTATAAAGAGGTAGCCCAGATGCTGTTTGAACAGCATAAGGAGGGAGAGACCAATCCGGGAAAGCTTCTCAACGCCTTTACAGACAGTGAGGAGCAGCGGGAGGTGGCATCTCTTTTTAACGCCACCATTCATCTGGAAAACGAAGGAGAACAGCAGAGGGCTTTTTCCGATGCGCTGCTGCGGATCAAGGAAGAAAGCCTCAAAGAAAAAAACCGTACCTGGGACCCGTCAGACATGGCCGGGCTTCAGGAACTGATAAAAGCAAAAAAAGAACTGGAAGACCTTGGAAGAAAGAGGCAGCAGCTGCATATTTCTTTCAATTAAGGATAAAATATAAACACTATATGGAGGTATAGAGCACCTATGGAAATGAATATGGCAAAATTCAGCGAGAAACTTGTAGAGCTTCTTGAACTTGCAAAAAAGAAAAAGAATGTGCTGGAATATCAGGAGATCAGCGACTTTTTCAAGGACTCTCCACTGGAAGTGGATCAGATGGAGAAGGTTTTTGACTTCCTGGAGGCCAGCGGTGTGGACGTTCTCCGTATCACAGAAAACAGCGGTGACGAACTCCTCCTTGATAACGATATGGATATGGATGGGATGGAAGATGAAGAAGAGGTAGAGCTTGATAAGATCGACCTCTCTGTACCGGAAGGTGTCAGCATCGAGGATCCGGTCCGTATGTACCTGAAAGAAATCGGTAAAGTCAGTCTGTTAAGTGCAGATGAGGAGATCGAGCTTGCCAAGAGAATGGAAAAGGGGGATGAAGCTGCCAAGAAACGTCTGGCAGAGGCCAATCTCCGTCTTGTTGTCAGCATTGCAAAGCGTTATGTTGGACGTGGAATGCTGTTTCTCGACCTGATCCAGGAGGGAAATCTTGGCCTTATCAAAGCTGTTGAAAAATTTGATTACAGAAAAGGCTACAAGTTCAGTACCTATGCAACCTGGTGGATCCGTCAGGCTATCACAAGAGCCATTGCGGATCAGGCACGTACCATCCGTATCCCTGTGCATATGGTTGAGACCATCAACAAGCTGATCCGTGTTTCCCGTCAGCTGCTCCAGGAGCTTGGACGTGAACCTACGCCGGAGGAAATTGCTGAGGAGATGGACATGCCGGTAGACCGTGTACGTGAGATCCTTAAGATCTCTCAGGAGCCGGTATCTCTGGAAACTCCTATCGGTGAGGAGGAAGACAGTCATCTTGGCGATTTCATCCAGGATGATAATGTTCCGGTACCTGCAGATGCAGCTGCATTTACACTTCTGAAGGAGCAGCTGGTAGAAGTCTTAAGTACGCTTACTGACCGTGAACAGAAGGTTCTCCGCCTCCGTTTCGGACTGGACGACGGACGTGCCAGAACTCTGGAGGAAGTTGGTAAAGAGTTCAATGTCACAAGAGAGCGTATCCGTCAGATCGAGGCAAAAGCTCTGCGCAAGCTGCGTCATCCCAGCCGCAGCCGCAAGCTGAAGGATTATCTTGACTGATAAAAATATATCCGTACAGCTTTCCATGCGTCTTCGTGCCATTGCCGGTATGGTAACAAAAGGAAACCGGCTGGCAGACGTAGGATGTGACCATGGCTATCTGTCGATCTGGCTTGTCAGTGAAAAAACAGTTCCGTCAGCATTGCCATGGATGTACGTCCGGGACCGCTTTCAAGAGCCAGGGAGAATATTACCGTTATGGCCTTGAAGATTACATAGAGACCCGTTTGAGCGACGGGCTTGCGAAGCTTGAGCCGGGAGAAGGTGATACCTGGTGATCGCGGGAATGGGTGGTCCTCTGATGGAAAGGATATTAAAGGATGGAGCGAAGGTCCGGGAGGGGTTTCAGGAACTGATCCTGCAGCCTCAGTCGGACCTTCCTCATTTCCGGCATTTTCTTTCTGAGATCGGCTGGGAGATCGTAAGGGAAGAAATGATAAAAGAAGACGGAAAATTTTATCCTATGATGAAAGCGGTACGTAACAATGCGGGAGAAAAGACTGTTTACACAGAGGAAGAGGCCTGGTTTGGACCTCTCCTTCTGAAAAAATGTCACCCGGTCCTTAAAGAGTATCTTCTACGGGAGGAAATGATCCGTAAGAAAATACTTGCCGGTCTTTCCGGGGCAGAGTCTGTTTCCGCAAAAACTCGTCTGGCAGAAGTAAAGGAGGAAATGGAGCTGATCCATACAGCTCTGAAACGATATGAAAGCATATGAACTGATCGAATGGCTGAATGAGCACCATCCGCAAAAATTTGCGGAGGACTGGGATAATGTGGGACTGCTGGTGGGAGATGACCAGAAAGAGATTTCCCATGTATTTCTTGCACTGGATCTTACGGAACCGGTGTTGGATGAGGCGGTGGCTGCTGGTGCGGATATGATCCTTACCCATCACCCAATGATCTTTTCTGGAATCAAAAAGATCAACAATCATACCTTTACCGGAAGAAAGATCCTCCGTCTGATAAAGGAGGATATCCCGTATTTTGCCATGCATACCAATTATGATGTGATCGGAATGGCAGATTTAAGCGCAGAGCATCTGAAGCTTCAGGATACAAGGGTGCTTACAGTTACCGATGGATCCGGGGAGCAGCCGGAGGGGTTCGGAAGAGTGGGAAAGCTTCCCCATGTTATGACTCTTGATGAGTTTGGAAAATATGTAAAAGAATGCAATCATCTTCCGGATGTGCGGGTTTACGGTGATCTGGATCGGAAGATCGAGACGGTGGCGATCTGTACAGGAAGCGGAAAGAGTATGATCGGTGATGTAATGGCCGCCGGTGCGGATGTATATGTGACCGGAGATATTGATTATCATACTGCCATCGATACTATGGCAGATGGTCTGGCAATCGTAGATGCCGGACATTACGGTACGGAGTATATTTTTGCGGAAGCTATGGAGAAGGAACTGAATGCGGCATTCTCTGCGCTTAAGACAACCTGCGCCAGTGTGAAAAATCCATATACTGTTTTGTAAAAGCGGATTGCAAAAAGTGCTTGTATTCATGAATATGTAGTGGGATGGAATACGATTATCTGTTTCGGAAAAATGAATTGTGAAACACATGGCTGTCCGAAAAATCGGGCAGCTGTATAAATATATAAGCCTGTGGAGGGGATCGTTATGGAACAGACAATGATTAAAGTGACCATAAACGGAGAAACAAGGGAATACCCCAAAATGACACCGTATTCTGAGATCATAAGGGATTATGAGGGCAAAACAGAGTATCCGGTGATCCTTGTGACTGAGAACGGAAAGCTCCGTGAGCTTCACAAGAAGCTTCAGCATGACTGTACACTGGGATTTATAACCGCAAAGGACAGTGCCGGTCGAAAAACCTATCGGAGAAGTGCGATCTTTATTCTTTTGAAGGCAATTTTTGATGTAGCTGGAAAAGAGAATGTGGATCATGTTGTGATCCATTATTCTATCGGAAATGCTCTTTATTTTACCATGAAAGGCAGTGCTACCCTGGATCAGGAGCTTCTTGACCGGGTAAAAGTGCGGATGTGGGAACTGGTAGACCGGAAGCTTCCGATCTGCAAACGCAGTGTCAGCACGGATGATGCCGTTTCCATGTTCCACAGGCATCATATGTATGATAAAGAAAAGCTGTTCCGTTATCGGCGGGTTTCCAGAGTGAATATTTACAGCCTGGAAAATTTCGAGGATTATTTTTATGGATTTATGGCACCGGATACCGGCTATGTGAAGCATTTTGATCTGCAGCTTTATGATGAAGGCTTTGTGCTGATCCTTCCGAGGCAGAAGAACCGGATGTGCTGGAGCCTTTTGAACCCCAGGATAAGATTTTCCATGTGCAGAAGGAATCGGAAGAGTGGGGCGATAAGCTGGATGTTGCCACTGTAGGAGATCTCAATGACCGGATCACAAGAGAAGGTGTGCAGAGCCTGATGCTGATTCAGGAGCACTCCATGAGCCAAGATTTCTTCGATTGCCGAGGAGATCCGGAGAAGGGGCAATGTAAAGTTCGTAATGATCGCAGGTCCGTCTTCTTCCGGAAAGACCAGTTTTTCTCACAGATTATCTATTCAGCTTTCTGCTCATGGTCTGAAGCCGCATCCCATTGCTGTGGATAACTATTTTGTGGATCGTGAACATACGCCGCTGGATGAATTCGGAGAAAAGAATTATGAGTGTCTGGAAGCCATTGACACGCAGCAGTTTAATGAAGATATGCTGAATCTCCTTTCGGGAAAAACCGTGGATCTTCCTACATTTAATTTCAAGACCGGATGCAGGGAATACCGGGGAGACCAGCTTCAGCTTGGAAAAGATGATATCCTGGTCATTGAGGGTATCCACGGGCTCAATGACAAATTGAGTTATGCCCTTCCAAAAGAGAGTAAGTTTAAGATCTATATCAGTGCACTGACACAGCTGAACATTGATGAGCATAACCGGATCCCCACAACGGATGGAAGACTGATACGCCGAATTGTCCGTGATGCACGTACACGTGGAACTTCCGCAAAGGATACCATTGCAAGGTGGCCTTCTGTACGGAGAGGCGAGGAGCAGAATATTTTTCCGTTCCAGGAGGAAGCAGATGTGATGTTTAATTCAGCTCTTGTGTATGAGCTTGCCTGCCTGAAGGTTTATGCGGAACCGCTGCTTTTTGGAATTGACAAGAGTGAACCGGAGTATCAGGAGGCGAAGCGGCTTTTGAAGTTCCTGGATTATTTTGTGCCGGTGCCCAGTGAAGGCGTTCCGTTTAATTCGCTTCTGAGGGAGTTTATTGGCGGTAGTTGTTTTAATGTATAAATTAATTGTATGAATAAAAAAAGCTATGTGTAGATATAAGGCTCTATGCAATGCAGATATCGGTTGGCACAAAGATGAGAAGATTAGGATTTCTCTGTGCATAGGATCTGTGGTGTGTGGAGCCTTTTGAGTGTGAATCGGAAAAGTTAAAGTCCTCTGTGGTGCTGCGGATGGATGACGGGATTTACAGGACTTAAAGGAAAGGGAAAATGATCATGAAAGAAAAAATACAATTGACAAAACTGGCTCCAAACTGTGGCTGTGCAGCTAAGGTAGGACCGGGGACTCTGGCGGGAGTTCTTGGCGGGCTGCCAAAGTTCTGTGATCCGGATCTTCTGGTTGGAACGGACACTTCGGATGATGCGGCCGTTTATAAGGTTTCCGAAGATCTGCACTGATCAGACATTGGATTTTTTTACTCCGGTGGCAGATGATCCTTATGATTTCGGGCAGATCGCGGCGGCAAATGCATTGAGTGATGTGTATGCCATGGGTGGAACTCCGAAGACAGCTTTGAATATTGTGGCGTTTCCGAAGGATATGGATGTGGAGATCCTCGGGGAGATCCTGCGTGGCGGTGCGGATAAGGTGATGGAGGCCGGGGCGGTTCTTGCCGGTGGCCATACGATCCAGGATGATACACCAAAGTATGGGCTCAGTGTGACGGGTTTTGTAGATCCGAGGAAGTTCTGGAAGAATTTTGGAGCGCAGACCGGAGATAAGCTGATCCTGACGAAGGCGCTGGTGCGGGGATCGTGAATACGGCGATCAAGGCGGATCTGGTGACGGAAGGTGCACGTAAGGCGGTTTTGGCTTCCATGAAGAAACTGAACCGGGATGCCTGTGAGGTTTTTAAAGAGTTTGAGGTTCATGCCTGTACGGATGTGACGGGGTTTGGTCTTGGGGGACATGCTACGGAGATGGCTGTGGCCAGTGACCGGACGGTTGTGATCGATACGGAGAAGCTGCCGGTGCTTCCGGATGTGGAGGAGTTTGCTTCTATGGGATTGATTCCGGGTGGGGCTTACAGGAACCGGGAGTTTGCTGAGAAAACCGGAGTGAAAAGTGTGGCAGAGCTCTGGCGGGAGGATCTGGTGTTTGATCCGCAGACTTCTGGGGGATTGCTGGCGGCGGTTCCGGAGAGGGATGTGCAGGAGATCATGAAGCGGCTGGATGCGGCTGGTCTGCAGGCTGGGGTGATCGGTGAGGTTGTGGATCGGCGGGAGTGGACGTTGGAGATCCGGTAGGAAATTAATTTACGAACGAATGTTTGGACGATAACGTCAGAGTGGATGGTTGCGTAGGGGGATACTGCTGGGGAAAGTGGTGGTAGCAGAATGACGGATGGCGGATGGCGGACGCTGGGGGAGAGGATATCGGTCCGGGCAGGGACTCCGTCGGGGGATACTACTAGGACTCCGTGAGTCGGCTAAAAGCATTGCGGCAGGGTCAGAACTCGCCGTTGGCTCAGACAGCTGTCCCTGCCGCAATAACGCCGACTCCCGCAGCCCAAGTAGTTATCACCCTCCTCCGCAGCAGCCCAAACCGATATCCTCTCCCCCAGGCTGGTGCATCCAGCTGGTAGGAAAAACATAAAATGTGTGGAGAGTATGGTTGTGGGATGCAGAACAGGAAAATTACTGTTTACTGGTAATATTCCGCGAGGTGTTTTTTGTGAGCGAAGGTCACAGAAAACCCGAGCCATACTGCGCGAATTTATGTGATTAGCATAAATTCTGTGCATTGCGAAGCGTGTTACTGAGAATGGAGTGAACAGTAATTCATGAAATATATGCTCTGTATTTTTTATATATTGTTTGCCTAAGGGATAAAAGCATGGTATTATCATATGAGCGGAAATTGAGAAGACATAAAGAAAGAATATGAAAAATGTGACGGGAAAGGAAGAATTATGGAGAAACATAAACATGAGAGGAGTACATTTTCCGGGAAGATTGGATTTGTACTGTCTGCAGCTGGTGCTTCGGTAGGGCTTGGGAATATATGGAGATTCCCTTATCTGGCGGCAAAGTACGGCGGTGGAATTTTTTTACTGATCTATATCATTTTGGCATTGACCTTTGGATATTCTATGATCGTGGCAGAGACAGCTCTGGGACGTATGACAAAGAAAAGTCCGGTAGGTGCGTTTGGAACTTTTGGTAAATCAAAGTGGCTGTCTTTGGGCGGTTGGATCAATGCGATCATACCGGTTCTGATCGTGCCGTATTATTCCGTGATCGGTGGCTGGGTAATTAAATACTTGGTGGAGTATGTAAAGGGAGGCAGTCAGATTCTTGCTGAAGACGGATATTTTTCTGCTTTTATAGCGGATGGATTTTCTACAGAAACCTGTTTCCTGTTTTTTACACTGCTTACGCTGGTGATCATTTATGCAGGTGTGCAGAATGGCGTGGAACGAGTTTCCAAATTAATGATGCCGATACTGGTATTCTTGTCTGTGGTCATTGTCATTTATTCGGTAACGAGGCCAGGAGCACTGGAAGGTGTGAAATATTTTCTGATACCAAATATCAAAAACTTCTCCTGGATGACAGTGGTTGCGGCAATGGGACAGATGTTTTATTCTCTGTCGATCGCAATGGGTATTCTGGTAACTTTTGGTTCTTATATGAAAAAGGATGTATCTATTGAAGGGTCTACACAAAATGTAGAAATTTTTGACACAGCGATCGCAATGATGGCAGGTCTGATGATCATTCCGGCTGTGTTTGCATTCTCCGGTGGAAATCCGGATACGTTACAGGCGGGACCGGCACTGATGTTTATTACGATTCCGAAGGTATTCGCAAGCATGGGATTTGGAACTTTGGTTGGAATCCTGTTTTTTGTATTGGTTCTCTGTGCAGCCTTGACCAGTTCTATTGCACTGACTGAGAGTGCAGTATCTACTTTTCAGGATGACTGAAATGGGGGCGCAAGAAGGCAACAGTATTTGTCGGAATTATCATGGTTGTTCTCGGAAGTCTTTCTTCTCTTGGCTATGGTCCTCTGGCGTGTGTTAAGATCATTGGAATGCAGTTCCTTGATTTCTTTGATTTCCTGACGAACTCTGTCATGATGCCGATCGCAGCGATTGCTACCTGTCTTCTGATATCCAGAGTAGTTGGTACAAAGAAGATTGAAGAGGAAGTACTGCAGGAAGGTGGTACTTTCCGCAGAAAAAGAATCTTTAATTTTATGATCCAGTATCTTTGCCCAATCTTTGCGGCGATCATTCTTTTCAGTTCTGTGGCAAATGCATTTGGATGGATTTCCATGTAAAAGACATAGGAGACCAAGAAAATTCCAACTTACAAGTCTATACACTGTGTTAAAATAGCAGGTGCGCAGCCAGGCCAGGTGATCGCGGCTGGACAGACGAAAGGGTCCAGACGAGGAAAGTCCGGGCTTCACAGGGCAGGATGCCGGATAACGTCCGGTGGAGGTAACTCCCAGACCAGTGCAACAGAAATAAACCGCCCCGTTTTGCGGGGTAAGGGTGGAAAGGCAGTGTAAGAGACTACCGCCGCTGTGGTAACAGAGCGGGCACATGTAAACTCCATTCGAAGCAAGACCGAGAAGAAAGCCATACGGCGGCCCGTCGTGCTTTCAGGTAGGTCGCTGGAGCCTTCTGGCAACGGAAGGCCTAGATAGATGATCACCCAACGACATAACCCGGCTTATCGGTCTGACTGTGTATGATAATAAGCACATAATAAAAGCAACTGTATTTTGCAGATATGTTCTGTAAAATATCAGTTGCTTTTTTGTAAAAAACTTTTCTATGAAAACACAGCGCCCGGTTCCCGCTTCGATATTCAGGCCTTCGCAGGAGCCGGACGCGTCTGTTTGTCAATAATTCTCGCAGGAATCCTTGAATCCCTATTTATTCCGTTTACCTCTATATTTCTCCTCACAATATTTACACCGGTAAACTTCATTCTCTTCATCTGCAAGAACAAAAATCTGATCCAGCCCCTGCTCGATGGAAGTAATGCAGCGAGGATTCTTGCATTTGATCACGTTCACAACCTGCTTCGGCAGCTTCAGCTCTTTCTTTGCAACGATCTTTTCGTCCTTGATGATATTTACGGTAATATTATGATCGATAAAACCAAGGATATCCAGATCCAGATCCTCGATGGGGCATTCAACCTTGATGATATCCTTTTTTCCCATTTTCTGGCTGCGGGCATTTTTGATGATAGCAACCGTACAGTCCAGCTTATCCAGCTTCAGGTCATGATAAATCGTCATTGCCTTGCCGGCTTTGATATGATCCAGAACATAACCCTCACGAAGAGCACCTACGTTTAACATGGCAGTTCCACCTCCAGTAATGTAAGAATCAGGGCCATACGGACATACACACCATACTGGACCTGTTTGAAATAAGCGGCACGTGGATCAGAATCCACTTCAACAGAAATCTCGTTAACACGTGGGAGTGGGTGGAGGACATACATATCCTTCGGTGCAAGCTCCATTTTCTGTTTGTCCAGAACATAGAAATCTTTCATGCGGACATAATCCTCTTCGTTGAAGAAACGTTCCTTCTGAACACGGGTCATGTACAGGATATCCAGATCCGGAAGTGCATCCTCCAGACGTTCCTCCTCGACAAACTCGACATTGTTGCGTTTCAGAACATCCTCACGGATATAGCTTGGAATACGAAGCTCCTCCGGAGAGATCAGAACAAATTTCACATTTTCATAACGGACCAGAGCCTCGATCAGAGAGTGAACGGTACGGCCGAATTTCAGGTCACCACAGAGGCCGATGGTAATATTGTCAAGTCTGCCCTTCAGGGAGCGGATAGTTAAAAGATCGGTTAATGTCTGGGTAGGATGCTGGTGGCCGCCATCACCGGCATTGATCACCGGAATGTTGGATGACATAGAAGCTACAAGCGGAGCACCCTCTTTCGGATGACGCATAGCACAGATATCTGCATAACAGGAAACAACGCGAATAGTATCGGCAACGCTTTCGCCTTTGGATGCGGAGCTGGAATCAGCAGAAGAAAAACCGAGAACCTTTCCTCCAAGATTCATCATGCTGCTTCGAAACTTAAACGTGTACGTGTACTTGGTTCGTAAAACAATGTCGCAAGCCTTTTATCATCACAGGTATGCGCATACTTTTTTGGATTTTTCCCGATGTCGTCGGCGAGATTCAGAAGCTTATCAAGCTCTTCAACCGAGAAATCCAATGGACTCATTAAATGTCTCATGTTGTACCTCCAATTATTTACTGGAAATAAGATTCCTTCCAGTTATCATATAATATAACTGTGAGATTTTCAAGAGACTTTCCGAGGATTTTGTCGAAGAAGCCATTCGAAAAAGAGACCGGTAAAAAACCACAGAGGAGCATAGTCCAGCCGGATCACTCCTTTATACTGAAGCGGAACATGAGAATAATCCCAGGGACAGATGTGAAGCTTCTGAAAAAAAGATCCGCTTAAAAATTCCACGAAAAAAATCCCGCAGCTGTAAATGATCCCCCGTACCATAACCGGAAAGCGGGCAAGCTTGTAGTAAGCCGGACGGATCAGTGCTGCAAGTCCGTAAATAGGGAACATCAGAAGAGAGGTTTTGCCCATCATAGTAAAATGTCCGGTGACAAGAGAGTGCAGTCCTGTCCATAAGATCTCCAGACACCAGCCTGTAAAACCACATAGAAAAAAATCCTTCTTTTGCATTTTAAAGCTCCTTCTCATCAGCAGAAATCCTGCGCTTTCCGGAAAAATGTCAGTTTAACTGAATTAAGAAAGTCCCCTGCGGGGCTGCGAATATCCGCCTGGACTTTAAATATATTTAACGTGGAAAAGCGTCTTTAATAGCCTTCCCTGCCTTGAAAAAAATATACACGTGGGTTATAATGAACAAAATTATTACTGCAAAGTGAAAAAGCAGTAATGGATCATCAACACATGCGGAAGGAGAAAACAGACGATGAATTATGAAGAAAGTCGTGCCTACATCAGAGCTGCGGAATTGAAAAAGGGAATTGTTCTGGGACTGGAAAATATGAGAGAACTGATGAGGCGGCTTGGAGATCCCCAGGATGAACTGAAGTATGTTCATGTAGCGGGAACTAACGGAAAGGGTTCTGTGATCGCATATCTGTATTCCGCTTTATCAGGTGCAGGTTACCGGGTCGGAAGATATATTTCCCCGGCGGTCTATTCCTACAGAGAGAGGATGGAGGTTAACGGAGAACCTGTCAGCAGAGAGAAATTTGCAGCATATGTGACAAGGATCGCGGAGGTGATCGATGAGATCGTAAAAGAGGGAAAACCGCATCCGTCAGTATTTGAAATTGAAACTGCAGCCGCATTTCTTTATTTTCGGGATGAGAAATGCGATCTGGTATTAATGGAAGTTGGTATGGGCGGTGATCTGGATGCCACCAACATTATAAGTACTACAGTTCTTTCCATTCTGGTATCCATCAGTATGATCATACGGCATTTCTTGGAAATACCCTGGGCGAGATAGCAGAAAAAAAGGCCGGCATCATTAAACCGAACAGTCATATGGTAACTGTAAAGCAGCAGCCGGAGGCAGAGGCGGTCATACGAAGAATATGCGCAGAACAGAATGTGCCATACGAGGCGGCAGACCAGGACAGCGCAGAGGTACTGGAAGCATCCATAACCGGCCAGACCTTTCTTTATAAAGGAGAAAAATATACAATATCCCTGGCAGGTGCCTATCAGAAGGAAAATGCGGTGGCAGCGCTCCGGGCACTGGAAATCCTGAATGAACAAGGATATCCCACAACACTGGTCCAGAGACAGGATGGATTGAAACGTACCACCTGGCCGGGAAGATTTGCACTTCTCGGGACAGAACCGGATTTTGTGGTTGATGGAGCTCATAACCCTGCAGCGGCAGACATGCTGGCAGCATCCATTGAACGGTATTTTAAGGGGAAAAGGATCATCTACATCATGGGAATGTTCCGTGACAAGGATTACCGCAAGGTCATCCGGAAAACAGAAAAATACGCAGATACCATCCTGACGATTGCGGCACCGGATAACCCCAGGGCTCTGACCCCGCAGGAGCTGGCAGATGCGGTGCGGGAATTTCATTCTGATGTAAGGCCCTTTGACAACATCGAAGCCGCAGTAGCAGAGGCCTATCAGCTGGCAGGAAAAGAGGATGTGATCATTGCTTTTGGTTCCCTGGCGTTCCTGGGGGATCTTACAGAAATTATCAGGAAACATAACGGAGGAAACCAATGACGGATTTGGAAAGATACAGAGACGAGATCGATGAGATCGACAGTGAGATCGTACGTCTCTTTGAAAAACGAATGAAGGTGAGTGAGGAAGTCGCTGAATATAAAATAAAAACCGGTAAGCAGGTACTGGATCCGGCACGTGAGAGCCAGAAGATCCATACGCTGAAAAACAAGGCCCACGGGGACTTTAACAGCCTCGGCGTGCAGGAGCTTTTTCGTCAGATCATGGCCATCAGCCGTAAGAGACAGTACCAGCTGTTGACAGAGCATGGGATTTACGGAGAGCGCAATTTCACAACTGTGAAGCATGTTCCCCTTGAAAACGCAACGGTTGTGTTCCAGGGTGTAGAGGGAGCCTACAGCTATGCGGCTATGCGGCAGTACTTTGGGAAAAATATCGAAAGCTACCATGTAAAAACATGGAGGACAGCTATGGAGGATGTAACCCATGGCAAGGCCGATTATGCGGTACTTCCTATTGAGAATTCTACTGCAGGTATCGTGGCTGATATCTATGACCTTCTTATGGAGTACAAGCTGTATATCGTAGGCGAGCAGATCATCCGTGTGGATCATGTGCTTCTGGGCATGCCGGATGCACAGATAGGGGATATCAGGGAAGTCTGCTCTCATCCTCAGGGGCTTGCCCAGTGCAAGGCATTTCTGGAGGAAAACCCTTCCTGGAAAAAGAAGGAAGTGGAAAACACCGCAGGCGCGGCCAAAAAGGTCAGTGAGGTGGGGGACAAAGGCGTGGCAGCTATCGCAAGCCGTGAGGCTGGTGAGGTATTTGGTCTGAAGGTCCTTGCAGAAAATATCTGCAGAGAAAAAGCAAACTCTACACGTTTTATTATTGTAAGCAGGAAACCGGAATACGAGGAAAAGGCCGGGAAGATCAGCATCTGTTTTGAGCTGCCTCATGAAAGCGGAACTCTTTACAACATGCTTTCACATATTATCTACAACGGACTGAACATGACCAAAATTGAATCCCGTCCGATTCCGGGAAAATCCTGGGAATACCGTTTTTTCGTGGATTTCACAGGGAAACTTGGCGAAAGCGCTGTGGAGAATGCGTTAAGAGGAATCGAGGCGGAGGCGAATGTTCTCCGTGTTCTTGGAAATTATTAAGAGACAGAGGAGCTAAATTATTATGTTGGCAAGAATTCAGGAATGTATCCTTTACCGTGGATTTTCAAACGGTGAGATACTGGACGATATGACAGAACTTATTAATCTTTATGAAGCAGATGAAGAAGCACTCAAGGCAAGAGAAGACCAGTTTTTCAAAAGTGTCAACGGGCTGGTGGAGCTGGCAGGAATGTACGGTTTTTCCGGAAATATCTGGCATACATATCTTACCTTCCTTCTGGTAAATCATGAGAACGCTTTCAGTATGGCAAGCGAGATACGAGGAGCGATCAAGGGCAGCATTAACGACCTGGCAAAAAATGATTTCCAGATTTTCAAGGAATTGTATGATTTTGACATCACGGTCTTTGATAAAGTGTTCGGAACTGTATGCTGCAGGGTGATCTGTGATTACCAGACACCGGATGAGAACAGCAAGCTCTTTAATACCAGGATCCGTGACCGTATCTGTCAGATGAGCAAAACCCTGGCAGCAGCCACCACAACCGAAGAATTTATGGATGATATGGTATCCTTCTATAAAGATTTCGGTGTTGGCAAGCTTGGTCTCCATAAGGCATTCCGTATCGGCCACGATGAGGAGGGAAAGGTGGAGATCCAGCCTATCACAAGGATCGCACATGTGAAGATCGATGATCTGGTAGGATATGAGATCGCCAAGAAAAAGCTCATTGATAATACAGAGGCATTTGTACAGGGGAGAAAGGCGAACAACTGTCTGCTCTTTGGTGATGCGGGAACCGGTAAATCTTCCAGTATCAAGGGAATCCTGAACCAGTATTATGATCAGGGACTTCGTATCATTGAGGCCTATAAGCATCAGTTCCAGGATCTTAATGAAGTCATCGCCCAGATCAAAAACCGTAACTATCGTTTTATCATTTATATGGATGATCTTCCTTTGAGGAATTTGAGATTGAATATAAATACCTGAAAGCCGTGATCGAGGGCGGTCTTGAGAAAAAACCGGACAATGTCCTGATCTATGCCACAAGCAACCGGCGTAATCTTGTCCGTGAGCGTGCCACAGATAAGCTGGAGATCGCAGATGACAATGATCTGCATTCCTCCGACACCGTGCAGGAGAAGCTTTCCCTGGTATATCGCTTTGGTGTCCGTATCTACTTTGGCAAACCGGACAAAAAACAGTTCCAGGAGATCGTCCGTACACTGGCAGCTCGTTATGGAGTTACCATGCCGGATGAGGAACTGCTTTTGAAAGCCAACCAGTGGAGATCTCTCACGGCGGACTGACCGGACGTGCAGCGCAGCAGTTTATTGATTACATTGTGGGAACAGAGGAAGAAAAAAAGAAATAGTTTACCTGTGTATTGGGGGAAAGGATGAAAAACTATGGCGGTGACAACCTTTGCAGCAATTGATATAGGCTCCTATGAAGTCAGTATGAAGATCTTTGAAATGTCAAAGCGGATCGGCTTCCGGGAGATCAATGATGTCCGTTACCAGCTGGAGCTGGGTCGTGGAACTTATGCTGCAGGACGGCTAGAGATGGAGACTGTAGATGAGCTCTGCGAGATCCTTAATGATTTTAAACGCATGATGGCTGAATTTGGGGTAGAAAGCTGGCGTGCGTGTGCAACAAGCTCTCTCCGTGAGCTGGAAAATCCGGTGATCATCTGGAGCAGATCTATCAGAGAACTGGCATCCGGGTAGAGATCCTGAGTAATGCGGAACAGCATTTTCTGGGATATAAATCCATTGCTGCCATTGAATCCGGCTTCAAAAAGGCTATTCAGAAGGGGACGGCGATCCTGGATATCGGAGGAGGAAATCTGCAGATCTCTCTCTTTGATAAAGATGCTCTGGTGCTGACCCAGAGTATCCGTATGGGAAGTCTTCGTATCCGCGAACGTCTGAAAGAACTGGAGAAAACAACTCCACATTATGACCGGCTGATAGAGGAATTTATCCGAAATGATCTGATAAGCTTTCAACGTCTTTATCTTAAGGACAAGGAAATCTCCAATCTGATCCTGATGGGAGATTTTCTCACAGATACGATCTTTCAGGACAGATCCGGAGAGAATATCATCACAAAGGAGGAATTCCTGAAGAAATACGAGACCATTGTAAACATGTCCGATCATGACCTTGCCGAATCCATGGAGTTGGAACCGGAATATGCGTCTCTGATCGTGCCGAACATGGTTATCATCCGAAACTTTATAGAAATCTTTCAGGCAGAAGCACTCTGGATCCCGGGTGTTTCTCTTCTGGACGGGATTGCCTATGACTATGCGGAAAAAAACAAATATCTGAAAAGTGTACACAATTTTGAAAATGATATCCTGGTGGCATCCAGGAACATTGCCAAAAGGTATTCCAGTGGAAAGAACCACATTGCAGGAACTACCGATGTGGCACTGGATATTTTTGACAGCACAAGGAAGATCCACGGCATGGGAAAACGTGAACGGCTTCTTTTGCAGATTGCAGTTCTTCTTCATGACTGCGGAAAATATATCAGTATGAGTGAGGTGGCAGAATGCTCTTACCGGATCATCATGGCTACGGAGATCATAGGTCTTTCCACAGAGGAGCGGCAGGTGATCGCTAGTGCGGTGAGGTACAATACCAGAGAATTCGGCTGCTACAAAGAAATCAACCGTGAAACATCCATGAATAGGGGAAATTATCTCCTGACTGCGAAGCTGACCGCGATTCTCCGCCTGGCCAATGCTATGGACAGAAGCCATTACCAGAAGGTAAAAGCGCTTAATGTAACCTTAAAAGACAGGATCCTTTACCTGGTGGTGGATTCCGCAAGGGATGTTTCTCTGGAGCTGGGGCTTCTGAAAGATAAAAAAGAATTTTTTGAAGAGGTGTTTGGAATCCGGCTTGTAATGAGACGGAAGGGAAGAAGATAACGGAGGAGGTTTTTGTATGAAATTTAAGGAATTTGACAAACCGGAATATTTTGTAAACAGAGAGCTGAGCTGGATCAAATTTGATGATCGTGTGCTCAGTGAAGCCAGAGACAAAAATCTACCTCTGTTTGAGAGACTGAAATTTTTGAGTATCACCTCATCCAATCTGGATGAATTTTATATGGTCCGTGTTGCATCCCTGAAGGATCAGGTTCATGCAGGGTACAAAAAAACAGATATTGCAGGAATGACAGCCAAGGAACAGCTGAAAGCCATCAGCCGGCAGACACATGATCTTGTTCACGTACAGTACAGTACATTAAACCGGTCTCTGGTCCCTGCGCTTGAAAAAGCAGGACTTCATGTGATCTTTGAGCATGAGGCATTTTCCGAGAAGCAGAAAGAATTTGTGGATCAGTATTTTGAAGATAATGTATATCCGGTCCTGACACCAATGGCAATGGATTCTTCCAGACCGTTTCCTCTGATCCGTAATAAAACGTTGAATATCGGAGCACTTCTTTCCAAAAAAGATACCAAAAAAGGAAAAGAAGAGATTGATTTTGCCACTGTACAGGTGCCTTCTGTACTTCCGAGAGTAGTGATCATTCCATCTGAGAAAAAAGGCCATACAACCGTAACACTTCTGGAACAGATCATTGAGCGCAACATCGACAAGCTGTTCTTAAGCTATGATGTGATCTGTGCCCATCCGTACAGGATCATGCGTAATGCGGATCTTCCTATTGACGAGGATGAGGCAGAGGATCTTCTGGTTGAGATTCAGAAACAGCTGAAAAAACGCCAGTGGGGAGAGGTGATCCGCCTGGAAGTGGAAGATAAGATGGATCCGCGGCTTCTGGATATTCTGAAAATGGAGTTTCAGGTTCATGGAGATGATATCTTTTTTATCAACGGACCGCTGGATCTGACCATGCTGATGAAGGTTTATGGTATTGACGGATACGAGCAGTTCAAGGAACCGAAATACAAACCGGCAGCAGTGCCGGCATTTCAGAATGACAAGGATATTTTCCAGGTAATCCGGGAAGGTGATGTATTCCTGCATCATCCGTATATGAGCTTTGATCCGGTGGTGAATTTTGTGCGTCAGGCGGCAAAGGACCAGGATGTACTGGCGATCAAGCAGACTCTGTATCGCGTCAGCGGCAATTCACCCATCATTGCGGCACTTGCTCAAGCCGCAGAAAACGGCAAGCAGGTTTCCGTTCTTGTAGAGCTGAAAGCGCGTTTTGATGAGGAAAACAATATCGTCTGGGCAAAAATGCTGGAAAAGGCAGGCTGTCATGTGATCTATGGTCTGGTGGGCCTGAAAACACACAGTAAGATCACTCTTGTTGTGAGAAGAGAAGAAAACGGGATCCGCAGATATGTGCATCTGGCAACCGGAAACTATAACGATTCCACAGCCAAGCTTTATACAGACTGTGGTATATTTACCTGTGACGAACGGTTTGGAGAGGATGCAACTGCTGTGTTCAACATGCTTTCCGGATATTCCGAGCCGAAGCGCTGGAATCGCCTGATCGTTGCACCGATCTGGATGAAGGACCGTTTTGTAAAAATGATCGAAAGAGAAGCGGAGCATGCGAAAAAGGGAGAAGAGGCTCACATTGCGGCAAAGATGAATTCTCTGTGTGACCCTGAGATCATTGCAGCGCTGTATTATGCTTCTTCCTGTGGTGTCAGGATCGATCTTCTGATCCGCGGCATCTGCTGCCTGAAGGTGGGCATTCCGGGTATCAGCGAAAATATCCACGTGCGTTCGATCGTCGGTAATTTCCTGGAGCACAGCCGTATTTTCTATTTCCGCAATGGCGGTTCCGATGAAATCTATATGGGAAGTGCGGACTGGATGCCACGTAACCTTGATCGTCGTGTGGAGATTGTTTTCCCTGTGGAAGATGAGCGGATCAAGGAAGAGATCATGCATGTGTTGGATCTGGAATTCCGTGACAATGTAAAAGCACATATCCTGCAGCCCTCCGGTTTGTATGAGAAGCAGGACAAACGTGGCAAAACGCTGATAAATTCCCAGATGGAATTCTGCAGGGAGGCTACCGAGCGGGCAAAGGCAGCAAAAAGGAGAAAAAGAAAAGAAGAGAGTTTTCGTACCGGCTGAACCGGCGGAGGATATTATAAAATAGTAAAAGAAAAGGACAGCCTGTCATATCAATTTATGATACAGCTGTCCTTAAATAATGTTCTCAAAGATTATCCATATTATGTCAATACTGCATGATATTCAGAAAAACTGACAGCATGCGGACGTTTCTAATAACACTTCTTGCAGGCTTTATACCCTGCAGCTTCAGCCTGGGAGCGTGTCATCTCTGTGGCATTATCCGGATTCATATTTCCGCAGTTAGGGATCCGGTGGTACTTGCTTCCGGTAGCGGAGATCCAGACCATATCACCCACTGGCTCCGGATCGGCCTGCACTCCGGTCTGAGGATCTGCAGCAGCCGAATCAGAAGATCCATAGCCGGACGCACCGGAATCCTTATAAGCGGAGGAAGGCTGTGTGCCGGTATCCGATTCATCTCCAGCAGAATAATCATTACAGGGACTCTGGTTCCACTGGATATTGCTTCCGTCGCTGACTGCGATCACCGTACCCTGCTCATCAGTACGAAATACCTGTATTCCCATATCCGCAAGCTTATCCATGGTATCCTTATGAGGATGTCCGTAGGAATTACCGGCGCCGCAGCTGATCACTGCATATTCCGGAACAGTCTTCTGGAGCAGATCCAGGTGGTGGCAGTGGCAGAACCGTGATGTCCCGGAACGATCACATCGCAGGAAAGATCAAGTCCCAGATCACAGATCGCTTCCTCCCCGGCAGATTCTGCATCCCCGGTAAAAAGAAAATGGTTATTTCCGTTTTCCAGCCGGATCGCAACAGAATTGTCGTTATCGTTGCTACTGATCGATTGAGGAGAAAGAACCGTAAATTTCCCGCCTCCGAAAGCAAAATCCGTTCCGGGCTTCGGATGCTGCACAGTTAATCCCTGAGCGGCAACACTGTTTTCAAAAGATTGATAGATCTTTGTATCCTGTACATAATCTGCACCGATCACATTTTTTACGGAAAAGCTGTCTAGGCATCCTACAAGACCAGCCACATGGTCCTCGTCATAATGGGAGGAGATCATATAGTCAATGATGGAAATATTCTGTTTCTGCAGATAGGAAACCACGAAACTGGAATGTCCTCGGTCACCGCCGTCATACAGGAGATTCTGCCCCTGTGACTGGACCAGGATCGAAAGCCCCTGCCCTACATCCAGAAAGTGTACAGCCATTGTTGTGTCAGCAGAAGCAGCCTCGGCTGTGTAAGCAGCAGAGGGAACTCCTGCGACTGTTAGCAGAACAAGCAGCAGAGAAAGAAAAAATGTCTGCAGCTTTCTGCGAAAAGAACGTTTGTGATGCATGAGAAGTCACCCCTTATCTTAAGTATTTTCAGGGGAAATTATAAAACAGAAGAGAAAGAAAAGCAAAATAATATATGTGAAAATACAGAAAACAGATAAACAGGAAGAACGAAATTTTTATATGCAATGTTCAGAGCAACGTTTGAAAGCGATAACAGGAAAAAGTGAAGTATAACAATCACAAAAAAAGCAGTCAGAATAAAAATCCTAACTGCTTTCTGTTGATAGCCAGTACGGGAATCGAACCCGTGTTTCCGCCGTGAGAGGGCGGCGTCTTAACCCCTTGACCAACTGGCCATATTCATTTGTGTCGTTTGCTCTTGATTTCTGTTGTTTCCCGCAACCGACTTCGTTAGTATATAATACTTTCTTACAAAATGCAAGCACTTTTTCTTTTTTTGTAAAAAAAATTTTTCACCCTGTTTTTTTGACAATTTTTTTTGACGGAAAAATCGATTGATGATATGATAGATACAAAACGAAATGGAATAAAAAATATAAAGAGGAAGAGTATGGATTACAGAAAAAAGAAAAATTTGATATGGAAGGGAGAATCCTTTCTTTTTGTTGTTGTGCTGCTGGTTTTCGGCGCGATCTTTGCGGCAATCCACACAGGGGGGCTGATCCAGAAGCAGGACAGTGTACAGCTTCTTAACAAAGGATGGTACTACATTAAAGACGGAAAAAACAGGAGATCACCCTGCCCGCGGAAATCCGGCAAAAACAGGTGAAAAGCTGATCCTGTACAATGAAAGTCTGGGAGCGGAAAGCAGAGGAATGACCGTGGTTTCTACAGGAGCCCAGTACGATCTGGTGATACGCCTGAATGGAAAGATACTGTATGAATATAAGGAGGCCATGTTTTCCAAAAATGTGCAGATGCGTTCCAAGGTGCAGTGCATCGCCGCTCTGGGTAATGACACAGAGGGAAAAGTCCTGACGTTCAGCTATTCTGCGCCTCAGAGAGGAAAATATGTTATAGAGCCGGTATGCATAGGAACCGGAAGTGCAATAGCCTGGTATCAGATCAGAAAAGCAGCCATTCCTTTAGGGGCGGCAACGATCATGATCGTATTAAGTATGATCGCCCTGTGCATCTGCATCTATATGAGAATAAGGCAGATGTCGGACAGACGGTTCCGGGATGTGGCACTGTTCCTTATGATGTGCAGTATCTGGCTGGTGACGGACTCATCACTGGCACAAAGCTACAGCAGATGCCCCGAAGTATTATGTCTCATTTCTTTTTATATGTTCATGCTGCTGGCAGTTCCGATGTTGCGTTTTTTGCAGAATATCGGAAACATGAAAAAATACAGGCTCCTGGATCTTGGAATCTTTACATTTTATCTGAATGCTGTTTTACAGGGAGTTCTGGTGATCCTGGGAGCCTTTGAATTTAAGGATATGCTGTTTGTAACACATATCCTGCTGTTTGTGTGGGTCCTGATATCAGCGGTACTTCTGATCCGGGAGTACCGGAAGCATAAACAGCGTGAGATACATCTGCTTCTCATTGCATATATCATCGTGGGAACAAGCGGTATCATAGCGCTGATCCTGTACTGGCTGTTCGAGATTTCCTACTATGGATCCATTTTTGAATTGGGAATCTTGTGTTTCTTGTGCTGGTCATTGCAGACGCAGTCATGATGATGGCAGACAACGTCCGTTACCGTCTGGAATCCCAGGCTTACGAACGACTGTCCAGAGAGGATGGGATGACAGGACTTGAGATGAGAGCCAATTTTGAGAAAAAACTGGAAAGTATTTCCGCAGATATGGGCAGATACCGGGATATCCTTCTTATGTATATCGATATCGATCAGCTTCGCGTGATCAACGAAGAATACGGACGGGCTGCAGGAGACGAGATGGTGGTGATCTCGGCCAGATGTGTGGAGAACGTTTTCCGGGAAAAAGGACCTGCTACCGCATCGGCGGGGATGAATTTGCGGTTCTGGTCTATGATCCGGAAGTACCGGATGAATTCTGGCCGGAACGCTTGAAAGAAGAGCTACGGAATATCGGGAGAGGATGCAGACATCGTTTTTCGTTGTCCCTGGGATGCAGCCATCTGCGAAATAAGGATGGCTCTCTGAAATCCATGGGAGAATGGAAATATGAGGCAGACAGGAAGCTTTATGAGAACAAAAAGAAGGGGGATTTGAAAAATGGAGTATATTAACTGTTTTCAGATCACATCCCTTGTTTTGGTGACGATGATCGCGATACATTATTTTTCTCATAAAAGACTGAACAATGCGGAAAACAGGAATTTTGTATGTTTTCTGGCTTTCAGCGGCGTTTACGTGCTGCTGGATATGCTGAGTGCGGTGATCGCGGGAGGCGGCAGCAGCGAAGGCTGCAGAATGTCAGCGCTGGTCCTGACGCTCTATTATTTCTGTGATGTCATACTTACCTATGGGCTTTTCTGCTACATTCGGATCATCACCGGAAGACAGAAGGAGAAGTATAAATGGCTGAAAACCGGCTGGGTGGTCCTGCCGGCTGCAATGCTGCTGGCAGTTACAGCAAACTTACGGACGGGATGGCTTTTTTATTTTGACCAGGAAGGTAGATTTATCCGGGGAAGTTTTCATTTTCTGCTCTATGGATATGTATTCTTTTTTATGCTGGTGATCGTTGCATTTATGTTACTTTATGGAAAAACAGCAGAAAAAGAAATACGGCGCACCATATGGAGATTTTGGTTTATCGAAGCAGCCTGCCTGTTTCTCCAGATTGCCGCGGAAAGAATACTGCTTACCGGCTTCGGACTTTCTGTAGGACTTTGGCTGATCTATCTTACTATGAACAATCCAGGTGAATATACGGACAGTATGACAGGTTTATTTGACAAACAGTATTTTGACAAATGGATCGGAGAAAAGCTCTATCGAAAAGAAAGCTTTCATCTGCTTGCTGTGGATGCCCGCAATATGAAGCAGATCAACCGGATCTACGGTACCAGAGTGGGAGATCAGCTGCTGATCCGGGCGGCGAAGGGATTTCGGGAGATCACGGATTCAGTGCAGATCTTTCGTATCACAGGCAATTGCTTTCTGGCAGTGCTGGACTCGCTGACAGATTATGAAAAAGCCAGAGACGGCATAGAAGAATTTCTGAAAAAGCCGTTTTTTATCGAAAACGAAAAGGTGTCGTTCCATGCTGCGATCTGCGGGATCATGAATGCGGAAAAACTGGAAAAAGAGGATAGTATTCTTTCTTATATTGAATATATGATCTCTCTGATACAGAACCGTCAGGATACGGTCCTGATCCAGTCGGACAGCAAGATCCTGGAGGGCTTCCGCTATGAACAGGAAGTGGAGCATTTTCTTCAGAAGGCTGTGAAAGAGGATCTGTTTGAAGTATATTATCAGCCGGTATATTCTATAAAAAACCAGGATTTTATTACTCTGGAGGCACTGAGCCGGCTGAAACATCCTGCTCTGGGAATGATCCCGCCGGATGTGTTTATCGGGATCGCGGAAAAACAGGGAATGATCTCGGCAGTGGGATGTCTTCAGCTTCACAAGGTCTGCCGTTTTATAAAAGAACATGAATATATCATGAAGAAGATCCGGAATGTGAAATTCAATCTTTCTCCTTCTGAATTGATGAAACCCGGATACAGCCATGTGCTTATCGGGATCATACAGGGGTATGGATTGGATCCGGGATATTTTCAGTTTGAGATCACGGAAACGTGGCAACCGAATACAGCGAAAGCTTCTCGCACAGCCATTGATGATTTGCAGTAAGTGGGGATCACATGTGCCTGGATGATTTCGGTTCCGGTTATGCAAATCTGAACGCAGTTCTTCGCATTCCGTTTTCAGCAGTAAAAATGGACCGTTCTCTTTTGTCCGGGGTCAGCAGCGATCCTCAGACGGCTACCTTTTATCGCAGCATTGTCATGATCCTGCAGCATATGGGATATAAGGTGATCGCAGAAGGCGCTGAGACCGAAAAGGAGGTAAAGCTTCTGGAAAAATGGGGTGTGGATATGATACAGGGATATTATTTTTCCAGGCCCCTGTGCGAGGAGAAGCTTCTGGAAAAAATTTCCTGAAATGATCAGAAACAGGCGGAAAACATGCTTTCATAAAAAGCAGGGTTTTCCGCCTGTTGTATTCAGACAGACACAAATTGCTTGAAGTTTACAGATACTTTTGATAGAATAGATAGGCTGTGGCGGCTGAAGAAAGCGATTTTTCGGAAGATCGGTTCCTTGAACTGCCACGCGTATCTTTTGGAAAAATTGCAGAAAAAAGATGATCATGTGGACTTTACAAGTACATATATTTTGAGTATAATACAAACAAATGTTCGAATATAAAAAGAAAGGAATCAGTGGAATGGCAAAAAAAGACACTTATGATGCGGGCAGTATCTCTGTCCTGGAGGCCTCGAGGCCGTGCGAAAGCGCCCCGGTATGTATATCGGAAGCGTATCCAGAAAGGGACTGAACCATCTGATATATGAGATCGTAGACAATGCGGTGGATGAGCACCTTGCAGGGTACTGCAGCCGTATCCATGTAGTTCTTGAGAAGGACGGTTCCTGTACAGTAGAGGATAATGGACGAGGGATCCGGTGGATATGCATGCCAAGGGAATATCTGCGGAGCGTCTTGTTTTTACAACCCTTCATGCAGGCGGTAAGTTTGACAATTCCGCATATAAGACAAGCGGCGGACTTCATGGTGTAGGTTCTTCCGTAGTGAACGCATTATCTACGTATCTGGATATTAAGATCAGCCGTGATGGCTATATACATCATGACCACTATGAGAGAGGAATCCCTACCATTGAACTGGAAGCAGGACTTCTCCCAAATTAGGGAAGACCAGAGGTACCGGAACCTGTGTGAATTTCCTTCCGGATCCGAGATTTTTGAGAAAACAAGATTTGGAGCAGCGGATGTAAAGAGCCGTCTTCATGAGACTGCCTATCTGAATCCGGAGCTTACCATCCATTTTGAGGATCGAAGAGGGGACACTCCTGAGGATATCGAGTATCATGAGCCGGAGGGAATCGTAGGCTTTATCCGTGACCTTAACAAGAATGCACAGCCTCTCCATGATCCGGTTTATTTTAAAGGAGAGGCAGACGGGATCCAGGTGGAGGTTGCTTTTCAGTTTACCAATGAGTTCCGTGAGAACGTTCTCGGATTCTGCAATAATATCTACAATGCAGAGGGAGGAACTCATCTGACCGGATTTAAGACTACATTCACAACGGTAATGAACACCTACGCACGTGAGATCGGTGTACTGAAGGATAAAGACCCCAATTTTACAGGTGCAGATATCCGAAACGGAATGACTGCTGTAGTCTCCATCAAACATCCGGCACCCCGCTTTGAGGGACAGACCAAGACCAAGCTGGATAACCAGGACGCATCCAGAGCCACCGGCAAGGTAGCAGGAGAACAGCTGGTACTGTTTTTTGACCGAAATCTGGAAACACTGAAGATCGTCCTTTCCTGTGCGGAAAAGGCGGCCAAGATCCGTAAGACCGAGGAGCGTGCCAAGACAAACCTTCTCACCAAACAGAAATACTCTTTTGATTCCAACGGCAAGCTGGCCAACTGTGAGAAAAAGGATCCGTCACTGTGTGAGATCTTTATCGTAGAGGGAGATTCCGCCGGCGGTTCGGCCAAGACAGCCAGAGATCGTAACTATCAGGCGATCCTTCCAATCCGCGGTAAGATCCTCAACGTAGAGAAGGCTACCATCGACAAGGTGCTGGCCAACGCAGAGATCAAGACTATGATCAATGCCTTTGGCTGCGGCTTTTCCGAAGGCTACGGAAATGATTTTGATATCACGAAGCTTCGTTATGACAAGATCGTGATCATGGCCGATGCGGATGTGGATGGTGCTCATATCTCTACTCTGCTTCTGACCTTGTTTTACCGTTTTATGCCGGAGCTTATCTATGAGGGACATGTGTATATTGCCATGCCACCTCTTTATAAGGTAATGCCGAAGAAGGGGCAGGAGGAATATCTCTACGATGACAAGGCTCTTGAGAAATACCGTAAGAGCCATAAACCGGGAAGCTTCACGCTCCAGAGATACAAAGGTCTCGGTGAGATGGACGCCCAGCAGCTCTGGGAGACTACCCTGAACCCTGAGACAAGAATGATGAAGCGTGTGGAGATCGAAGATGCCCGCATGGCCTCCGATGTGACAGAGATCCTGATGGGAAGCGATGTTCCGCCACGTAAGGCCTTTATCTATGAGCATGCAACAGATGCAGAGCTGGATATTTGATTGGGAGAATAAACTATGAATACGAAACAGGACAATATCATCCGCACCGATTATGCGGAGATCATGCAGAAATCATATATCGATTACGCCATGAGCGTTATCATTTCCAGAGCACTGCCGGATGTACGTGACGGACTGAAGCCGGTACAGCGCCGTACCCTTTACGATATGTATGAGCTTGGCATCCGTTACGACCGCCCGTACCGTAAATGTGCCCGTATCGTAGGAGATACTATGGGTAAATATCATCCCCACGGTGACAGCTCCATTTATGATGCGCTTGTAGTCATGGCGCAGGAATTTAAAAAGGGTCGTACACTGGTGGACGGACATGGAAACTTTGGTTCCATTGAAGGCGACGGAGCCGCAGCCATGCGATACACAGAGGCCCGCCTGGAGAAGCTGACCCAGGAGGTTTTTCTGGAAGACCTTGATAAGAACGTTGTGGACTTCATGCCGAACTTTGATGAAACAGAGAAGGAGCCGGTAGTACTTCCGGTGCGTATCCCAAATCTCCTTGTAAACGGAGCAGACGGAATCGCCGTTGGTATGGCTACCAGTATCCCGCCGCATAACCTGGGCGAAGTGGTGGATGCTGTGAAGGCATACATGAAGAATAATGATATCAGCACCCGTGGGCTGATGCGTTATCTCAAGGGCCCGGATTTTCCGACAGGTGGTATCGTAGTAAATAAGGACGACCTTGTAAAGATCTATGAATCTGGAACAGGTAAGCTCCGTATCCGTGGACGGGTGGAAATAGAGAAGCTGAAGGGCGGTCGCCAGCAGCTGGTGATCACAGAGATTCCTTACACCATGATCGGTGCAAACATCGGAAAATTCCTTAATGATATCGCAACCCTGGTAGAGACCAAGAAGACCACAGATATCGTGGATATTTCCAACCAGTCCTCCAAAGAGGGGATCCGTATCGTTCTGGAACTGAAGCGCGATGCAGACGTGGAGAACCTTACCAACATGCTCTATAAGAAGACCCGACTGGAGGATACCTTCGGTGTCAACATGCTGGCAGTTGCAGACGGAAGACCGGAAACACTGGGACTGAAGCAGATCATTGCTCACCATGTGGACTTTGTATTTGAAGTAAATTCCAGAAAATATACAACCCTTCTTGCCAAGGAACAGGAGAAACGGGAGATCCAGGAAGGCCTTATCAAAGCCTGCGATGTCATTGATCTGATCATCGAGATCCTCCGTGGCAGCAAGAGCCGTGACCAGGTAAAGAAATGCCTGACCGATGGTATCACAGAAGGGATTAAATTCAAGACCAAGACCTCCGAAAAAGCGGCAAAAACCCTGAAATTCACAGAAAAACAGGCCGCAGCTATTCTGGACATGCGTCTTTACAAGCTGATCGGTCTGGAGATCGATGCTCTGATGAAGGAGCATGAGGAAACCATGAAGAACATTGCTGCTTATGAGGATATCCTGAATAATTATGACTCCATGGCAGCAGTGATCATGGGTGAACTGGATCAGATCAAGAAGGAATACGGCAGTAAGCGTAAGACTTCCATTGAAAACGCCGAGGAAGCTGTTTATGAGGAGAAGAAGATGGAAGAGACCGAAGTCTGCTTCCTGATGGATCGTTTCGGATATATGCGTCTCATTGACAAGAATGCCTACGAGCGTAATAAGGATGCCGCTCATGCAGAGAGCCGCTATGTCTTTACCTGCATGAATACGGACAAGATCTGTATCTTTACAGATACCGGCAAGCTCCACACCGTGAAGGCAGAGGATATCCCGCTGGTGCGTTTCCGTGATAAAGGTGTTCCGGCAGATAATCTGGGTAATTATGATAGTACTTCCGAGCAGATCCTTTATGTGGCACCGCTGAGCCAGGTGGCAGCCTCCACAGTGCTCTTTGTTACAGAGAACGGCATGTGCAAGCTGGTAAAAGGAGAAGAGTTCCGTGCTTCCAAGCGTACCATTGTTTCCACCAAGCTTGCAGAGGATGACCGCCTTGTATTCGTAGGAGCAGCGGACGAGATGGATCAGGTTGTGTTCCAGTCTGAAAAGGGTTACTTTCTCCGTATCATGAAAACCGAGATCTCCGTCACTAAGAAAAACGCTATGGGTGTCCGCGGCATGAAGCTTACCGGCGAAGACCGGATCCACCATGCGTATCTTTTGGAAAGCAGGCAGGAGTATGCCATTACCTACCACGACAAACCATATGTACTTAACAAAGTCAAACTCGCCAAGCGAGACACCAAAGGTGTGAAGCCGAGAATCTGATCACCACCCCGCCATCTACCTCACAGCTTACGGTGATCTGGCTGGAACTGACCATTCGTGAGATGCACGCTCATTCCCGGTTTGACGGGCAGATATGAGGGGAAGGCTCTCCTCCCTGAAATACGTAGACAAAGGTCAGCTCTACGAAGCCACCATCCTCAAGTCCCTGAAAGAAGACACCACCCGCCGCACTGTAGTCCTGGTATCCCACAGAGTCTCCACTATGAATGTGGTGTATGAGATGGAGAATGGGAGATTATCATAAGAGATGGCGCTTTGGATACATTGATATAGATGAACTAAAGCAGTATAATATATAACTTGTAGTGAGGGTACGGTGTTGTAAATGGAAGAGAAGAAGATGAATTATATTGCACATTGTGATGGTGAACGTGAACAAAGTATATTAGAGCATTTGCAGGGAACGGCAGAAAAAGCAAAAGATTTTGCAGAAGTTTTTGAAAAAGGAGATTGGGGATATTGCTGTGGAATGCTGCATGATATCGGAAAATATAGCGATAAATTTCAACGTCGGATTCGTGGAGAAGAAATAAAAGTGGATCATGCAACAGCAGGAGCAAGAGTTTGCATGGAATTGGGTGGGATGTATCCGTTTTTGGAGATGTGTATTGCGGGACATCATGCTGGCTTATCCGATTATGGCGTCAGCACAGATACAGGAAATTCATCTACTACACTTGGAAGAAGAAAGAAGAAAATAGAAGATTTTTATGCATACAAAAAAGAAGTGAAGATTCCAGAGTTAAAAACATCACCAGTTAATGTAGAGAAAACGAAGGATTTAAATTTTTCTTTAAGTATGTTTACGAGAATGATGTATTCTTGTCTTGTCGATGCCGATTTTCTTGATACAGAAGAATTTATGACAGAAGAAAGATCGGGACGACAGCAGGGGCAAGAGATACAGGTGCTTCTGGATAAATTGGAAAAATATATAACAGAGTGGCTGAAAAATACAGAAACAGAAAGTGTAAATGGCAGAAGAACAGAGATTTTAAAAGCTTGCCTGGAAAACGGAGAGAGAGAAAAAGGCCTTTTCGGCTGACGGTTCCGACTGGTGGAGGTAAAACGGTTGCATCGCTTGCATTTGCATTAAGGCATGCAGTTAAGCATCACATGAAACGTATTATTTATGTGATACCTTATACCAGTATTATCGAACAAAATGCAGCAGTTTTTCGAAGGATATTAGGAGATGAAAATGTTCTGGAAAATCATTGCAACATAGATTATGAGGAAGCAGAAGAACTGAAACCTATGCAGCTTGCTTCTGAAAACTGGGATAAACCAGTAGTAGTTACAACGAATGTACAATTTTTTGAATCCTTGTTTTCAAATAAATCTTCAAAATGCAGAAAATTACATAATATGGCAAATAGTGTGATCATATTTGATGAAGCACAGATGTTGCCAAATGACTATTTGAAACCCTGTCTGACAGCAATTGAAGAACTGGTGATAAATTATAAGGTGAGTGCAGTATTATGTACAGCTACACAACCGGCATTGGATGCTTTTTTTTGCAATATAAAGCAGATTACTGAGCTTTGTCCAAGGACAGAGGAACAGTTTGAGTTTTTTAAAAGAGTTCACTTTGAAAACGATGGAAAATTGTCAGAAGAAGACGTGGAAGAATGTCTGTTAAGAGAAACACAGGCATTATGCATTGTGAATACAAAAAAGAAAGCTCAAAAAATTTATAATGCTATGAGAGAAGATGGCGTTTATCATTTATCTACGAGCATGTATCCAAAACATAGAAAGCGTATGTTAAAGCAGATAAAAGAACGATTGAGAGAAGGGAAAAAGTGCATTGTAATTTCAACAAGTCTGGTAGAGGCAGGAGTAGATCTTGATTTTTATACAGTATACAGACAGCTTTCAGGAATAGATTCTATCATTCAGGCGGCAGGAAGGTGTAATCGTGAGGGAAAACGGACGATAGAAGAAAGCAAAGTGGTGATTTTTCAGTTTGATGATGCTGAAGTTCCAGGGCAGAGACAGCAGATGGATGTTTCGAAAGCGCTGCTTACGAATGAATGTAAAATTGAAGATATGCAGACTGTAACAAGATACTTTGAAATGCTTTATCATATGCGAGGTGAAAGTTTGGATAAAAAGAAAATCTGCGAAGAGTTTAATGGGGGATGGCATCATTTTGCTACAGTGGAAAGAGAGTTTAAACTGATAGATGAAAACACGGTAACCGTTTTTGTAAATCAGGAAGAAGATGCTCAGGAAGTGATACAGGATCTGAAAAATAAAGGTTTTACAAAATCCGGAATGAGACGGGCTGTACAATATTGTGTGAATTTGTATAAACAGGAATTTGAGAAATATAATGATGCGGGGATGCTGAAGCTGGTTTCGGAAGATATAAAGGATTTCTATGAACTGACAGATTTAGAACAATATTCAGAGGAGACAGGACTGAATCTTGAGGTTGACTGTGGCATGGCAGTTTGGTTGTGAAAATATGTAGATTAGAGCAGGGAGATTAAGGTGGAAAAACCTTAATCTCCCTGTTCTAATTCTACACGGTTACATTTAAAATTATTATTTCAATCCACAGGAACCATTTTAATCGCAAACGTAAATTGTGTGCTCCTAACAACCGACCTCTCGCCGATTTCCTTCCAACACTCAATATCAAAGCTAAAGATTTTGCTGCAGAAATGACTTCTGTCAACGTTCAGCAAAGGATTTACATGGTCAGCAATCTATCTGTCAAGAACATGTCGATAATAATAAGGCTGTTCGTAATATGATGCTCCAACGTGGCATTGTGCCAGAAAATCTTCCTGCAGGTGAAGACGTCAAGAAA
>ENA-OQCS01000174-OQCS01000174.1-human-gut-metagenome-genome-assembly--contig:-NODE-174-length-33940-cov-3.100997_pt1 | contig 33940 bp, 41 predicted proteins | sample MGYA00242757_ERZ504575 | MGnify/ENA primary metagenome ERZ504575 (study PRJEB26092, sample SAMD00036297) | human gut metagenome | host: Homo sapiens | study: EMG produced TPA metagenomics assembly of... | reverse complement strand
GCTTGGGCTTCCTTGACGATGTGCTCGAACGGCCGGGAAGTTAGATTTCGCGCAGCGCACGCTGGGAGATGTTGGCGCTGATGCGCAGACGATCGGTTTCCTGATTGTTGGCGGCGAAATGCTTGAGCGAAGTGCCCACGCCCTTGGATTGCACGCCGGCGACGATGCCGATGGCTTCATGACCCGCCAGGTACGGGTCTTCGGACCAGTATTCGAAGCAACGGCCGCCAAGCGGGTTGCGCTTGATGTTCACGCCCGGGCCGAGGATTACGGCGACCTTCTCCTGAATGCACTCTTCGGCCATGGCTTCGCCAACCTGGTGGATGAGTTCCGGATTCCAGGAGCTGGACAGACCAGCCGCCGGCGGGAAGCAGGTGGCAGGCACGCAGTTGTTCAAATCGACTTCGCCGGTGGTGGCCGAGTTGGACTTGCGCAGGCCGTGGGGGCCATCGGTGATCATATAGCCGGGAATGCCCTTGGCTTCAACACCCTGCAGATGCCAAGCGTCGCCGCCGGAAGTCAGGGATGCCTTCTCTTCAAGCGTCAGATCATTGATGGAAGGATAGGTTTTTTCGCTCATACGTTCCTCTTTCGCATCGTTTTCTTGAGTTCGTATCGGTTAACCGATCTGCATGAGACCTCAACCCCGAAATCTCTACTAACCGGTTGGTAGGTACTTTATCAAAACCAACACCGCAACACGCCAATCTTCTTTGAAAAATCAATTAACCGACCGTAAAGTAACTGCAGTATTTACAACTTGAGAGAAATGACGATTCATAAGCATTGCAGCGCACATGAATCGCCATCAATGAAGGGCAAGAGAGGGAATCATCATGGCCAACGAAGAAGTCGACCGAAGGGCGGAGATTCTCAATGCGGCCGTCGAACTGTTTGGAACGCTCGGCTATTACGGCACTTCCCTGCAGAAAATCGCCGATCGCGTAGGACTCACCAAGGCTGGCGTACTGCATTATGTCGGCAGTAAGGAAGGACTGCTCACAGCCGTGCTGGACGAAGTCTACGATTCCGAAACGGAAGACATTCTTACCGACATAGTACGTGAGCCACGCCCGTTGATCGCCGATATGTGGCGCAGAATCGTGGCGGTGAACGCACGCAGACCGATTCAGGTGCACATGTTTTCCACGTTGAGTGCCGAAGCGATCGACCCGAACCACCCTGCACACGAGTACTTCGCCAATCGTGAGCTGCATAATGCCGATACCGCGCTCAATATCCGTTGGTGCACGCCCGAAGGCGTTGATACGCGTCGGCTGCTTAATGCGGGATTCGCCATGATGGATGGCGTGCAGCTGCGTTGGCTGCGCACACCCGGTCAGGACCTGAACGCCATGTGGGCGGAATGCGAAGACACCCTGTTCCCCCTGCCATGTGGGAAGGCTACCGATAAGCCTCTGCCCCGGCACTGCATTACTGTATGGATGCAGACGTAAAAGGAGACATGTATGCGGATTTTGCTGGCACCAGACTCGTTCAAGGAGTCCGCTTCGGCTGAAGCAATCGCACAGGCGATGGTTCGCGGCATTAAGCGTGGCAATCCGCAGGCGGAATGCCGGCTCATGCCTCTTTCCGATGGCGGCGAAGGATTGACACAAGCCTTGGTTCATGCCACCGCCGGCACGTTGCACAATGTTGAGACAGTTGATGCGATCGGCCGCCCGATTACCGCTCAGTTTGGCTTTCTTGGCAATAATCATGCTTCTTGTATTCTCCACACCGCCGTGGTCGAATTGGCTTCGGCAAGCGGACTTGAACGGGTCTCCCCTGCCGACCGCAATGCGTTGGCTGCTTCCACGTTCGGTACCGGCTTGCTGATCCGTGCTGCGATTGACGCTGGCGCGGATCGTATTGTGCTTGGTTTGGGCGGTAGTGCCACTACGGACGGTGGCACGGGATTGGCTCGCGCGCTTGGATTTCGTTTTCTTGATACGGCAGGTCATGATATTCCGCTTGGTGGCGGTTCTCTTGTTGATTTGTCGAGGATTGACGATTCGGAAGTTCCCGATTTTGTAAAAAACGTTCCGATTGTTCTCGCTTGCGACGTCACCAATCCTTGACCGGCCCGGAAGGTGCCGCCCATGTGTTTGCCCCGCAAAAGGCGCGACCGCAACACAGGTCGAGCTTCTCGATCAGGGCTTGCGAATCTCGCGCGCGCAATCATGCAATATAACGGCCGCGATATCGAGCACACTCCGGGAGCGGGCGCTGCGGGAGGTACCGGAGGTGGCATGCTTGGCCTGTTCAACGCAACAGTGAAGCCGGGAATCGAACTCGTGCTTAATCTTGCACATGGCCGTGAAGCGTGCGCTTGGGCTGACGTCGTCATCACCGGAGAAGGTTCTATCGACAGTCAAACGCCATACGGCAAAGTGCCAAGCGGCATTGCAAAATTGGCGCAATCGCAAGGAAAACCAACCATTGCCATCGGCGGAACGGTAACCCGTGACCCACACACCGTCGAAGCGCTGAACGAAACCGGCATTATCGCAACATTCGGCATTGCGCCCGGGCCAGCAGATCTTACAACGTTGATCGCCAACACGGAACGCAATGTCGAAATCACCTGTGCCGCAATCGCCAGCACATTGCGCATCACCGCAGCTACTTCACCCTGCGAATCAGCATGATGAACACCGCACCCAGCAGCACCGCGACCACAGCGATCGGGAACAGCGCCGCATAACTGCCAGTGGCAAGCACAATCGCACCGACAACCACAGGCGCAAGCACCTGACCAACGGTGTTGGCAAGATTCAGAATGCCCAGATCCTTACCAGCTTCTTCCTGACTTGGCAACACATCGACGTTCAACGCCTGATCGACGGCAATGTAAATGCCATAACCAGCACCGCCGATGCCTGCAAACAGCATCATGCCCAAAGCATTCGGCATGAAACACGGAATGGCCACACCAATCGCGATAATCACCGAACCAATCGCCACGATGACCTTGCGGCGCTGCAGACGGTCCGACAGCGGACCCGACACCATGGACGTGACGATCAGCACAACCATGGAAATCACCGACATGGTGGAAATCGTCGCCGCGGAATCCTTTACGCTCAACCCGCAGTATTTCTGCAGAATATACAGCTGATAGCCGGAAATCATGTTCCAACCCAAGATAAGCAGCAATCTGCCCATCAATGCCAAGTAAAAATCTCGGCAATTCTTGGTAGGAGGAATGAACGAACGCAGCAACTGCTTGACGTCGAGCTTTGCGGTGGCATCCGAAGACTCGACGGAAGCCACAGAAGCAGCCGAGGAGCGTTCGCGCGGCCAGATCAGCACGGTCACGATACCGGTGACTGCGAACAGTGCCGCACCGATCGCAAATCCGGTGCCCATGTTTTCAATGAATTTCGATCCGAGGAACGTTCCGGCGATGATCCGACGATCTGCGCACCACCATAGAATGCGAAGAACGTACCACGCACGTTTTCCGGAATGCGGTCGGACAGCACTGCCACAGCCGGAGCGATCATCATGTTGACGCCGACCTGCACAATGCACCATCCGGACACAATACCCACCAACTGCGCACTGGAGAAGGCGAGCACATAGCCGGCTGCCGTAATCAGACCACCTGCCACAATCCATGGCGTGCGCTTGCCGAAACGCGAGCGCGTGATGTCGCTTAACGCACCAAAAATCACGTTGGAGAACAGTGCAAATACGCAGCCTACGGAATTCATGGTGCCGAGAATCACTTCGGGCATGCCTATGTTCAGTTCGGTGAATCGTTGCGGCAGCAGCACGGCCGATCCGGAAGTGCCTGCGACCATCCAAATCAGCGAGAAGAGCACGAAGCCGACGCCGAATCGCCATTTTTCGGTGGATGTCAGTTTGCGGCCGCTGTCAGGTGCGATATCACTCAATACTGCGGTGCTTGGCTCGCGTGATGCGTTTGCTGTCATGATTCCCCCTTTGGAAGCATGTTCTTTTTTTGAAATATTGAAATGATTTGAAATATACGATGAAGAAAGCTTTTTTCATTTTTGGTATGATCGCAGTCCTGCCGACGCCGACTTTTATTTGGCTTCAGCTTCGGCAGGACTTCGTTCATACGATTTCACACGATTCCGTACGATTACAGCGCCATCTGCAGATGATGCGTTCCCGCAACAAGATCGACGCGCTCATGGTCGACGATATCCACGAATGCCGTGGTTCCGGCAGGTACCGCAACCGTCAGATCAAGCACATTGTCGTTGACTTCCCATTGCACTTCCGCCTTGCCATATGGGTGATGTGAGAGGTTTCGGCATGGGTGAGATTTCCCCCGATCACCGGAGCGATACGGAACCGCTTCCAGCCGGGTTCAACGGCTTCAAGGCCGCCGATATGCGCATGCATCCATTCCGCCACCGATCCGAGCGCGTAATGGTTGAACGAGGTCATGCCGCCGGGGTTCAGCGAACCATCGGCCCGCATGGAATCCCAACGTTCCCACGTGGTGGTGGCCCCCATAACCACTTGGTAAAGCCAGCTTGGGCATTCGGTGGAGGTAAGCAGCGCGTAGGCCTCGTCGTTATGGCCGGTCATGGTCAACGCCGGAAGCACGAATGGCGTGCCGGCGAATCCGGTGCTTACCTTGCCGCCGGATTCGCGCACCAGGCAGGCGAGTCGATTGCCGGCCTTCACGCGGCGCACCGGTTCGCCGTCAAGCAGTCCGAAGGCGATGGCGAGCGCGTAGGCGCACTGGGTGTCGGATGTCATGGTGCCGTCAAGGTTGGTGAAACGCTGCAGGAATCCATCAATCACACGGTCACGCAGGGCGGCGAATCGAGTTTCATCATCGGTTTTGCCGAGAATATGCGCGATGTGCGTGCCTTGCATGCAGCTGCGTGCGTAGAACGCGGTGGCGACCAGTTCCTTTTCGGTCATGGCCTGCGTAGGATCTTCCGGAGGCGCGGTCGGATCAAGCCAATCGCCAAGCTGCCCGAGCGGATAGTCCGGCTTGCGATCCCATACGCCATCGGGCGAAAGGTACCCTGCCACTTCATCGATCCAATCACGGATCAGATCGTAGGAATCGGCGAGCACCTGCACGTCCCCGCTTTCCATGTACAGCGTCCACGGCACTTCCACCGCCGAATCGCCCCACGTGGAGATGGCTTGTGGATGCGCCCATACGCCCAACGGCACGAACGCACGTAGAACAGCACAGTGCCCCACTTGACCTGGTCGGCACGCACGTCTTTCAGCCAGCTTTTCAGGAACCCGTATACGTCATACAAATAAGCCGCGGTAGGCACGAACAGGCAGATGTCTCCCGTCCAACCCATGCGTTCGTCGCGTTGCGGGCAGTCGGTTGGAATGGACACGAAGTTGGAACGCATCGACCATACGGCGTTCTCGTGCAAACGGTTGAGCAGCGGATTCGATGTGGTCAGTTCGCCGGTGCGTTCCATCACGGAATGGTAGACGCGGCAATCCATGTCGGCTGCGGTCAGTTCTCCTGCGAAACCTTCGATCTGTGCATAGCGGAAGCCGTGCATCGCGAATCGTGGCTCCCACCAAGCGTCGGAACCGTTGGAAGTGTACACATCGCACTGCTGGCCTCTGCGCAAGGTTCGCGTGGCGATGGATCCGTCCGGTTCCAACACTTCCACATGACGTAACGTCACGCTTTGTTCTGCTTCAAGATCGCGCATGTGCAGGCGGATGCGCTGCGAACAGTTCTGTCCGAAGTCAACCAGCCATATGCCACGACCATCTTCCGTGTTGCCGATGCGTTCGACGCTGACCGGCTCATGCGATTCATGCGCGCGCACCGGCGATGTTTCAGGATTTTCAATACGTGCCGGGTCATACATGACTTCCGCGACCGGCTGCCAAGAGCTGTCGTCGAATCCTGGTTTCGACCATCCCGGCTGTTCCAGTCGAGCGTCATATCGTTCGCCTTCGCACAGATCCGAGCAGACGATCGGTCCGAGCGTCGCCTTCCATTGGCGGTCCCATGCGTTGGAATATATGTTCTGCATACTGCCGTCGGCATATTCGACCTCAAGTTGCGCGAATACGGCAATACGATCGCCATAGAAGTTGGAGTAACCGCCATCGAAGCCGAGGCGTCCGCGGTACCATCCGTCACCGAGCCAGAATCCAATGCGTTGGCACCGGACTGCAGTTCGTCGGTCACATCGTAGGTGAAGCATTCCACGCGCTGGTTGTAGTTGCTCCAGCCTGGTACGAGCGCGTCATTGCCGACTTTGACGCCGTTGATTTCGGCTTCCACAAGACCGAGTGCGCTTAGATATAGGCGTGCGCGTTTGGGTTGTTCCTTCAGTTCGACTTCGGTGCGCACTAATGGCAGGTGACGATGGTCAGTTTCGGATTCGCTCCACGATGGTCCGACGAAATCGGCGACATGCTCATGTTCTTCCAATAGTCCGACTTCGAAATGCAGGGTTGCGCTCGGTTTGCCCAATGGCTGGTGACTTGCCGAAACGGCCTGCATGGTGGCGAACACTTCTTCGCGTGAGGCGAGCGGCGCGAACTGCCATGGAATAAGCACGGAAGTGTCAGTGCAGTAGGTGCGTTCTTCCACAGGTTGCCCGCCGGGAACACGTCGTGTCACTTTGAGCAGGATCTGCGCGTCGATTGGCAGCATGCCGGAGCACACCCATGTCATGCGTGGGGCTGCGGTGGCGATGCCGAGCGCATCTCCCGGGTAGTGTTCCACGGTGAAGCTGATGATGTCAAGATCCGAAGCCAGCGTACTGGGCACAATCTGCGGATCAGTAATGGCCATGATGACCCCTTTGTCTACAAAAATAATAGATCACTTATTTGTGATGGTGGGAAGCCAAAGTCCGAGCCATGCCGCAAGGAGAGAGAAACGAACGGCGACGATGGCTGGGACTTGGCTGGCAATCGCAAGGTATTGCATAACTGACTTGCGATTGGAGATATTGAGTTGTTATGTGATTGCTGTTGCTAATCAGGCTGCGATCTTGCGTGCCTGACGTTCTTCGTCGGTGCCGTACTTCTTCTGAGCACGGATCATGATGGTACCGGCGATGCCTTCGATGATTACGATGCCGAAGAAGCACCACATAGTGGTCTGAATGGTTTCAGGAAGCACCAGAGCTGGGGTGATGAGCGCGAACAGGCCACAGCACAGGCGGGAGAAGCCGTTGATGAAGCCCTGGATGGAGGCGCGAATCTCGATCGGGAAGGATTCCTGGGTCCACACCTTGTACAGTGCTTCGCCTGCCAGCGGGGATCCGAGGTTCATGAAGCTGTCGCGCCGACGATGACCCATAGGTTCGCACCGCCCATGGCCATGGCGGCCATGGCGATCAGCGAGATCACGATGCCTGCGAAGAACGCCTTGTTACGATATTTGCCGCCTGCGATGGACGCGAACACGATGTTGAGCACGAGCGTCACGAAGTTGAGGATGATGCCCAAGCCGGTGGCCAGGGACTGGGCGGCTCCGGCCTTGGAGAACATGTAGGTCTGGAACTGGCCCCACGTGTTGGCCAGCAGGTTCCAGCCGACGTAGAAGATCACGATGGCAAGGAAGTAGGTGAGCAGCACCTTCTTGTCGGCGCCGAACAGCACCTTGGTCACGGAAACCTTGCCGTTGCCTACAACAGCCGGACGTGCGGCGTCACGAACGTCGGCAGCTTCATGGAAGCGGCGGAAGGTCGGAGAAAGCAGTCGCCACAGCCATGCGATCACAGCGAATACTGCGAGGATGGCGAACACCACACGACCACCGGTGGCACCCTGCATGGCGGAAACCAGGAACGCGCAAATGAAGGAGATGAACACACCCACCTGCCAGAACACCTGGGTGGTGGAGACGAGCTGTGCGGCGGTGGCCTCGTCTGGAGCATCATGGGAGACGATGGTCATGGAAACCGGCAGATCCGCGCCGGAAGCCAAACCTGCAATGATCAGGCCGATCAGCAGTACGGTGAAGTTCGGGGCGAACACGCAGATGGCGGCACCGATGGCGTAGAACAGGTTGATCCAGTTGAAAAACAGCACGCGGCCGATCTTGTCGGCCAAGCGGCCTCCGAACAGCGAGCCGAAGGCGATGGCGAAGGTCAGAATACCGGAAAGCAGGCCGACCTGCGTGGTATCGAGTCCAAGCCTTCCTGCCAGACCACAATGGTTGCCGACAGACCGACGATGATGCCGGATCCCAGCATCGATCCGATGCCTGCGGCGAAGGCGAGCGGCATGTATTCGCCCAATCCTTTGCCCTTCTTGGTTGAAGTATTCATTGCTCTTTCCTTACTTTTTCATACTTGCATGCGTTTTTTCACACAAGTATGTCCTTCTTTTTTTCAAATGATTTTCACTGCGTTTTCAAATTGCCGAGGCATCTCCTTTGATCTGTCCAGCATTCAGAAAACACTGCGATTCCATTGTTTTATACACCAGAACATCCTGCCGTCCTCAGCAGCACCTCCAGTGATGTTGTAGTTGAAATACTACATTCGTTTTTGAAAATTTCAAAATCGTCGCGCGTTCAATATACAATTTCAAAAGAGAGCGCGTAGACTATTGATACATCAAGGAATAACCGGTTTATGTACGAACAGGAGCAATCTCATGCCAGCATCAAAACGTGTGGGCGTTTCCGACATCGCCAAACATGCCGGCGTCTCCATCGGCACCGTATCCAACTATCTCAACTACCCCGAACGCGTATCGGACACCTTAAAAGAGAAAATCGGCGCAAGCATCAACGAACTGGGCTACACCCCCCGCAGAAACACGCTTCTCCCCCAGCGAGAGAACGCCGGACCGCGCCTCATCGGCTATATCATGACCGATATCGAACATTCCCTGTTCACCTTCATCCATGAAGGAGCGCAGGAGGTCTGCGAAGAAAACGACCTGCAGCTTATCGCCTTGAACGCATCATCCGACGCGCAACGGCAAAACGAACTGGTGAAAACACTCATCGACATGAACGTGGCCGGAATTCTGCTCAGCACCATATCCGACTCCCCCGAAGACGTGGCCGCGGCACGAGCGGCCAACATTCCCATCATCCTGCTCGACCATACCAATCCCCGTCACGCCGATCAGGTGTGCTGCGTGCTTGAAAACAATATGGCGGCCGGCAGATCGCAGCCGATGAACTCATTCGCATCGGATGCAGCCGCATCGCGTTCGCCGCACACTCATTTGACTATGAATCCGTACAAGATCGGCAGATGGGCGTCGAAAAACCATTGCGCGCACGCATGGAAGCACGCAATTGGAACTCATCAATTCCAAAGGTCTGATGTTTGAAGACGGTTACCAGCTCGGCCTGGACATCATCGACACAATGAAGCGTAGCGGCCTGGACGCCATTCCAGACGCATCATCACCGTCTCGGACGCGCTTGCCGCCGGCGTACTGTCGGCATTCCATGACCATAACGGCCCACGGGTTCCAGAAGATGTTTGCGTCATCGGCATGGAGGGGGCACGGTTGGAGACCAAATGCCCCATGTCGCTGACCGTAGTGAACGCGCCCGCTATCGACATGGGGCGCAAGGCCATGGCGCAGATGCTCGACTACATCGACAATCCCGCCGCACACGTGCACAGCACCACGCTTATCGAGCCGACTCTAATCCGACGCGAATCCACACGCGCATAATCGCATGCGGAACACTGTTAGCACAGCCCAACTCGACGCAACACAACGGCAAGGTGGGTCTCCTTACCTGGCGAAACCCACCCTTACTACTATTCTGCAGCGTTTGAAAATTTCAAACCATCAGACTGCGGCACGGGACTTGTCTTGCAAGTCACCGAATACCGGTGTGGCCGAACCAAGCCAGTCGCGCTGTTCCTCATTGCCCATGGCATTACCTCCTACCGCCATTCATCGTCGAAGCGGCATATCATTCAGGCTCCGCATCCTCACGGAGCAACCTCACGGAATGATAGACTTGCCCCGAGGGCAAGGTCAACACGAACAGTGAAGCCCACGACAAGGAGACAATACGTGGCCGGCGATGATGACGAGCTGCTGACGATTGGCGAAGTGGCCAAATTGGACGGCATCACCGCCAAGGCGTTGCGCTATTACGATGCGCATAACATCTTGAAACCAGCCGCAGTAGATCCGGCTACCGGCTACCGGCTACCGACTACCGACTACCGACTACCGACTACCGATACTACACCCCGATCAAATGCTTGACGTCGATGTGATGCGTATCTGCATCGCCGCCGGCGTGCCATTGGATTCGTTGGAGAAATTCCGTTTCGAAGACGGTTCGCTTGATTGGCGAGCGTTACTTGCCGCAGCGCAGTCGCAGGTGGATGAGCGCATTCAGCAATTACGACGATTGCAGACGTCAATCACCGATTATTCCGGGGAATTGGTACGCAAGGCCTTCTCCCCCGAAGATGGGTTGGTGCGTGCCGATTTGCTGCCGACTTGGCTGGTTGCACAACCTTGCCTCTACGGTAATGTTTGCGATATAAAACGATATTTACGCATAATGACGTCGTTGCGTACCTTGATTCGCGATGCGCAGGCACCGCATTTGCTGCGCAGAGGCATACTGTTGGATTTGGTGGAATGCAAGGCGTTCGCTTTTCAACAGTTCGCGCCAACGCAGCGCATGCTTGATATTTTCCATTCCGGCGATCGTTCGCAAGTAACCTACGATTACCACTTTCCCACTGGAACCGTTGTTATCAATCCTCCCGGAGGTCCTGCGGAAAGTCGCGTAATCGAGCGTGAATCGTTGGCGCAATGCTTTGAGGATGGCATGGCGTTGGCTGAATCGCTCGACGCTGAGGATTGGCCGCATGTCACCATGACTGAGATTTGGGGCAGTCATGCCCCAAATGGTTCGGCTTGCAGCTACTCCTCGAGCACGCTTCACCGAGAAGCGGAACATGAGCAACGCCAGAATCTCACCGCATACGGCCATGCCGAAGAACACCCACATGCTGGTGGAGAAGCCAGCCACATAAGCGTCAGCCTGCTGCATGCCGGCATTCACGTTGGCGGCCGAGAATTCGGAAATCAACGTGGATGCCACAGCCGTGCCGATGGCGCCTGCGAGCTGCTGCATGGTATTCATCACCGCGGAACCGTCGGCGTTCATGGAAGACGGCAACTGGTTCAACGCATGCGTCTGATCGGGCACCAGCACGAATCCGGAAGCGGCCATGAACAGCGCGTATGCCACGGCAATGGCTCCTTCGTGCGAGCCGCCAAGCATCATCGCCACATCCATCACCGCCACGCCAACAAAACCGCAGGCGATGAACTTCGGCGGGAAATGCTCTTTCAACGCGCCGCCGATCAGTGGAGCCGACACCGCGCCAATCACAGCGCCCGGCAGCAAAATCAAAGCGGCCGTCATCGACGTATGCCCAATCCTCGCTGCAGCAGAATCGGCAGCAAGAAGTTCACACCAAGCACACGCCGGAAGACATGAGCAGAATCACCATGCCGAGCGTGAATCCCGAATATGCAAACGTGCGCACTTCCACCAACGGATGAGCCATACGCAACTGCAATACGGCGAACACCGCCAACACCACAATGGCACCGATAAGCACACTCCAGAATCGCCAATCGCCATTCCATTGCGCGAAGAAACTGGCCGCAACAATAATGCCGGCCAAGCCAACAGCCACCAACAGCAGTGATGGCACCGACAGATAGCCCTTCTCACCGTGACGGATGTCAGGCACGGTAGCCGCGCCAAGCACGAACGAAATCACCAGGAACGGAATCATGCATAGAAAATCCAATGCCAGTTCAGGAATTCCATCACCAATCCGCCGAACACCGGCCCGATGGCCGGAGCCGCGCACGTCACCAAACTCACCAACCAAGCATCATGCCGCGCTTGTGGAATGGAGCCTTGTCGAGAATGATATTGGTCAGCAGCGGCAGGGAAACACCCGTGCCGAGCGCCATGATCAGTCGTGCGGCAAGCAGCATCGGAAAGTTCAATGCGAGCGCGCCGACGAGCGTTCCCACGGAAAACAGCGCGATGGCCATAACAAACAACGCTTTGGTCGGGAATTTGCGCACCATGAACGGTGACGTCGGAATGGCCACGGAAAGCAACAGCAGATACCGGTGGTCAGCCATTGCACCACGTCGGCGGAAATCGCAAACTCTTCCATCAACGCCGAATATGCGATGTTCAGCGAAGTTTCCGACAGAATGCCGAGGAAGGTGAGAATGGCGAGCGTCACCACCACGATGGTGAGTTTGCCTTCGCTCATACACTTGTCGTTGATTGCGCCGCTTTGTACGCCGTTGATGGCGGAAACCGTGCCGTTTTCGGCATGTTCGATGGGTATGTCTGATGGTGCGTTCCTCTTATCCGTAGACACTCTGCTCCTTCGATAGAAAGGTTGTGTAATAGTTTTTGCTTCGAAATTGTCGACGATATTCGCATGCCGGCGCGGCTACAGTTTGCGCCGGCACACACCACACATTACGTAAGGCAGAACATTATGTAAGGCAGAAATGTTACGTGAAATTGCATGAGCCGCCTACGATCAGCATTTCGTAGGCGGCTCATATCAGTCTGGCGTGTCGATTATCGGGTTCTGCGACACGGTTTATTTTGGTTGCTTATGCGACGGTGAAGGTGGTGCGCTTCAGGTCTTCGCGGCGGCTGGAGTGACCGATAAGCACTTCGAATTCGCCCGGCTCAACGATTCGGTTAGCTTCAGAATCGACGATGGTGCAATCGGAAACCGGAATATCGAAGGCAACGGTCTTGCTTTCGCCCGGTTCGAGTTCCACGCGCTGGAATGCTTTGAGTTCACGATCCGTCCAGCTATAGGAGGTCACGATGTCGCCGATGTAGAGCTGCACTACTTCCGTGCCCTTGCGATCGCCCGTATTGGTGAGGGTGATTTCGGCATGCACGGTGTCGGTTTCGGCGAACATGCCGGATTCCGGAACATTGGTGACGGTCGGCTCTCCGTATTCGAACGTGGTGTAGCTCAGGCCTTCGCCGAATGCGAATGCCGGATTCTGCGTGAGGTCGGCGTAACGGTTGCCGTGCTGGCCGCGAATCTGGTTATAGTAGACCGGCAGCTGGCCTGCGTGACGCGGGAAGGTGATCGGCAGTCGTCCGCTCGGCTCGGTTTCGCGAGAATGATTTCGGCGATGGCCTGACCGCCCTTCATGCCCGGGCTTGGAGCCCACAGCAGAGCCGAAGTGCCTTCGGCCGGTGTTTCGTCAACAATCACACCGTTGGTACCGATCACGGATGCCGGCAGCACCTGCGGCTTGGAGCTGACGAGCACCACCACGAACGGCTTGCCGGTTTCGCGAGCCACGTTCGACAGCGCGTCGATCAGTGCATTCTGGCCGCCGAGCAGTTCAAGCGTAGCGGTGGAGCAGCCTTCACCAATGGCTTGAATCACATCACCCACCACGGCCACGATCAGGTCGCTTTGGCGAGCGTTTTCCACGGCTTCATCGAGCAGTGCGCGGTCGAGCTTGGCGGAAACGCCGATCTTCGGGCGAGGCTGGCCATCCGGGTAGAACTCGCCTTCCGGATCAGGCACCAAATCCACGATATTGGCACCGCGGGAGTACACGACCTCGCAGCCTTCCGGAGAGAGCTGCTTGAAGCCATCAAGCACGGTGGTGATCATCTCGCGCGGGTGGCCGTCAGGCATCCAGTTGATCTGACCGGAGCTGCCCGCCCAGTCGCCCAGCTGAGTTTGCGCATCGTCGGCAAGCGGACCAACGACCGCGATACGCTTCGCGCCAGCCGCATTGAACGGCAGCGAACCATTGTTCTTCAGCAATGCCACGGCTTCGCGAGCCACTTCGAGATTGAGCTGCTGGTGTTCTTCGGAGCCGATCACCGCATTGATGCGTTCCTGATCAGGCAGACGCGGATCTTCGAACAGTCCAAGACGGAACTTTAGTGCGAGAATACGAGCCACGGCGGCATCAATCAACGATTCGTCAAGCAGACCGGTCTTCACGGCTTCGATCGCACCCTCGTAGAACTTCGGGGTGGTCATCACCAAGTCGTTGCCGGACTTGACCGCGTCAGCGGCGGCCTGCACATAGTCCGGCTTAACCTTCTGCTCCCATACGGAACGGCCGACGTTGTCCCAATCGGTGATAAGCGTGCCCTGATAGTTCCAAGCGCCACGCAGCCTGTCGGAAAGCAGCCACTTGTTGAAGGTGACCGGCACGCCTTCGATGGATTCGTAGCCAAGCATGAAGGTGCCACAGCCTTCCTTGGCCACGCGTTCGAACGGCGGCAGGAACCAGGATTCCAGCTTGCGGTGGCTCAGATCGGCTTCGGAAGCGTCACGGCCTCCCTGGGTTTCGGAATAGCCCGCGAAATGCTTGGCGCATGCGAGAATCGCGTCTTTGGCAAGCGGCTCGCCCGCCTTGGCACCACCCTGATAGCCTTTGACGATGGACGATGCCATTTCGCCGATCAGGTACGGGTCCTCGCCAAAGGTTTCGCCCACGCGACCCCAACGGGTGTCTCGCGCGATGCACAGCACCGGAGAGAACGTCCAATGCACGCCGGTAGTCGACACTTCCTCGGCGGTGGCACGGCCCGCGGCCTGCACTTTTTCGGAATCCCACGTGGTCGCCATGCCCAATTGTTCCGGGAAATGGTGGCTCCCGGCCAGAAGGAATAGCCGTGAATGCAGTCGTCACCGATCACCAGCGGAATGCCGAGACGGGTTTTGGTGTTCACCGTTTCCACGGCTTTCGGCAGGTCGGAGGGTGAGGTGTGCAGAATGGAACCAACATGCTTGTTGACGATTAGATCGTCCAAGTCGCCGCTTCGCGCGTCAAGTTGCATCATCTGTCCGACTTTTTCCTCAAGGGTCATACGGCCAAGCAGATCGGCGATGCGTTCCTCGGTCGGAAGTTCCGGATTCTTATAGGCAGATTCGCAGTGTTTTCAATGGTTTCGGTCATGGGATTGCTCACTTTCCTCATTGAAGCGATTTCCTTTAATTACCAATTGGTAGTTTAACACGATGCAGGCACGCACGCAACTCAACATGACCATACCAACACAGAAGGCGAGAAGCCCGTCAGCCCCCTCGCCTTCTCACACGAATACATGCAATGCAATCTTAAATAATCAGCGATATGCATCCCATAATGGAGCGGGAAACAGCATGTTTTCCATCTGAACCCACTCTTTGCACAAATCAACTTCAGGTTCGCGCAACCACCATAATTGCACGCCATCCATGATTTCCATGGCCTTACGCACCACCGGACGCATGCTCGACTTCCACGAACCCAATTGCGGAGGAATCAGCCAAGGATATCGCGAATAATGCTCCCAAATATCGTCCATACGGGCAGTGAATTCATCATGCAACGGATGATCAGGATTCAACGACTCCGCAGAAAGCACGGTAAACAACTGCACCATCATGCGACGACGCGAATTATGCCGCACCAAATAACGCAAATACGCAGGAAACAGCGGCGCAGTAGAATCACTGCCAGGCATACCTGATGCAAAGAAATCCTCAGGAGTGCCCGTCTCACCGTAATATTCGTTGAATACCATCGCCAGCATATTGTCTTTATTACCCACATACCGAAGCACACCCTGCTTGGAGATGCCAACACGATCAGCCACATCCTGAATGGAAATACCGTTGAACCCACGCTCGCTGATCAGCTGCACCGCGGCATCCAGCACTTCCTCACGCCGCTCCTGCGGTGATTTTCGGATACGTTTCGGAGTCTCTTCCTCTGCCATGATTCCGAGTCTAATGCACCTTATGTCGATTGCCGTTGATTGACTGACTATGGCATGTCATCGTGAGAGGTATCCGCCCGAATCCATCCATGACGCCATACGCGAGTCAGATCCCACGCCTCAAGATTGCCGCCGTTGCGAGGATCCCGCGGCGGTTTCCCTTCGCCACTACCCGGTTTCGCGGAGCGCGCAAGCTGGTAGCTCCAATAGATCTGTCCCGCCGACACGTCCCATGCCGCGCGTGCAATCGTGACACTTGGCGGTATGCAGCCGATCGGTTTTGGCTGTGTAGGGCCCACTGATTCTCCACGCACACTCGCCCACCACGCACGGGAATACGACGAGCCGCTGAACGAATGGCGATACCACTCGCGCCCACCAGCATCCGGTACAGCCATGGCAGTCGCCGCGATCGCAGGTACAGCCGGCGTGCCGGTCCCGAAAACAACGGATCCTCCATCGCGATGAGATACTGATGGGTGTCGAGCATGACGTTGCGCATGCCAGCACGACGAAACCAACCGCCCCAGCGGAGTAGTCGGAAACCGTCATGGAATACGATCACGGTTTCCGGACGCAGCACGGCGCGCAACCGGGCGTAAGCGTCGCGGTAGAAACGCTTCAGAAACCGCAGTGAGACATACGTGCTACCGGAAGCCTCATGAGAGTCTTTCGCCGTGTTCGACGTGCTATGGAACACCGACCAGCTCACTGGTTCGTTGAGTACTTCGATGCTGTGCAGGGCCGGTTCTCGCGGTATCGGCGAGCCAATCGCTCCAGCACGTTCAGCGTGTACTCCACCAAGTCCGTATTCTGCGCCCATTTGCACACACCCGTCAGACCGCCGTTGTCGAAACCATTCTGCGATTCGGGAACGGTATGCAGGTCAATCATAATCTTCAATCCCGTCTCCCGCGCCCAACGGAACGCGCGGTCGAGGTACGTGATGCAGCCCGGATGCCCGGGCCAGTCGCCGAAGATGAAATACGGTATGGGAATGCGTACGAGGTTGATTCCGTGACCGACGATAATACGGAAATCCTCCAGGGTGATGTAGGTTTCGCGGTGCCGGCGCAGTTCCTCGGCGAGATTCCGTTCGGACCAGAGGGATACGTGCGTGCGGTGCATCCAGATTTCATCGTCTTCGGCGCTGCGGGTGAACGGTTTCGGATCCATCCATTTCTCCAGCACCAGCCAGTTGCCGAGGTTCACGCCGTCGATTCGCTCATCGATGCCTAGCACCATGCGTCTCACCGCCCTTACGTTCGGGGGTTGCCCGACTTTTCGCTTCCGCCCATCACGACCCACGGTAAAACCCATTCGGCCCAATGGGCCAAGGAACCGCGCGTCATTCGCAACGTTCCTTGGTCCATTGTATGCGCCCCGCGAGCGGCCACGCGGCCGCTCGGAATCGGATCACGGCCGGATCAGGGTCATTGAATGATCGTGATGGACGGCCGGGCGGGATCAGTCGACGGGCTTCTCATAGCCTTCACGGGTCTTCCACTCCAAGCTGACGATGTACTTCTTGCCATTGTCATCATGCAAAATGGACGCGTCGAAACCGGAAGATGTCAGATATACCGGCTCGCTTCACGGACCTTCAATGCTCTTTGACTTAATCAGATAATTATTCAGGTCGAAATAGCGTGCATTCATGGAATTTATAACGCCGTAAATCACGTAGAACATGTCCTCTTCCTCACAATACGTGAGACATGGAGCCAAATGCCTTAGCGCTCGGCAGCTTGGTGAGGTTCGGCTTCGTATCATCAGTGAGCACGTGGGTGAGCAGCTCCCAATGCTTCATATCCTTCGAATGGTAGATCGGAATGCCCGGGAACCATTCGAACGTAGAAACGGCAACATAGTAGTCGTCGCCTTTACGTCAGATGGCCGGATCAGGATTGAAGCCTTTAAAAATACCGCGATCCAGAACGCTGCATGCCCTCATCGTCACTGCGTTCTTTGCCATGGACGGCGTGCAAATCCAGTCGTTAACCAATCCCAACGAATCCATGATACAACTATGGGAACGCGCAGAACACATCCTATTCCCCTCCCCCACATGGAACGGCTACCGCTGAACAGAGCGCAAACAAGCAAAGACACCACAAAAGCAAAAAGGCGTCTGTCTGCGGCGACCAGTAACCAATCACCACAGGCAAACGCCCTGCAACACAACACCGGCTTGCGAAGGTGGCAGGAAGAGAAGGGAAAACCCACCACCCGGCATTCAACAAACCGTTGCCACAACCAAGCCGACGCGTTACGCACACATTCGCATCAGCAAGCAGCTCCCGTCAGTCCAGCACAAACGTGTTGAACGAACGCGGAGCAAGCGTCACTTTGATACCGCGATCGGCATTGCAAGGATCGGCAAATTCAAACGGACGCTCCTCTTCGAGAGCGTTCTGGGCCACCACCACAATGGTGCCATCCGGATTACGGAACGCAATAGCCATCGAATTGAAATGCCCCGTAGTGCCAAGCACATGCGCACCCGGCTTGACGAAATGCGAGAAATGACGCATCACGTAATATTCCGGATTACGACGAACCTCATGCGTATCCGCAGTAATGGTGAACAGTGAATTCTGCCACCATCCCCACGTGGAATCCTGATCGTCAAGAATCATATTCCAATACGTGTAGGCAGTCGCGCCATTACGCAAATAATGGTTGATCAAGTGGAAAATATACTCCGCATATTCCCACGTATTATCGCCCATACCACATTCGGATTCGGACTGAATCAGCTCAATCTCCGGCCAAGACTCATGCGTACGTGCAATGCAATTCTGACCAGCCACTGGTAGGCAATGCCCTTGATATACTTGCGAGCACCATCATCGAACAGAATATTATCGACGAAACGGTTGTAATTATTCAGCTTCATGCCGTAGCCGCCGGTCCACGCCATATCTTCCGGACCATTGAGCGTGCCCAGCCAAATATCGGTATCAAGACCAGCCTCCTCAAAAGCAGGTCCAAGATAATCGCGGATGAACACCTTGAGCGCTTCGGCATCCCACAATGCACTCGGGAACTTCTGATCGGCAAACACCTCATTCTGCACATGCAGCTGATTCACGGTAATGCCATGCTCGGCATAAGCCTGAATGTACTTGACGAAATACTTCGCATATGCCTTAAGATTCTCAGGAGTCTGCACCAAACGACCATAGTTATAAGCCTTCGGACGCTTCATCCATGTCGGCGGGCTCCACGGGCTGGAGAACAGTTGCATGTTCGGCTGCCATTCCTGCGCGCGATGAATATACGGAATCAGCGTCCGCTCATCATGTTCGACGGAGAAATGCTCCATCTCATAATCGCCGTCGGTCTCGTTATAGCTATACCAATGATCGGCGAAATCATTGGCGCCGACCGGCGCACGATTGAAGGTGAAGTTCATCTCATCCGGGCTGAACAGTTCCTTGATGATCTGATCACGCTCCTCCTCGGTGACCGTTTGCAGAGGAAGCCAGCCAAGCTCGTTGAAGCAGCCGCCAAAGCCGCGCAATGCCTGATATTCATTGCCGTCAAGCTGCAGATCGGAAGCGGAAGTGGCATGCGTGGATTCGATTTCGGATGATTTGTCGGCAAGCTTGTTGTCTTGCGTTGTTGCGATCCAAGTAGTCATGGAAAGTCCTTAGTATCGTCGTTGATTCTTTGGATTTATATTTATTCGTTTTTTGAGTTGTTTTTATTTGATTATTGGGATTTAGTTATCGATATTTAGTTTTGAGATTGAATTATTGAGATTGAATTATCGGCAACGCAATTTCATTTCAGTAAGTGCAAAAACCGCAGGATGCCGCGATAATCTATTCACGACACGCTCCAGGCCGCTCTGGTCAAGTCTCTACGGTCTTAAACAGATTATCGCGGCATCCTGCTCGCAACGCTATGACGTTACGTTTGCACTGTTATTTAGTTTTGGAAAAACTCCCCATTCCCTCTCTCCCTCTCCTCTCTCGAAATTGAGAGGAGGGAGGGGAGGGAGGTGGAGTTACTTGACCTTCTTGATGGCCATGATGAAGAAGCAGCCGATGATGGCCAGGGCGATGGCGGTCGGGAAGGCGAAGTTATAGCCGAGGGACACCACGATGGTGGACATGACGACCGGGCCGCACATCTGGCCAAGGGTGGTGCCCATGTTCAGAATGCCCAGATCCTTGCCAGCTTCTTCCTTGTTCGGCAGCACGTCGACGAGCAGAGCCTGGTCGACTGCGTAGTAGACGGCGTAGCCGAGGCCAGCGATGCCCGCGAACAGGTACATGCCCAAGGTGGACGGAATCAGCCACGGCATGGCGATGCCGATAGCGAAGAGCACGGAAGCTACGACAACCGGGACCTTACGGCGGCCGATGAGATCAGAAACCGGTCCAGAGATAAAGGAGCCGACCAGAGACATGACCATCATGATCATGGAGACGACGGACACGGTGACGGCTGATTCCTTAACGGACTGGCCGATGTAGTTCTGGATGATGTAGAGCTGGTAGACGTTGATCATCTGGTAGCTCATGAGCATGCAGAAACGGCCGGCGAAAGCCTTGTAGAAGTCGTGGGCGCCAGCGAACTTCGGCGGGCGGAAGGATACGAGGATGTCCTTGAAAGAGCCTCTTCCTTCGGCAGGAAGTCAGCGGAACGTTCCTTGGGCAGAATGATCACCGCAACGATACCGCCGAGGAACATGAGCACGCCTGCAACAGCAAAGCCGACAGTCAGGTTCTCGATGAAGAATGCACCGATCATGGTACCAATCGGGGCGCCGATCGTGGAGCCTGCACCATAGAAGGCGGACATAGTGCCACGGATGCCGGACGGCACGCGGTCAGACAGCACGGCGACCAGCGGGGCAATCATGCAGTTGAGGCCGAACATGCAGGCGCAGTAGAAGATGGTGAGCAGCACCGCGTTATGCGTGGTGCCGGTCAGGAACAGGGTGACGCCACCGAGCACCGCACCGAAAACGATCCACGGAGTACGACGACCGAACCTGGAGCGGGAACGATCGGAGAAGTTGCCGAACATCAGGTTAGAAACCAGGGACGCCACTGCGGTGAACGCATTGACGATACCGACGAGGGCGTCCGGATCGGCGCCTTCGATGGTCTTGTAGTGCATCGGCAGCAGCACGGCGGAGACGATGCCGAGGCCTGACATCCACAGGATGCCGAACACCAGGAAGCCAGCGCCGAAGCGGATGGTGTTGACCTTGCTCAGCGGCTTGCCGGTTTCAGGAGACAGCGACGGATCCTTGTCCGCGGCTGCGATGTTGGCGTTGTACGCCACCAAACGCTCCTCTTTGCTTGCGATTGCTTCACTCCTGAAACTCTCTCCTTCGATTCATGTTTCAGTAGTGTTTTTGTTGTGTGACACGGACTGCCCCGCCCAGTCAATTAACTACCAATCAGTAATTAACGTATTTGTTACCGTAAATCATTTCTGCCAAAAGCGCAAGTCAATCGTGTTCGATTTGTTGATTTTGCGAATCCGACACCATGATTCCATGTTTAGTTTTACTCTTAAGCAGAATCTCGGTTTTTATTACCTAGTAACTACTTAGTTAAAGCGTATTACAATCTCTTTTATCTGTCACTTCTCAGCGTGTTCCAACGTTTCTGCCACACTTCCTCTCCTCCGTACTGTAACTTAGTAAGTACAAGAAAAGGAGAGAGCATGCGCCGCCGAATCGAAGATAAACGCAGGAAACGAATGAGCGCCGAAGATCGCAGAAAAGCGATACTCGAAACCACCGTTTCATTCATCTCCCAATTCGGCTTCTGGGGATTCACCATTCGCGACGTGGCACAAGCTCAGAACATCACCGAAGCAGGCCTCCTTTACTACTTCAAATCCAAAGAACAACTCCTTGAAGAAACCCTCAAATACGCCGACCGCACCAACCAAATCGCCATTGCAGAGCATCTTGGCGTTGAAGGCGTGACCGGCGAAGTTTTGCAAGACGGCATCGCATACCATTGCGCTCTCGGACTCAAGGCCATCTCCACAGGAACCGTGGAAACCAACGCAGACCGACCCGAAATGGTTCGTCTCTACACTCTGCTCGAAAGCGAGGCCCTAAGCAAAGACCATCCGGTGCACAAGTATTTCGAACAGCGCGAAATCAATCTGCTGAAGGAATACACGTTCGCAGCCAAACGAGATGACGTCGCCTATCCGGAACGCACCGCACTGCAGGTGCTATCCGCCATGGAAGGGTTGCAATTGCGGTGGCTCAACGGATCTCACGATGTCGATTTCGTTGGGGAATGGAAGGCCCTGATCGACCTTCTCATTCCCTAAACGTTCTCTTTGCGGCGATTTCAGCCTGCGATCACCACAACATTCCAGCGGCCGATTGCCAATGGATCACCCTCCTTGACGGCTGTACCCTCCTTCAGTACGACTTCAGCAGTTGCAGCCTCATCAATATTGCCGTCGGTGGCGATGACGACCGGAGCGACCACCACTTCACCTGCAACCGGGCTTGCAACGGTAACTTCGTCGGCGGAATAATTGAGCAGATACGTCACGTTCTCGCCGAGGGCATTCACACCCTGACGAACCGAGATCTGGCCCGCGAGCGCGGTTCCGGCAACGGCAACACCAGCATGTTCCACAGCCTCGCGCATAACCGCACGAATGGAATCGGCGTCAAGCAGCGTAGCAATCCACTCGGCATCGCCCTTGCCGAATGCGTGACGGGTGACCGCGGCGTAATCCTTCCAAGCATAGTGGCCGTAGGATGCGAGCACCTCAGTATCAGCGTCGGCGTCAACAGTTCGATCAGCGACTGAGCATCGGTGGACGCGGTTTCGGCGAGCGCACCTGCGAATTCCACGGAAACGTGGCCATTCGGGCGGGTGAACTGGCTGTAAGTCATGCCGAACACGTCGGTGAGATTGTGCGGAGCGCGGTCGGCCCAAACGGTCACTTCGTCATCGGATACGAAAGAACGCATGGTGGAAACCAAGTGGCCACCATTTTCAACGAACGTACGCAAGCGATCCGTAGTTTCCTGAGACGTGCAGTAGAGCGCCGGAGTCACGATCATCTCATACTTGGCGAGACGTTCGGCCGGAGCATCGGACGGCACGAAATCGCATTCGACGTTGAGCTCGAACAGCGCGTCGTACACGTTGCGCACCACGTCGTTGTACTTGAGGTTGCCGCCGAACGGGAAGCCCGCTTCGATGAGGAACCAGTCGAGCGCGGTGAGTGACTCGTTGCTGACCATGATGGCCACCTTGTTCTGCTTCTTCAGGTGAACGAGGCGCTCCCCCACTTCCGGCTTGCCGATTTCGTGTCCGAACACGCCTGCCTCGCGGTAGGTCGGGTTCGGTTCGAAGTCGTGGCTCAGCAGACCCTTCCAGTAGGTTTCGAACGAATTGTGGATGGAATGCCAGTGCCAGTATTCCACCATGTCAGCGCCGGAGGCCAAGTGCGAGTAAGCCTGCAGACGAAGCTGTCCCGGGAACGGAACCCAGCCATGCTGACCCTGCGCTTCGGTTTCGAGCACGAGGAAGTTCTTGCCGTCCTTGGTGGAACGGGTCATATCGCCGCCGAATGCGATTTCCTTACCGGTCAGATCGTCTTCGGTCGATGGTAGATGTCGACGCCGGTGATGTCCACTGCGGTCGCGGCCTTGAAGTGGTCGACGGCCGGCTGCACGCCGAAGGAATAGCCACGCCATTCGAAATCGAATTGTGGGTGATGAACTGGTCGTCATGAGCGTATTCGCGCACAATATCGGACTGCCACTGCAGGAAGGCACGCACCTGATCGCGACGGAACTTGTCGAATTCGCCGCCGAGGGACTCGTTAATCGTGGCGGTCACATCCGGGAAGTCCTCCCAGGAATTGATGCGGTTCGACCAGTAGTCAAGACCGAAGCGATGGTTCAGCTCGTTCAGATCGCCATCGAACTTCTCATACAGATACTTGATGAATAGGCGCTGCATGTCGTTGGACACGGAATCGTAGTACTTGGTTTCGTTATCGACCTGGTAGCCGATCACTGCCGGATGGTCGGCAACGTGGGAGATCAGCTTGCGGATCACGCGTTCACCGTAGAAACGGTAGGTGGCATTGACGATGTCCATGATCTGGCGTGCGCCATACTTGCCTTCACCGTTCGGGGTGACCGCGAGCACGCTCGGGTCAAGCTTGACGAGCCAGCTCGGCACTGCGTAGGTCGGGGTGCCTACGATGACGTCGATGCCCGCGCGCTGTGCTGCGTCGAGTGCGCGGTCAACGTAAGTGAAGTCGAATACGCCCGGCTGCGGTTCGCAGGTGCTCCACGTGGATTCGGCGATGCGAATGACGTTCAGCCCCGCTTCCTTCATCATCCTCATGTCTTCATCGACGCGGTCGATGCCTTTCATCATGAGGTACTCGTCGTAATATGCGGCACCGAAAAGAATGTGATCTGCCTCGTAACGACTCATGGATCCTCCATCGTCTTCATTGACTTGTTACTAGTTACTACTTGTTGCTACGTCTAAGGTTGTTTTCTTGCGATATCCCCGAGTTTTTTCTCAAGTATCCGTATCTAACAGCCATTAGATATAAGAAATATAAATCTTCCCGATTCAGCTGTCAAGAACTGCAAAATTTCAGGCGTGTCTTACCTAACAACCATTAGATACAGCGTTTCCCCTTGACCAAAACCAACCAATCACCGCAATCCAACACAAAAAGCTATCCCAGCGAACAAATCTTTCCAGCCACTGGAGCAAGCTTCCCGCAAACACACCTCCAAAAGTCCTGATTCTTCCAGCTAGTGGAGGAATTGAGACACAAAAGGCCATAGAAACACAGCTCGCAAGAAAACTGCACACGGCTTAGCGGTAGCTGTCCCAGACAGGTGAGGGGAAGATCATCTTTTCGAAGGCAAGCCATTCATCGTAGAAATCGATGGGAGCTTACGCATCCAACGCAGTTGAATGCCGTCCATCGCTTCCAAGCTTTGACGCACCATCGCACGCATATTCTCCCAACCGCCGATTTCAGGCGGCAATTTCCATGTGTACTGGGAATAGTGTTCCCACACGTATTTCGGACGATTCTCGAAATAGTCGTGCAACGGATGATCCTCACTGAACGACTCAGTTTCTAACACCATGTATAGCTGCAGCAAGCTGCGTCGGCTCGCATTGTAACGTACCAAAAAACGCAAGTACGCGGGAAACAGCATGCCTTCCGGATCACTGCCGGGTAGTCCCGACGCAGCGAAATCAGCCGGAGTGCCCTCCTGATCGTAATTGTCGGTGACCAGCAGCGACAGCAACCGTTCCTTGTTGCCGATGTAATGCAGCAATCCAGGCTGGCTCATGCCAATCGCATCAGCAATATCTTTCAACGATGTACCGTAATACCCCTTTTCCCCGATAAGACGGCTCGCCGCAGCGACGATTTCCCGCTTACGCTCCTCAGGTGTTTTACGAACACGTTTCTTCCCCTCATTAGCCATATGGACAGTGTACTATCTACTACCCATTAGACAGGCGGAAATCATATCAAACCACAACATTCCCACTCGCCACATAAAAACGGGCCGACCTTCAACAGACCAGCCCTGAATTACATTCAAAACCACTTCGAGATCACATTCAGTCAGCCTCGGCCAACCAAAAATATTCGAAAAACAGTTTTACTTCTGGAACACGTCAGGATGCTTCGGATCGCCAGGTTCGTCGGCAAGCACACCTTCGAGTCCTAAGAATTCCTGCCAGAATTCCAGCGAATTGCCATACGGAGCGGCCTGGTGGCCACGCGCCTGCAGGTTCGCCTTCGCCTCAAGCACGTCTTCCTCGCGAATGCCGTCGAAATACGATTCGAGACGCTCACGATTCGTCGGATCATAGAACAGCGATCCGATGATTTCCGTCAACCGTTCCGCACGCGCCACAGGCAGCGAATCCCAGTGACGGAATTCAATGAAGTTCTTCAAACGCACATCGTTGAAATGCGTGGAAATCACATGATTGATTTCGTATGCGTTGAGTTCTCGATCAGGATACACGTCGTTCGCGTTCTCATAGAATGCAGGATGATGCAGATCAGTTCCGGGAGTTTCCAACGCTTCCGGAGTGTGCGTCAGATCAGCGAACATCATCGGCGTGCTCAGCACGTCAACCGCATAATCTTCCCAACCGAAGCGAGGATCAAACAGTCCCGGAATAACGTTCGTACGCTGGAAATCCAAATAATCCCACATGCGCTGGCGCAGCAGCGGATACGGATTCTCCCGCCCCTCGAAGTACGGGGTGTTACGGAAGAACCATGCAAGAATCGGACCGATCACCGTACCCAAACGCAACTTGGAAATCGCATCCTCTTCCGAAACATAGTCAATGCTGATCTGCGTCGAAGCGGAGCAGCGCATCATGCACGGACCAAACTGGCCGACACGACCCAAATACGCGGTCATCGCCTTGTAACGGTCTTTCGGATTGACGGGAATGTCGGCATAGCCGGACTTCGGCTGGTATCCGTAATTAACCAAGCGGAAGCCAAGCTCGTCAAGCACCGGATCGACTTCGCGGCGGAACGCTCCGTAAATCGTGCGCAGATCCTCCGGCTTGTGCAGAATACCCAGCGAACATTCCAGCTGGCCACCCGGCTCAAGCGACACGGAAATACCTTCGCGCCCAAGGCCAACAAGCCTGCCGTTCTCCCAGTATTCCTTGCTTTCGTCGTAATACGGGCGAATGCGGTTCAGCAACGCCTCGATGCCGTTCTCCTCGTAATAGTTCACGGCGGTATCATCGCTGTTATGCACCGGCAGATGCTCGATTTCCACGCCGAAACCGCCGGTTCCGCGCTCTTGGCAGCCTGATTCGAAGAATTTGACCAGACTTTCCACATGCTTCGGATTCGGCTCAGTAAGCAGGTGTGCGTAAGAAATTCGTGGTGCTGTCATGTTGGCAATCCTACCGAAACTCATTGATGAGCACGGCGCGATTGCTATACGAAAAACTGATAGCCAACTCTTGCGTATCCCGAATCGAGTACACATTTTCAATTACAACAGACATGCTCTGCAAGACCGACCAATAATAATTAACAGCTGTCAATAAAGTCAGAAGCAATTACCACTATTTGGAGAATTGTTTGTATATATCAATAAAAATACCGACGCTGAAGATGTTGTCCGCGTCGGTATTTTGGTCAATTCCAGTCAGTGCTTATTGATTTATCTGCCTATGATCAGGCGCTTTTTTGCTTTGCGTCGTCTCACCCTGTTGCGCGGCCTTGTGAGCCTTCTTGGCGGCTGCGATCATCAGTTTGATGCGGTTGAGCTGGTTCGCTTCGGATGCTCCCGGATCGTAATCGATGGACACGATGTTGGCTTCCGGATGCAGTCGGCGGATCTTGCCGAACATGCCTCGGCCGGTCACGTGGTTCGGCAGGCAGGCGAACGGCTGCGCACAAATCACGTTCGGACAGCCGGATTCGATGAGCTCAAGGATTTCCGCAGTCAGCAGCCAGCCTTCACCAGCCTGCACACCCACGGAAGTGACCTCGTCGGCCTTCTTCACGAGTTCCGGCATCGGCAGGTCCTGGGAGAACTTGCCGTGTGCTAAATCGATCGCCTTGTGCACAGGAGCGTTGTACATGTCAAGCGCCTTGCGCATCAGCGCGTAGCCAAGCTTGTTGCCGCCCATGCCGAGGTAATGCTCGTTCCAGTCGGAAATGTATGGGCGGGTGGTCATGAATTCCATGATGCCCGGCACCACAGCCTCGCAATTCTGCGATTCAATAACGTCGACCACATGGTTATTGGCGTCCGGCTGGTACTTGACGAGGATTTCGCCCACCACACCGACGCGCACCTTGCGCGGCTCGTCCTTCAACGGCAGCGCGTCGAAGGATTTCACAATCTCCTTAACGAGCGTCTGATACGGCAGATACCCCTTGCCGATGAACTTGCGTGCCGTCTTGGAATAGCCGTGGTGTTCGAGCGTTTCACGCACGATGGTGTCCCACGTGTGGTACAGCTGATTCGCACTGCCTGGCGTCACCTCGTACGGGCGTACGCGATACAGGCATTTCATCAGCAGATCACCGATAATCAGCGCCTTGATGACACGATGCAACAATACCGGAGTGGCGGTGAAGCCCGGATTGTCTTCGATGCCCTGCGTGGAAATGGCGATCACTGGAATCTGCGGATAGCCAGCATCGACCAATGCCTTGCGGATCAGGCCGAAATAGTTTGTGGCTCGGCACATGCCGCCGGTCTGTGTGATGGCGAGCGCGGTGTGTTCCGGATCGTATTTGCCGTCCAAAATCGCGTCCACGAGCTGACCGATAACCATGATGGCCGGGTAGCAGCGTCGTTGTTGACGTATTTCAGACCGGTTTCCACGTTTTCGCGGCTGGCGTGTTCGAGAATGTCGAACTTGTAACCGCCGGAACGGATCACGGATTCCACCAAGGAGAAGTGGATCGGGCTCATCTGCGGAGCCACGATGGTGTAGTCCTTCATGTCTTTGCCGAATGGCACGCGGTTGGCGTACTTCGACATGGTGGCGGAATTGTGCGCGGATTTCTTCGCTTCGCCGATGCCGTTTTCCGCGGCACGCCTGGATGCGGCTTTGACGGCTTCGGTAAGTTTCGGATTGGCTTTCATCACGGTGTCAAGCATGACTTGAGTCCCGGAGTCGGCGCCTCAGACCCGGTCTTGCGGAATTCGCCCTGCTTGTTAGGCGCACTGTCTTGTTTGTTAGGCATGACTGCGGCGATTCCGCGCTGCTTGTTGCGTTCGCGTTCTTCGACGGCTGCCTTGAGCGAGCGCAGTCGGATTTTTGCCGCTCCCAAGTTGGAGACTTCGTCGATCTTCAGCATGGTGTACACGTCGGCCTTGTCGGCGAGGATTTCGCCCACCTGGTCGGTGGTGATGGCGTCGAGACCGCAGCCGAAGGAGTTGAGCTGTACGAGTTCAAGTCCCGGATAGGAGGCCACGAAGTTTGCCGCCGAGTACAGGCGTGCGTGGTAGGCCCACTGATTGGTGACTCGCAACGGCATTTTGGTGACCTTGCGGTCTTCCACATGACGGAAGCCGTCCGCGTTCTTCTTGCGCGGATCGTCTTCGTCCGCGGCGAGGAAATCACTCAGGTTGAGCTTCTCCCCCGGCTGCAGTTCGCAGATCGAATCTTCAGACAATACCACCATGCCGAGCGAGCAGATGGTTTCCGGAATGCCATGGTTGACTTCCGGATCGATGTGGTACGGGCGGCCTGCGAGCACGATGCCTCGGCAGTCGTGTTCCTTCATGTAGGCGAGTGCTTGAGGCCTTCCATCTGCACATCGTGCTTGAAGACTTCGTTTTCGGCATAGGCCGCTTTGACTGCGGTTTCGGCTTCTTCACGGGTCACGTTGGCCCAAGCGAATTCTTCGACGATACGGTCGACCATGAGTTCATGGTTGGCCATGTTGAAGTATGGGCGCATGTAACGGATGCCCTCTTCGCGCAGTTCCGGCATGTTTGCGCCGATGACCACGGGATAGTTGGCTACTACCGGGCAGTTGTAGTGGTTGTCGGTGTTGGGTACCAGGTTCTCTTCGTAGCTGACGCACGGATAGAAGATGGTTTTCACACCCTTGCTCAGCAGCCATTTGATGTGTCCGTGCACAAGTTTGGCCGGATAGCAGATGTTTTCGGATGCGATGGATTCGATGCCTGTTTCGAACAGTTCATGCGAGCTTCGTCCGGAAATCATCACTTGAAGCCCAGCGAGGTGAGCAGTGTGAACCAGAACGGATAGTTTTCGTACATGTTGAGTACGCGCGGAATGCCGATTTCGCCGCGGGTTGCGTTTTTGTCGGTGAGTCTGCGGTAGGCGAAGCAACGCTTGTACTTGTAATCGTAGAGGTTCGGGCGATCGGAACGCTTCTTTTTCGCGTCTCCGCCTCGTTCGCAGCGGTTGCCGGTCACGTAACGGGATCCGTCTTGGAAGGTGGTGATGGTGAGCTTGCAGTGGTTTTGGCACAGCTTGCACACGTCTCGTTCGGAGGTCATCGACAGGTTGTCGAGTTCTTCGCCGCTCAAAATGTTCGACGCGGTGTGGCGTACGCCTGCGATCACCGCCTCTTTGGTGTCGGTGGTATCGACGTCTTCGTCTTCCGCTTCGTCGGCATAGTGCATGCGTGCGGTCAGTGCGGCACCGTATGCGCCATGAGTCCTGCGATGTTCGGTCGGGTCACTTCACGTTCTGTGAGCAGTTCGAATGCGCGAAGCACGGCGTCGTTGAGGAACGTGCCGCCCTGCACTACCACGGTGTCGCCAAGTTCGCCGGAATCACGCAGCTTGATTACCTTGTAGAGGGCGTTGCGCACTACGGAATAGCACAGCCTGCGGCGATGTCTTCGATGGACGCGCCTTCCTTTTGCGCCTGCTTCACGGACGAGTTCATGAACACGGTGCATCGGGAGCCCAAATCGACCGGATGGGTGGAGTTGAGCGCCGCTTGGGTGAATTCCTGAATGGTCAGGCCCATGGAAATGGCGAACGTTTGCAGGAACGATCCGCAGCCGGACGAGCATGCTTCGTTCACTGCGATGGAGTCGATCACGCCATCGTTGATGGCGAGATATTTCATGTCTTGGCCGCCGATATCGATGACGGCGGTACGCCCGGGCTTACCATTTCGGCACCGCGATAGTGAGCCATGGTTTCCACTACGCCTTCGTCGAGGTGCAGGCCGGTGGTGATGAGGCCTTCGCCGTAGCCGGTCGCACAGGATCGTGCGATCCATGCGCCTTCAGGTAGTTCGGCTTGGATTTTTTTAACGATTTGTACGGCGCCGTCAGCGGGCTGCCTTCGTTGGTCGCATAAGAGGACCATACGATTTCTCGATCGTCGTTCACCAACGTCGCTTTGATGGTGGTGGAACCGGCGTCTATGCCCAGGAAGTGCGGTCCTTGGCTCCTTCGAGCGTGCCTTGATGGATATGCTCGCGATGATGCCGTTCGTTGAATGCGGTGCGATCCGCCTCGGTAGCGAACAGCGGAGGCATGGTCGGAGTGTTGGACGGCAGGTTTTCCAGTTCGTCCAGTCGTGCCAGAAGGTCGGCGCAGGTTCGTGCTTCGTAATGCTTAGTCAAGGTCGTCACCATCCTGATCGGCCTGCAATGCGGCACCGTATGCCACATACAGGTGAGCGTCGGTCGGAACAATGAATTCGTCCACTTTGCCGTCGAGCGCCCGCTTGAACGCGGCTCGCAGTTCGGACATGAAGAACAACGGACCACCCAGGAAGATCACGGTTCCGTGAATCGGGCGTCCGGAGCAAGGCCTGCAATGGTCTGCGTGGCCACTGCGGTGAAGATCGATGCAGCCAGATCCGGCTTGGCCGCACCATCGTTGATAAGCGGCTGCAAATCGGTTTTGGCGAACACGCCGCAACGTGATGCGATCGGATATAGGGTTTCGTATTGCGCGGCCATTTCGTTCAGACCAGCGGCGTCGGTGTCGAGCAGTGTTGCCATCTGATCGATGAATGCGCCGGTACCGCCTGCGCAGGAACCGTTCATACGCTGTTCCGGAGTCGGCTTGAGATACGTGATTTTCGCATCCTCGCCACCAAGCTCGATGATCACGTCAGCCTGCGGATATTCCTTGTCAATGGCTTCGGTTTCGGCGATGACCTCCTGAACGAAGGGCACGTCGAGGCTGTCTGCAAGGGCAAGACCGCCTGAACCGGTGATGGCCAGGCGAATCGGCTCGTCGCCTCGGCCAAGCTTTTCCAGCTCCTGGTGGATGTCGGCCAATAGTCCGGCCACGGTGGCGCGCACGTTCGCGTGGTGACGCCGATAATCGGAGAACAGCGCGTCCGCGAGCGCGTCGGACTGATCGAGCACCACCGCCTTCACAGTAGTGGAACCGATATCAAGACCTACACGCAACGGCTTTGTGCCGTGCGTTTCGGTCACGGCTTCTGCTGCTTCAACCATGTCTCAACCTCTATCGTTCTATCCGCCGGGCTGCATTCCATGGCAGGCATGGAAGCCCCCACCCCGGGTTATCCAATCATGTAATCGTAGTCTGTGCCCACGCCTAAGTGCTTTGTAAATGCTCGCAATCAGCATAAAATGCACGACACAGCGCACAAATTAGACAACTAATCCAGTCAACGTGCCTAATTATGTATCTGGACGTCGACGAATGTCGAGATCGCAAACCCTTCCAAGCATTTCCATGTCAGGATGCGCTGCCTTCCCCTGCAGAACGGTCTTTGCCGTATATTTCGGGAATGAATCGTGTTTGATCATGTAATTTCAGCCAAATCACCACTTGTCCGCTTTCCAGTGATTTCGGCACGTCGATGATGCGTTGGTTGCTGCTTCCGCGGAATTGCAGCAGGGAATCATGTAATTCTTTGATATAACGGCCATCCACGAGAATGTCGATCAGTTCGAGCAGCTCGCGCTTGTCGGGGCTTTCGCCTTCGCGCATGAGCTCTTCCCACGTGTAGCCGGTCCAGCACCAAATATCTTTGGTATTACCGAACCGTTCGCGTATTTTGCGCGCAAGGGGCAACAGCACGCCCGTGTTGAGCAATGGTTCGCCTCCGAGGAAGGTGATGCCTTGCACATACGATTGGCTTAAGTCATCCATGATTTGCGCTTCGAGCTTGTCGTTGTATTCGTGGCCGGCTTGGAAATCCCAGATTGACGTGTTGTAGCATTCCTCGCAATGGAACGGGCAGCCGGACACGTACAGCGAGCATCGGATGCCTTCTCCATCGGTCATGAGGAACCGTTTGTAGTCGGCGATCATATTGCGGCTCATGCGGTTGGTCCATTGCCCTGCTTTGGGATTGTTGGAACGAGTTGTGGGAATGAAAGGTCCGCGATTGGTTTCGTCCGCCGCAAAGTCACGACGTTGAATTGCTGGATTCGCGCTGCTGATCATACGTTGTCCCTTCACGTTTTGCCGTTACGTCGCGTTTTTGCGATTGCTGCTTGCCTCATGATTGTCACAGAATGAAAGAGGGTGGAAACCACCCTCTTTCATATTTCGTTTATGTTTGCTACCGACGCGGCCCTTACTTGCTTCCTGAACCATTCACGTCGGAACCGTCACTCAAGGTGACATGACCGGTTTCGCCGCTCATATGCTTGACGCGGTGCGCGATCTCCTCGTGACGCCCATGCACCATCGGGCGCTGCACCGGATTGCCCAAGTAGCCGCAGGTGCGCTTGGTCACGTTGCAGTGGTCCGGGTCGAGTTGCCGCACTCCGGGCACTTGAAACCTTCCTCAGTGGGCTCGAAGTCGCCTTGGAATCCGCAATCGTAGCAGCGGTCGATCGGCGTGTTCGTGCCAGGTAGCCGATGCCGATGTTGTAGGCGTAATCCCACACCGCTTCGAGTGCCTTGGGGTTGGACTGCAGGCACGGGAACTCGCAGTAGTTGATGAAGCCGCCGGACGCGTAGTACGGGAAGTCCTTCTCGTAGTTGAGCTTTTCCATTGGGGTTGGCTGCAGCCAGACCGGGTAGTGGAAGGAGTTGGTGTAGAAGTCGTGGTCGGTCACGCCTTCCACTTCGCCGAACTTCTCGTGGTCCATACGGTTGAAGCGGTCGGTGAGGGATTCGGCCGGCGTGGAGTACACGGAATAGTGGTAGCCTTCCGCGTCGCTCCATTCCTTGCACAGCTCGTTCATGCGCTTGACGATGGACAGTGCGAATTCCTTGCCTTGCGGATCCCAGCCGTGATCGCGCATCCAGTTCTTGCCGTAGAACACGCTGGTCGCCTCATACAGCCAATGTAGCCCAGGGAAACGGTGGCACGTTCGTTGCGGAACAGCTGGTCGACGCTGTCGTTGGCGCCGAGTCGACCGAAAGCTCCGAAACGGAACAGGGTCGGCGCATTGACCGGCGCGGCCTGCTTGCAACGCATGATACGGAATTGCAATGCCTGATGAGCCACGGCCATACGCTCGTCGAAGATCTTCCAGAAGCGATCCTTGTCGCCGTGGGATTCCAGTGCGATGCGCGGAACGTTCACGGTGACGACGCCAAGGTTCATGCGTCCGTCTTCCACGTCCTTGCCGGTCGCCGGATCAATCCAACCCTGCAAGAAGGAACGCAGCCCATCGGGCTTGAAGGAGCCGGTGATCTTCGACGATGTTCTCGTAGAAGTCACGTCCGGATACACTGCGCTTGTGGCGC
>ENA-OQCS01000173-OQCS01000173.1-human-gut-metagenome-genome-assembly--contig:-NODE-173-length-33963-cov-5.461934_pt1 | contig 33963 bp, 28 predicted proteins | sample MGYA00242757_ERZ504575 | MGnify/ENA primary metagenome ERZ504575 (study PRJEB26092, sample SAMD00036297) | human gut metagenome | host: Homo sapiens | study: EMG produced TPA metagenomics assembly of... | reverse complement strand
AATGGAAACTGCTGATTTTGCGTAACTTGAAAGAGCGTCCATGGAGATTCAATGAGCTACAACGAAGTATAGATGGTATTTCACAAAAGGTTTTGACAGATAGTTTAAGACAAATGATGAGTGATGGGCTGGCATATCGCCACGATTACCATGAGCAGCCACCGAGAGTTGAATACGGCTTAACGGAACTCGGAACAAAAATGCTTCCAATTGTTAATTCACTTGCCGACTTTGGTAACTACTATAAATCAATTATTGAACAGAATTAAGGATGTTAGTATTTGAAAAGCTCGAACAATCGTTAATTTGTAAGAATAAAAAGGATAAAGAAATGACGGTTCAACAATTAAAATATATTTTGAAGGTAGCAGAAGTTGGTTCTATTACCGAAGCGGCAAAACTGCTTTTTATATCACAGCCAAGTCTGTCCAATTCCATCAAAGAAACGGAAAAAGAGGCTGGTATCACCATTTTTCTACGCAGTAGAACCGGAATTACTCTGACAAAAGATGGTGCTGAATTTCTCGGTTATGCTCGTCAGGTGATACAGCAGATGGAACTGCTGGAGGATCGGTATGTTACAAATCTTCCGGGAAAAGTGACATTTGGAGTATCTTCTCAGCACTATACTTTTACGGAAAACGCTTTTGTGGAGTTAGTTAAGCGTTTTGGACAAGAACGATACGCTTTTTATTATAATGAAACCGGAACACATCAGATATTGGATGATGTGAAAAATCGTGTCTGTGATTTAGGCATCCTTTATTTATCGCATGAAAACGAAGTTGTCATGCGGAAGTGATAGAGGAAAACCATCTGGTGTTTACCGAGCTATTTTCAGCAAAGCCTCATGTTTTTTTGCAAAGATCACCCATTGGCATCGAAAAAAGTAGTTTCCGTCCATGACCTTGCACCTTATCCGCGGCTAAATTTTGTACAGGGAGAGTATGAATCTGTCTATTTTTCAGAGGAACTATTCAGCTCCATCCCGGTGGATAAGGAAATTCGGGTCAATGACAGAGGGGCTATTGTCAACTTCATGCTCGGACTGAATGCCTATACTATTTCAAGTGGCATTTTCCCGAAATATTTGAACGGAGAAAATATCATTTCCGTTCCGCTTGCAGAAAATGAAACAATGCATATTGGATATGTGCTGAATGAAAATCAGGAATTAAGTGAACTTGGAAAAAGCTATCTGGAAGAATTACGGAAATATGCTCCAGTCAATCCATAGTCATAGGCTATGGATAATCATATAAAATAGGTGTTATGTATGTACCGCTGTTTGCTGATATAATAACAGCAGAAAGGTGGTTGATGATTATGCCTAAGGTGGTACTGAGCAATTTTTTGATTTATTGCGTTATAAATGCCTTTACTCCGGGACCGGGAAATATTCTGGCATTAAATACCGTAACAAACTATGGATATAAAAAAGGAAAGCCGCTGTTTTTTGGAATTTTTGCAGGCTACTATGTAGTACAAATCTTATGCGCAATTTTCATATATGGGGTTAATTCTTTGCTTCCAAATGCAATGGAAGTGATGAAGTACATCGGAGCAGCTATATCCTGTGGCTTGCGATTCATATTGTTTTCAGCAATCCGTCAACAGAAAACACAGAGCAATTGGCATCGTTTCTGAAAGGCTTCATGCTGCAATTTGTCAATGTGAAGATCTATATGTTCGGAGTTACCGCACTAACGGGTTATGTTGTAGGATATATGTCCTCTTTTCCGGCTTTGCTGTTTTTTGAGCTGGTTATTGCAACAATCGGAACGATCGCAACCTGTACTTGGATTGGCTTGGGCGTACTGATTCAGAAGTTTTATCTGCGGCATTTCCGTGTTATTAATATTATCCTTGCACTAACATTACTGGAGTGTATTTGGGGAATGTTAAGATAATTGTTGCTTTGAGCGCAGCTTGCTTATTCATTTGACATTGCCCTGCAGAATGAACTGACACTTGAGGAAAATATAAGATTGGCGAAGGAGTTCTGCCAGGAGCAGTTTGTGGCACACATGGCATGATTGTAGATCTGGCAGTCTATGAGGAAAAATGAAAGTGATATACGTTAGTTGATAAAGTGTATAGGCTCAAAAGGGAAAGTGTCCTTTTGGGTCTTATTTTTGTGTTATTCCACAAAAAATGGGAATTATAAAGATTTTATTCTTTACTACGGAGGTGTATTGTAAAAAATTATTTTGCTATACTGACAATATCAACAGAAAAGATGAATCACTCACAACTGGATGAGTGTTAGAAGGAGAAAAAGATGTTATCAGTATTATTTACTATTTGTATGATTTGGTTTGTTGGAAAATTTTTTATATTTGGCTTAAAAGCATCCTGGGGAATCATGAAATTACTTTGTATGGTTATTTTCTTTCCAGTGATATTGATTGGAATGGTAGTAGGCGGATTAATGTATATAGCTTTTCCACTATTGATCATTGGTGGGATTATCGGACTTGTAACGTCACATTCATAAAAAGTCAGAGAGGTGTTTTTAATGGGATATGATATTGAAAAAGAAAAAAGAGAAGCAATTGAAGCCGGACGCAGAGCCTTAAATAGTCTTAGTGCAGCAAAAGAGAATCTGAACAGTGCAAAAAACTGGGGTCTGGTAGATATGTTTGGTGGAGGGTTTTTCAGTACGATGCTGAAACATTCTAAAATGGATCATGCAAAGCAGAATATGGATCAGGCAAAGTATGACCTCCGTAATTTCAGCAGGGAATTAAATGATGTAAATATGGCATGTGATCTACACATCGATACCGGAGATTTTCTTTCATTTGCAGATTATTTTTTCGATGGATTTGTGGTGGACTGGATGGTCCAGGATCGAATTAATACTGCAAAAAGACAGGTAGAAGAAGCTATTCGAAGAACGGAAAGTATCGTCAATCAATTACAGCATATGTAAAGAGAACGGCAATGAATCAGAAGTGATTCGTTGCGTTCGTGCGATTTATGGATTATTTTAATTTTTCTTTTTCAGCATTTAGAAGTTCAAGATTGAGACCCTGTTCACTGGCCGTCTTATCTACCCAAAGATTCAGAGAGTCTATGGCTAAAGAAATTGCATCCAGTTTTTTACTGATAAAAGCAAAATCCCTCATCTCATCATCACTGATTTTGCCGTCACGAGCGATTTGGATCAGCCGACCGGTAAGAGGGTTGATTTCATTTAGACCGGCAATGGTTTCTAGGATGATATTTGACAAGTCAGTTACTTCTACTTCTGGAACATAGCGGTGGCCTATTTCACATTTGTGTGAGCAGTAATAATTGCAGAGATCCGGTCTCTTATAAGCATCAGCCATTTGAATGATATCGTAAGGTGTAGGCTCCTGTGTTTCGTATTCGAATTTTTCAATTTTAGAATCTGAGACAGCCTTCATTTTATCACTTGCTTCTGCCCTTGTAAGCCCTGCGGCTTCCCGGCAAAGCTGGTAAATTGTTTTGTTTTCTCTGGTAGATTGTTTACCCATGAGAATTTCCTCCCTGTATATCGCAAAACATGAGGATTATCAGGTGTTAAGTCCACATGCTGTGCGTGTGTTTTCTCTATGGATCTTATTATACTGGAAGCATCAAGAAACAACAAGAGATAACAGGAAGGATTGTGGAAAGGAGACAAGCCACGAAATAGATGCTGTAGTGAGCGTGGATGTCACTGCACACAACCTGATTGAAGTGTCTTAATATCCTCTTCCGGGGTAGTAATAGGTCCAATGCCATAATTTTCTACCAGAAAGTTCAGAATGTTAGGTGATAAGAACGCTGGAAGAGAAGGACCAAGACGGATGTTTTTGATACCCAGATGCAAAAGTGTTAACAGGATGCAGACGGCTTTTTGTTCATACCAGGAAAGAACGAAGGAAAGCGGAAGCTCATTAACAGAGCATTCAAATGCATCCGCAAGTGCGACAGCAACCTGGATCGCACCATAAGCATCGTTGCACTGGCCAATATCCATCAGTCGTGGCAGGCCACCGATTTCTCCCAGATCGAGATCATTGAAACGGAATTTTCCACATGCAAGAGTGAGGATCACACTGTCAGAAGGTGTCTGTTTTACAAATTCTGTATAATAATTTCGACCTGGCTTAGCACCATCACAGCCGGCAACCAGGAAGAAATGGCTGATATCGCCTGATTTTACAGCTTTTATTACAGTATCTGCATGGGACAGGATGGCTGCATGACCAAAACCAGTTGTTACTTTCGTACCACCGTTGATACCCGTGAGGATTTGATCTTCTTTGTAACCACCCAGTTCCAGTGCTTTTTCAATAACTGGTGTAAAATCTTTTTTCTCATCGATATGAACAGTGCCTGGGAAAGCAACCATTTCTGTTGTAAACACTCTGTCAGCATAGCTGTTTTTTGGAGGCATCAGGCAGTTGGTAGTGTAAAGGATCGGAGCGGGAAGATGATCAAACTCTTTCTGTTGATTCTGCATGCGGTTCCAAATTCCTTTTAGATGAGGAAATTTCTTTAAGAATGGATAGGCATGGGCTGGGAGCATTTCACCATGAGTATAGATGTTGATTCCTTTTCCGCTTGTTTGTTCAAGTAAAAGCTGCAGATCCTTCAGATCATGACCAGTTACTACAATAAATGGCCCTTTTTCTACGGTAAGTGTAACTTCTGTCGGTTCTGGTGTTCCATAGGTTTCAGTATTTGCCTTGTCAAGAAGTGCCATACATTTCAAATTGATCTCTCCTACTTTGAGAACTGTAGAAAGCAGTGCTTCGGTGTTCTCTTCATAACCGATCTTAAATAATGCTTCGCAGAAGAACAGATTCACTTCATCATCTTCATGACCCAGAACAGCTGCATGATAGGCGTATGCAGCCATTCCGCGAATGCCAAAGAGAATGAGAGACTTCAGAGATCGGGTATCTTCATCTGCATTCCATAGTTGCTGCATATCATATTCATCTGTTTTACCACACGGAGACTGACATTTGCTGCAATCAGGAGCCAGTCTTTCTTTCTCTGCTCTGACTTTTTGTATCATATTTTCAATTGAAGCATTATCAAAATTGACATTTGTAACTGTAGTAAACAGTCCTTCAATTATGACTTGACTAGTTTTTTTAGAAACAGCTGTTGTGCTGTCAACAGCTCTTGCCAGACCGATCAACGCACCTGTCAGTTCATCCTGTAATTTTGCTGTATCTGCCGTTTTTCCACAGACACCAGAATTTCCTGTACATCCACTGCATCCGATCGTCTGTTCACACTGAAAACAAAACATATTCTTATCCATTACTATATTCTCCTTTTATTCTAAGATCTTTTTTTTATCATTTCCATCCTCTGTCAATAGTATACAACTTGGGTTTCTGTAAAAAATATAGTATAATAATTGCAACATGTATGTTTGATTTCCAACAGGAGGGATCATTTTGAAAAAATATTTGCCTATTTTAAAAAACAGTCCTTTTTTTAAAGGCCTTACGGATAATGAGATACTATCGATATTACATTGCGTAAATGCAACGACAATTTACAGAAAACGGGGTTCTTATATTTTCAGAGCTGGGGACTCTACCGAAGTTATGGGACTTGTGGTGTCGGGTTGCGTTCTTGTTATGCAGGAAGATCTGTGGGGACACAGGAATATTCTGTCAAAATGCCATGCTGGTGATTTTTTTGGCGAGCCATATGCAGCAAGTCCGGGAGCTGTTTTGAATGTCAGCGTGGCAGCAGATGAGGATTGTGAAATCATTTTTTTAAATGTTCAGAGACTTTTGGTTTCCTGTCCAACTGCATGTGAACATCATCAGAAGTTGATCCGTAATCTGGTCAGTGTCTTGGCCAATAAGATATTGATCCTGAACGACAAGATCACACATGTCTGCAAGCGAACGACCAGAGATAAACTGTTGTCTTATTTATCAGCAGAATCCATCAGACATTCATCATTGTCTTTTGACATTCCTTTTGACCGACAGCAACTGGCAGATTATCTTTGTATAGATCGTGCAGCAATGTCTACGGAGATATCAAAATTACAAAAAGATGGTTTTATAAAAACAAATCGAAAGCATTTTGAGTTGATCGTTGATGCTTTCAGATAACAAATAGAAATCCACGGAGGAATATGATAATGTCAAAAGATGAATATTTGATCACAGATGCGCCCCTTAAAGCGCTGACTGTTTTTGCAATGCCCATGATCCTCGGCAGTTTCTTTCAACAAGTGTATAATATGGCTGATTCGATCATAGTCGGTCAGTTTGTAGGCTCTTCTGCACTTGCAGCTGTTGGTGCCTGTGCCGCCCTTACGAATGTCTTCATTTGTGTAGCATTGGGTGCGGGTGTAGGTGCGGGCGTGCTTGTGAGCCGCTATTTTGGAGCCCGAGATTACAGCAAAATGAAAACGATCGTGTCAACATCATTGATTAGTTTTCTGGTCTTAAGTATATTTTTGGGTGTCTTTGGTTTTTGTTTTTCTCATTTGATGATGAGTGTATTACAAACACCTGCTGATATACTGAATGAAGCGGTATTGTATCTAAGAGTTTATTTTGTGGGATTTCCATTTTTGTTTATGTATAATATTCTTTCAACGATGTTTACTTCAATCGGTGAATCGAAAATACCGTTGGCTCTTTTAATATTCTCATCGATGTTAAATATATTGATGGATCTTTGGATGGTAGCTGGACTTGGACTCGGTGTGTTCGGTGCAGCCCTCGCAACTCTCATTGCACAGGGGATTTCCGCAGTGTTGTCACTTTTGATCTTCTTGTGCCGGATGCGTCGATATGAAAGTCGTTTTGACTGGTTTGACAGACAGGAGTTACATTCTATGCTTCAAATTGCTGTACCGTCAGTTCTTCAGCAGTCCACAGTGTCAATTGGCATGATGATCGTACAGGCAGTTGTGAATCCATTCGGTACACAGGCACTCGCAGGATATTCTGCAACGATGAGAGTAGAAAATGTTTTTTCATTGATATTTGTATCCATTGGTAATGCGATTTCGCCGTATGTTTCTCAGAATCTTGGCGCAAAGAAGATCGAACGTATCAAAAAGGGATACCATGCTGCATTGGTGTTAGATATATGTTTCGCAGTCCTTGCTTTCATGATCATCGAATCCTTGCATACCCAGATTTCTTCATTGTTCCTAGGGAAAGATGGAACTGCTTTAGCATATCAGGTGTCTGGAAATTATATGAGATGGCTCGGTTATTTCTTCACCTTCATGGGAATCAAGATGGCAACAGATGGAGTCCTTCGCGGTCTTGGAATCATGCGGCCATTTCTTGTTGCTAATATGGTAAATCTTGCGATTCGCTTGTCAGTTGCTTTGATTTTTGCACCGCGTTTTGGTATTGCATTTGTCTGGCTCGCTGTACCAGCTGGCTGGTTTGCCAACTTTCTGATCTCCTATGGGGCACTCAGAAAATCATGGCCAAGTGATAATTGTAATTGCGTAATCAATACGAATGAGTTATTATAATAACAGATAGGTTTTTAAACCAGCAGCGAAAGCTTCTGAAGCCATACGAAGAAGGTTCAACGGACCTTTCTGCCGACAGACGGCAGGAAAACGGGATATTCATCATTTATCAGAATTCTGAAAATCGCGATTATATCATAAGATACAAAAACGACGCAGACAGTAAAATCGCATACTTTTAAAATGAATGGGCAGTCCCTTAGGCAGGGACTGCCTATTTTTCTGTTGAATTAAAGTAGCTGCAATAAAAATTGTAACTATTGATCCAGATTATTATACGAGAATATCGTACAAGGAGAGAATTTATGTTAGGAATCATCATTGACAGCATCAGTACTTTTATGTACAGTAAATTGCTAGTAATACTGTTGATCGGAGCGGGAATCTATTTTACGATCCGTACAAAACTGCCACAGATGAGATTATTTAAAGATGCCTGCAAAGCCGTTGTAGAAAAGCCAGAAGATGAAAATGGAGTATCATCGTTTCAGGCATTAATGGTATCTACCGCATCACGAGTTGGAACAGGAAATATCATTGGAGTATCGTCCGCTATCTGCATTGGAGGATTTGGCTCTGTATTTTGGATGTGGATCATTGCGATCATCGGAAGTGCATCCGCACTGATCGAAAGTACGCTGGCACAGATTTATAAGAGAAAAGGAAAAGATGGAGAATGTTACGGAGGACCGGCATATTACATTGAAGCAGCACTTCACTGCAGACCATTAGCGATCATATTCTGTATTTCCATGATCGCAACGTATGCATTTGGATTTAATATGCTTGCATCTTATAATTTACAATCTACATTTTCAGGATTCTCATTTTATGATGTAAAATGGACGCCATGGATCATCGGAGGAATTCTTGCAGTGATCACAGGATGGTGTCTCTTAGGCGGGGGATCAAGAATTGTAAAAGTAACATCTACATTAGTGCCAGCTATGGGGGTTGCATATATTCTGATCTCTGTGATCGTTATGATTATCAACCGTGCATATCTGCCAGTTGTATTTTCAAAGATCATCAGCGAAGCATTTGATTTCAAAGCAATTTTTGGTGCATTTGCAGGATCAGCTATGATGCAGGGAATCAGAAGAGGTCTGTACTCCAATGAAGCAGGTATTGGATCAGCACCAAATGCTTCTGCATCCGCACAAGTAAGTCATCCAATCAAACAGGGCTTAGTACAGATGTTATCCGTATTCATTGATACCCTGCTTTTATGCACAGCAACAGCCATGATGTGTTTGTCATCAGGAATCGCCCCTGCGCAAGAATTACAGGGGGCACCATGGGTACAGGCAGCACTGCATGAATCCTTAGGAAACTTCGGACCACTCTTTATCACAGTAGCGATGGTATTGTTTGCATTTACAACACTTCTTGGAAATTGTTTTTATTGTGATAACTTGTTAAATTATATCCACAAAGGACAGCCATCAAAGACATTCATGAAAGGATTTCGTATAGTATCTGCACTGGTTGTGTTCATTGGTGCAGGAATGGAAGTTTCTATGCTTTGGAATATTTCAGATGTTTTGATGGGAGTTATGGCACTGATCAATATTCCAGTGATCTTGATTTTGTCAAATACAGCACTGAAAGCATTGGAGGATTATGAAAAGCAGAAGAAAAATGGAGAGAATCCAGTGTTTAAGACTGGGAATATTGGATTGGAATACGAGACGGATTATTGGAGCTAGATTTATATTTTTTACTTTTGATACTGACATTATCATGGTATAATTAAAGAAAGATTCTAGGCAAAACAGACGAAGTCTGTGACGCAAAGCTAAAGGGCCTGTAAAATGGCAGCCAGTTGCAGAAAATGATAGGCACTGTCTGTTTGGCAGTGCTGTTTTATTTCATAGAGATTTCATAGGGAATTTGTAGGGGATTTTTATGAATTGAGGGAGGATAAAGTTATGAAGTTAAGAAAATTATTGAGCCTGTCTATTGCAGCTATATTACTATGCTTTACAGGCTGCGTGAATAAAAATACATTGAGTAAGCATGAGCCGATCACAATTCTGGCCCCTTATTTAGAATGTGATCGTTTAGTTGATCTGGTACATAAAAAATACCCAGAAATAAATTTGAAAGTTCTTTCTTATTCAGGTGCAAATACAACGACATATTTACAAAATATGTTAGCAGCAGATGATCTGCCGGATATTTGTACACAGACTATTTATGATCCTAATATTGACGATGTGAGTGACAAGATGATCGATCTTGCTGGTTATGATTTTACAGATAATTATGTGGAATCTAGATTGCAGGATATTTCAGATGATGGAGCTATTTATATGCTTCCATCAGCTATAGTTGTATAGGTATCACATATAATAAGACCTTGTTAGAAAAACATGGATGGAAACTTCCAAAATCTTCATGATCTTGAAAAGCTGGCGAAAAAGGCGAAAAAAGCAGGGGTACAGTTGTGTCTGACACAGATTGAATATCCAGGCTATGGCTTTCAATATATGTGTAATATTGCAGATACGGCATTTTTAGGTACATTCCAAGGCAAGCAATGGCAGAAAGATTATCTGACAGGAAAGGCTAATGTGAGTGATACAAAGAAAATGATGGATTGTATGGATTATATTCAGAAATGGAAAGATCTGGGTATGTTTACTGCCAATAAAAAGAATCCACAGAGTGATGACGAGACTATAAAAGAATTTATGAAAGGTAATACATTATTCTTACTGGGAAGTAAAAATGGAATTGGAGAAACAGATGGCACAAAGGATAAGTTTGGGTTAATGCCATATCTTTCTGAAGATGGAAGCCAGAATGTATACATTTTGAACGTGACACGTTTCATGGACTGAGTAAAAAATTAGAAAAGGATCCGCAAAAGCTTAAAGATGCATTAAAAGTTATGAAAGTGATCTCTTCCGTGGAGGGAACAAGTGCATTATATGAAGAAGCAACTTTAAAAGCGAACCTTCTTCCATTTAAAGATTGGAATGCAGATAATACGTATTATGGGGATATTGCTGATGAGATCAATGCCGGGAATACGGCACCGCTTATCTATGTAGGGTGGGAAAATACATTGGTCAATACAGGATACCGTATGCTAGAATACATTCAGGATAAGGCAACGATAAAAGATGTTGTGGATCAATTGGACAAGGATCAGGATCGTGTGGTCAACAATAAGCCAGAAGTTATCACAACTACGACAGAAGTTATCTCTCAGAAGAGTTGTGCAAAACTGATCGGCAGATGTTTTATGGAAGCAACAAAAAGTGATGCAGCACTGATTTCTTTAGGAAAATGGATCAAAGGAAATGGAAAAGAGCAGAATATGGCTGGTGTGAATGGAAAACTTTATGCACAGGATATTACGGAAAGTGATATTTGTTCTATTCTTCCAACAGGATGGTATGATACGATACAAACCGTACAATTATCAGGAAGAGAAATCAAACAATTATGTAAAGATGGTTACGATGCTGCTGGTACGGGCAATACCTATCCATATGTATTAGTGAAGGATAAAAAGCTTGAAGCAGATCAAACTTACAAAGTCGTGATCTGCGGAGCAGGTAAAGAGCTTACATTAAATGACAGTGGCATTGTGGGAATGAATGCAGCAAAAGATTTCTTTTCAAAATTTAAAACCCTAAGTGAGGCGGATGTGAAATGAGATTCAGTCAAAACAATATGTTAGAGAAGACAAAGAAATACAAAAAGATCATAGTTGTCTGTATTGTTGCAATCTTATTTATGGTCATTTCATTTATTTTCATATATCAGACATACATTCAAAAGATTATTTATGAAGAACGGTTAAATCAGATGGATGAAGTTACTCATCAGATGTTTTTAAATTTGGAAGATGTAATGGAAACAAAATGGGATTATGTCAAGGTGCAATGTAATATCATAGAAGCTGCTGATATACGGACTACCGAGGATTTGAGTCTGCATATGAAAAGAATAACTGATTTGTATGAATTTGCAGATTCAAAAATAACCTTGCTGGCTGTTGATGACAGTGGAAAGTACTATACAGAAGAAGGAAATCAGGGGATGGTAAGGGATACATATCATTTTGAACATAGTCCTAAAAAGATCAACTATGTATCGAATTTTATGACGACAAATGAATCCCGTATGGTTTTTTTAAAGAAATTAGAGCATCCGATCAGGCTTCAAAGTGGACAGACTATCAATTATTATGGATTATATCAGGATATGCATGAACTGAATGAATATTTTGGATGTGATGCCTATGAAAATAATAACAGTGTCTATATTCTTGATGATAATGGTTTTAAACTGTTCAATAGTAATAAGGTGGAACTGATCAAAGGACATAATGTGTTCACGGTATTAAAGAAGATGCAATATCTACATGATTCTTCATTTGACAAAGCAGAAAAAGAATTAAAAGAAAAGGGTGTGAGTTATTCTAATGCCATACTCGATGGGACGGAATACTTTTATGTTTTAAAGAAAATGGATCATGCGGCATGGAACTTGATCTTTCTCGTTCCTGCAAAATATGTAGCGACCAATACGGTAAGGCTTGTGAAGTTGATCATATGGTTTATTATCTTGTTTGCAGTTGTTGCTGCTGGTTGTATGATCAAAGGAATCGTTACAGTTCTTAGAAAAAGCCAGAGCGAAGCAATTGAAATCGAAAGAGAAAATAATACAAGACTGGAAACAATAAATACAGAACTCACGCAAGCTAAACGGGCGGCTGAGCAGGCTTTTGAAGTCGCTAACAATGCAAGTCAGTCCAAAAGTGATTTCCTGGCTAGTATGTCTCATGATATCCGTACACCGATGAATGCGATCATGGGTATTACATCCTTGATCAGACATGATGCAGGGAATAAGGATAAGGTGATCGAGTATGTTGATAAAATAGATGTTTCTGCACAGCATCTTTTGGGAATCATTAATGACGTTTTGGATATGAGCAAGATTGAAGCAGGAAAAACTGTTTTCAGTTATTCTGATTTTTCTATTCTGGAGTTTATGCAGGAGATTCAAACGATGTTCTGTCCACAGACAGAGGAAAAGCATCAGTCTTTGGTGATTCATCATGAGAACATCATGCATGAATGGGTCAATAGCGATTATGTTCATTTGATGCAGATTTTCAGCAATCTGCTTTCAAATGCAGTAAAGTATACACAGAAGGGTGGAAAGATCCAGTTTCTTGTAGAAGAATGTGAAACGAAATCCAGTGCGTATGCAAAGTATCATTTTGCAGTTATTGATAATGGTGTAGGTATGTCTGAGGATTTCAAAGACAAGATCTTTGATACTTTTACCCGTGAGGAAAGTTCCTTGACAAATAAGATACAGGGAACAGGGCTTGGAATGGCGATCACCAAGAATCTGATTGAAGCAATGGGAGGAACCATTGATGTCGATAGTGAACTGGGACTGGGAAGTTGTTTTGAGGTCTTTATGGATCTTAAAATTGCAGAAGAGTCTGTTTCGTCAGCATTGCAGGTAGAAGAAAGTGAGACATATGATGATATTATGAAAGGAATGAGGTTCTTGTGTGCAGAGGATAATGAGCTGAATGCGGAGATCTTGACGGAACTGTTAAAGATCAAGGGAGCTGAGTGTACTGTCTGTGAAAACGGTGAAAGGATTCTCGAGACATTTGAGCGATCTGCTCCTGGAGATTATGATATGATCCTGATGGATGTGCAGATGCCAGTTATGAATGGCTATGAGGCAACAAAGGCGATCCGCAAGAGTTCACATGAACAGGCAAAGACGATCCCGATCATTGCAATGACCGCTAATGCATTTTCAGATGACATTCATCATTCCCTGACCGTCGGTATGAATGCGCATATTTCCAAACCAGTTGAGATGAAGGTATTGGAAAAACAATAAGTAGCATAAATTCGGGGGGGGTTGAAGCGCAGATTACTGAACAATAAGGATGAGATATAAAAATGAGGTTATAAGATGAAAAAAAGAAAAATTTTTACTGTTGTATTGATATTTTCTATATTAATGGCAACTTTGGCAGGATGTGATAAGGCAGATAAAGTGTCTGACACAACAAAAAAACCTGTTATAAAAATTGGAAGTGACAATTATCCGCCTTATAATTTCCTGAATGAGGATGGTATCCCGACAGGTATAGATGTTGAACTGGCAACGGAAGCATTTAGAAGGATGGGGTATAAGACGGAGATTGTTCAGATCAATTGGGAAAAGAAAAAAGAGCTGGTAGAAAGTGGAAAAATTGATTGTATCATGGGATGTTTTTCAATGGAAGGACGACTTAACGATTATCGTTGGGCCGGACCATACATAGCAAGCCGTCAGGTGGTTGCTGTAAATGAGAACAGTGACATTCATAAACTGAGTGATCTGAAAGGAAAGAATCTTGCAGTCCAGTCTACAACCAAACCGGAAGGTATCTTTCTGAAGCGGACAGATAAGAGAATTCCAAAACTTGGCAATCTGATCAGTCTTGGACACAGGGAATTGATCTATACATTTCTGGCAAAAGGGTATGTGGATGCTGTGGCTGTGCATGAGGAATCCATCATCCAGTATATGAAAGATTATGATACAAGCTTCCGCATTCTGAAGGAACCATTGATGGTCGTCGGGATAGGAGCTGCTTTTGCAAAGAATGATGACAGAGGGATCTGCGAGCAGATGAACCAGAAGCTGGAAGAAATGCACAAGGATGGTACCTCCCTGAAGATTATAAAAAAATATATGGATGATCCAGAGAAATATTTGGAGGTGGATGATCTTGGATATTAATGGAAGAGAAAAAGCAAAACGATTCTGGATAGTTGCTAGTTTGCTTGGCATCTGTATGTTTGTCACTGCAATTTTTTGTTTTTTCATACGGAAAAAACGAAGCTGAGAAAAGAATGGTGGAGATTGTAAACTATGTCAAAGTACAGTGCTCAACCTATACTCATTATAATGAATCTTCAGAATCAAAAAGTCTCCTTCGTGCGATCGAAAGTGCCAGACAGATGAGTACAAATATTGATATGGAAGTAAAGAATAGAAAGCAGTTAGACCGAAAGCTTCTGAAAGAGAATCTGCAGTCACTCTGGGTGGATGGTATTCTTGTATTGGATGAAGAAGGAAAGAAAGTCTGTGAATACAGTATGGATGAAGGTTTGATGGATGAGATGATTGATTATCTGCAAAAAGATATCATTATGGATTACACAGGATATAAAGAAAGATCTTATTCAGAACGGATTGTCAGAGGAGATGGATCATGTATCGATATCGCAGCCTGCGCCAGAAAAGATGCCCCAGGATCGTTGCAGTTTACTATTACACATCTCCGAGATTTATCAGAAATTATACTTTAACGATCCAGAGTCTTTTAAAGGGGTACAATACTGAGAAAGACGGGACGATCATCGTTGCAGACAAAGGGAAGATTATTGCCAGTAACGATGAGAAATTATTGGCACAGGATGTCGCAGACAATGAGATTATTCAGAAAATGAAGAAGCATACAGATAGTCGGCATATCTTTCATCTGAAGAATAAAGGAACTGGATGCTATGGTATCATGCTGAAACAAAGGGATTATTATATCTACATGTATTTACCAGATAAAGAGGTATTCAGTAATCTGCCACTCAGTGTAACAGGTGTTGTATTCCTTTATCTTATCATTCTTAGTTTTTCATGGTTCTGGATATATATAACCAATCTGGCACATCAGAAACAGGAACAGGAAAAAGATGAGAAATATAAAGCAGAACTTCTGAAATCGGCAAAAAAAGCAGAGGCAGCGAATGAGGCGAAAACTGAGTTTCTCCAGAGGATGAGCATGATATCCGGACACCGATCAATGGAATATGCGGTATGATCGATGTGGCAGAGCATTATGCAGATGATATGGAAAAACAGACAGAATGCAGGGCAAAGATCAAAGAAACATCTCATCTGTTACTGGAATTGATCAATGAAGTTTTGGATATGAGTAAGCTGGAATCGGACGAAGTAGTTCTGGAAGAAATTCCATTTAATCTAAGCAATATTTCCAAGGAAATCTTTGTTGTGATCGAACAGATAGCTGCAGAAGAAAATATTCGGATCGTGTGGGAGAAAGAAGAAATCACACACTGGAATCTGATCGGAAGTCCAGGATATGTAAAAAGGATCATGATGAATATTTTGTCAAATGCGGTAAAATATAATAAAGAAAACGGATATATCTACATCAGCTGCCAGGAATTTACATCGGAGCAGGAGGGAAGAGTGACGATTGAATTTATCTGCCGAGATACAGGAATTGGTATGACAAAGGATTTCCAGAAACGCCTTTTTGAACCGTTTGCACAGGAGCATACTGGAAGCCGTACAAAATTTTCCGGAACAGGGCTTGGAATGCCGATCACGAAAAAACTGATCGAAAAAATGGGAGGAACGATCACGTTTGAAAGTGAGAAAGAAAAAGGAACGACCTTTGTGATCAGGATTCCATTTAAAATAGATCAGGATGCTGATCAACGTGAAGAACAAGAAGCTATATCAGAAAAATCTATAAAAGATCTGAAGATCCTTCTGGTGGAAGATAATGAGCTGAATATGGAAATCGCAGAATTTGTGATTCAGAATGAAGGTGCATCTGTGACGAAGGCATGGAATGGCCAAGAAGCTGTTGAGATATTCAAAAAAAGCAGACCAGATGAATTTGATGTCATTCTGATGGATATCATGATGCCGATCAAGAATGGTTATGAAGCAGCAAAGATGATCCGTGCACTGGACAGAGATGATGCAAAAACGGTTCCGATCATAGCAATGACGGCAAATGCGTTCACCGAGGATAGATTAAAGTCAAAAGAATCGGGAATGAATGAACATATCGCGAAACCTATAGATGCAAAATTATTAGTAAAAGTGATCAGTGAATTCGTGGAAAATAAAGAGGAGGATTCATAATGAAAAAGAGAAAATGGAATAGAGTTCTCTCTATACTTTTGGTGATGGTGACAGTCATATCACTTATGTCAGGATGTGATAGGAAGAGCGCGAAAAATGAAGAGAAAGATACGATCACTGTATATTTATGGAGCACAAATCTATATGAAAAATATGCCCCATACATTCAGAAACAGCTTCCAGATATTAATATTGAATTTGTAGTGGGCAACAATGATCTGGATTTCTATCGGTTTCTTAAGGAAAATGGCGGATTGCCGGATATCATAACTTGCTGTCGTTTTTCACTACATGATGCAAACCCTCTGAAAGACAGCCTGATGGATCTTTCCACAACCAATGAAGCAGGTGCTGTCTATAATACATACCTCAACAATTTTATGAATCAGGATGGCAGTGTAAACTGGCTTCCAGTGTGTGCGGATGCACATGGGTTTGTAGTTAACAAAGACCTTTTTAAAAAGTATCATATTCCTCTGCCAACAGATTACAAAAGTTTTGTTTCTGCCTGTCAGGCATTCAAAAAAGTGGGGATCCGTGGATTTACGGCAGATTATTTTTATGATTATACTTGCATGGAAACACTGCAGGGACTATCTGCATCAGAGCTGTCTACAGCGGCTGGACGTAAATGGCGTACTGTCTATAGTGACCCTGATAATACAAAGAGAGAGGGTTTGGACAGTAAAGTCTGGCCGGAGGCTTTTGAACGTATGGAGCAATTCATTCAGGATACAGGGTTGAACAAAGATGATCTGAATATGGATTATGATAATGTGATGGAGATGTATAAAAGTGGTAAGCTTGCTATGTACTTTGGCAGTTCTTCTGGTGTAAAAATATTTCAGGATCAGGGCATTGATACAACATTTCTTCCATTCTTTCAACAAAATGGAGAAAAATGCTGATGACGACACCATATTTTCAGGTGGCGCTGAACCGTAACCTGACAAAGGATGAAACACGCCGGCAGAAAGCAATGAAAGTGTTGAATGTAATGCTGTCAGAAGATGCACAGAATCGGATCGTTTATGATGGTCAGGATATATTAAGCTATAGTCAGGATGTAGATACACATCTCACAGAATATCTCAAAGATGTCAGACCTGTGATCGAAGAAAATCATATGTATATTCGAATCGCATCCAATGACTTTTTCAACGTATCCCAAGATGTAGTCTCTAAGATGATTTCAGGAAAATACGATGCCAAACAGGCTTACCAGTCATTTAATACAAAGCTTCTGAAGAAGAAATCTGATTCTGAGAAGATCGTGCTCGATTCAAAGAAAGCTTATTCCAATCATTTTCATACCAGCGGGGGGAATGAAGCGTATTCTGTTATGGCAAATACTTTGCGTGGCGTCTATGGTACGGATGTGCTGATCGCAACAGGAAACAGCTTTACAGGAAGTGTGCGGAAGGCAGGATATACGGAAAAAATGGCTGGCAATATGATCATGCCAAATGATCTTTCAGCTTACAAACGGAAGATGAGTGGGGCTGAGCTGAAAAAGACGGTCAGAAATTTTGTAGAAGGTTATCAGGGAGGTTTCAATCCATTTAACCGTGGCTCTCTGCCTGTGGTCAGTGGTATTTCTGTAGAGATCAAGGAAACGGAGGATGGTTATACATTAAGTAAAGTTACAAAGAATGAAAAACCAGTCCAGGATAAGGATAACTTTACTGTAACTTGTCTTGCGATACCACAACATATGGAAGCATATCCAACGGGTAAAAACATTGTATTTGATAGAGAAGATATTTCGGTGAAAGATACCTGGACAAAATATGTTTTGGAGGGTGATGCCGTTCTCGCGAAGCCTGAAGCCTATGTAAATTTGAGGTGAGAGGAATGGATGTTAAGAATCATAATATGAACAAAGAGAAATCTATCATGAGAAAACGATTCAGGATCATTGCCTTTCTTGCGTTCTTTCTTGGAATCGTTATGGCTGTTTCTCAATATTTTGAGTTTGTATCGAAAACTGTCTATGAGGAAAGCGTTTCTCATCTGACCGAAGTTTTCCATCAGTCGAATAATATGTTAGGTGAACTGACACATAAGAATCTGATGTATCTTCATATGTGGAGTGAGTATCTGCAGGATGCTCCAAGTGAAAGCAAAATTCGTGATTATATAGATAAAGCGCAGAAAGATGCGGGATTTTTATATTTTTATTTTCTATCAGCTGACGGTAACTATAAGACGACAACAGGTGAAACAGGGTATCTTGGATTACAGGAAAATATTGAAGATGAGATTCAAAAAGGCAATGATATTATAACCAATGCAGCAGTTCCCGGAAAATCCCAGATGCTTGTTTTTGCCAGCCCGAAGGCTCATGGAAGTTATCAGGGATTTAAATATGATGCAATTGCTATTGCCTATGAAAACGCTGATATAGTAAATGTACTCGATATCTCTGCGTTTAATGGAAAAGCAAAGAGTTATGTTCTTCATCCAGATGGTCGTGTTGTGATCGATCATTCTTTGGAGTCATGGGGAAATGTATATAACTTTTTTGGCATTCTGAGAGAACATACAGATATCTCCGAAAAAGAGATCCTTGAAATTTCGAAGAAATTTAAAGAGGGACATACAGGTGCGATGTTACTAAATCTGGATGGAAAGGATTACTATCTTGTTTATGAAAAATCAGATATTCAGGACTGGGTATTTCTGGGACTTGTCCAGGCAGATATCGTCAATGCCAGTATGAACACTTTGCAACTTAGTACGATGCTTCTTGTTGGGGCAGTAGTGCTTTGTATTACAGCCATTCTTATTGGATTTATTTTACGAAAAAACAGTGTAAGATTGAAGAAAAAAGACACAGAGATCTTGTACAGGGATGAGATGTTTCAAAAGTTGTCAATGAATGTGGATGACGTATTCTTAATGTTGGATGCAAAAACATATCAGGCAGATTATGTTAGTCCAAATGTGGAAAAACTGTTGGGAATTACCATAGAACAGATCCGGGAAGATATTTGTATTTTAGGAGAACTGCATTCCGAGGATATGAAAGATTCGAAGAAGGATTATCTAAAGGAGATTCAGGTTCATGAACAGCAGGAATGGGATTTTGAGTGTGTTCATCAGAAAACAGGAGAACGACGCTGGTTTCATAGTGTTGCAATGGGTAGTGAGGTAAATGGGAATAAGAAATATATACTGGTTATGTCGGATCGTACTGCTGACAAGAAAATGAATCAGGCACTTTCTGATGCAGTCCATGCTGCGGAGAATGCCAATCAGGCAAAGAGTACTTTCCTTTCCAACATGTCTCACGATATTCGGACACCAATGAACGCTATCATTGGGTTTACGACATTGGCTGTGAGCAACATTGATAACAAGAAAAGGGTCAGAGATTATCTTGGTAAGATCCTTTCGTCCAGCAATCATCTGTTATCACTTATCAATGATATACTGGATATGAGTCGTATTGAGAGTGGCAAGATCCATCTGGAAGAAACAGAGGTTAGTTTGTCGGATGTACTTCATGATCTGAAGACGATCATCAGTGGACAGATTCATGCGAAGCAGCTGGAACTTTATATGGATGCCATGGATGTTACGAATGAGGATGTGTATTGCGATAAGACACGGCTAAACCAGATACTGCTGAATCTTTTGTCCAATGCGATCAAGTTTACTCCTGCAGGCGGAATGATTTCTGTTCGGTTGAAACAATATCCGGGAACACAGCGAGAGCGTCAGTTATATGAAATCCGGGTAAAGGATAACGGAATCGGTATGAGTGAGGATTTTGTACAGAAACTTTTTTCTCCTTTTGAGCGGGAGAGAAGTTCTACAGTCAGCAGGACTCAAGGTACAGGACTGGGCATGGCCATTACCAAGAATATCGTGGATATGATGGGCGGAAATATTGAGATCCAGACAGAACAGGGCAAAGGTACGGAATTTATTGTACGACTGCCGTTGCGGATCCAGTCTAAGCATCATCGTGTAGAGAAGATCGCAGCGTTGGAAGGTCTTAAGGCATTGGTGATAGATGATGATTTTAATACCTGTGACAGCGTGACAAAGATGCTTGCAAAGGTTGGAATGCGTTCGGAATGGACACTTTCTGGTAAGGAGGCGATTCTCCGTGCAAGGCAGTCTATAGAGCTGGGTGATGCATTCCATGCCTATATCATCGATTGGCGCTTGCCAGATATGAATGGTATTGAAGTTACCCGACAGATCCGTAGTCTTGGTGATGATACACCGATCATTATCCTGACTGCTTACGACTGGTCAGAGATCGAAGCGGAAGCAAGAGCAGCAGGAGTCAATGCATTTTGTGCGAAACCTATATTCATGTCAGACATCAGAGATACTTTGATGACAGCGATCGGTCAGAAGCAGGATAGGACGAATGATGATATTCTTCCGGCAGTAAGTTCAGATTTCAGAGGCAGAAGTATTCTGCTTGTAGAAGATAATGAATTAAACAGTGAGATTGCGATTGCGATTCTTAATGAATATGGATTTCAGGTTCATACAGCAGAAAATGGAGCAGAGGCAGTGGAGAAAATCAGGAATTCAGCACCAGGCGATTATGAGCTTGTACTTATGGATATTCAGATGCCTGTAATGAATGGATATGAGGCTGCAAAGCAGATCCGTGCATTGGATGATCCAGCACTGGCAGAAATTACGATCCTTGCTATGACTGCCAATGCTTTTGATGAAGATAGAAAGAAAGCACTGGAATGTGGTATGGATGGATTTTTATCCAAACCAATTGTTATTGAGGAATTGATCCATACGTTACAAACCAATTTGAAATAAATGAAAGGAAGCGATATCTTTTTTATTCACAAAAATTTCGAAATCTCTTAAGAAAATCTTTGACAAAATGTAACAATGGAGAATCGAAACGTGATATAATAAAAAGCAAGTGTCTATAGAACTCACATGACACAACATAAGACAAGTTTACGAAACATAAGAAGATGAGGAGGGCATAAAGATGCCTGGTATTATTTTAGAAGGAGGAACATTTCGTCCGATCTTTAGTGCAGGAGTGATGGATGCACTGTTGGATGAAGATATCATGTTTCCTTATATGATCGGAGTATCTGCGGGAATCTGTGATGGTTTTTCTTATATATCCAAACAAAAGGAAAGAAATTTAAAGATCCTGATGAACCACAGGAATGATAAAAGATACATGGGAGCGGGGAATCTACTGAAAGAGAGAAGTCTTTTTGGACTGGATTTCGTATATGACACGATCCCAAACAAACTGTATCCATTTGACTGGAAGACATTCAATGAATACAAGGGAACGATCAAGGTCGGTGTAACAAATGCATGGACAGGGAAAGCAGAATACAAAGATGGAATGAAACTGGATAAGAAGTGTACGATGCTTCGAGCAACTTGTGCGATCCCGTTTGCATTTCCAACGATCAAAGTAGATGGAAAGCCTTATTATGATGGTGGAATTGCAGATCCGATTCCGATCAGACGATCAATAGAAGATGGGAATGATAAGAATCTGATCGTACTGACAAGGCCAGAAGGGTATAGAAAAGAATTAAGCAAGAGCAACAAAGCTGCGGCAAAACTTCTCAAGAGAAAATATCCACATTTACCGGAACTGCTGTTAAATCGTCATATAAGATATAATAAAACAGTTAGATATTGTGAGCAGTTAGAGAGGGAAGGAAAGGCAGTGATCCTAAGACCAGAGTATACAATCGATAGTTTAGAGAAAGACATTGATGTATTAAAACAAACGTATGATATGGGATACCGTGTCACAAAAGAGAATATAAACCGAATTAAAGAATTATTTTAGACGACTCTTTATGCCTGTTCCACTGGACGGAAGAAGCTCGATAAGATATACTTTATAAGATTAAGACAAAGGAGGGATCGGGCGATGGCAAGAATTGAAGAATCAAAACGAACTTATATAGAAGAACTTGCGACCAATCCAAGAGTCAACCTGATGGTTTTATCGGAACGAATCGATATTGTGTTTCATGAAGACGAAAGTGAAGTATCTCTGGCAGAGAAGATAGCAGAGAAACTTTATGATATGCCACAATTGATCACTAAGTTATTACAGCAGGAAGCAATCGAATTCTTGCTGCAATGCTGGGATATGGAAGGTGAGAGTCTGATTGCTGAGATGTACGCAAGAGAGATTGAGCAGTTACATTTTCTTGGATTTCTCTCATATGAAGACGATACGATCTTATTGAATATAGAAGCAAAGGATAATTTTTTCTTCTCTCTGAAAAGCCGCAGAGTTCAGGAAGAGTTAGAAGAGGGTACCAGACTTGAGAATATTCTCTTTGGAATGTTGTTTTTATATGGTATTTTAGATATTTATGAGTGTTGCCAGATGATCCAGGAAGAGATGTTCCCAGAGCTGACTTATGATGAGTTGGAAGAATTTATATTACTCCGTATTGTATTCTGGCAGTCAGGAATCTTATTAAGAAATCAGATGAATTCAAGACTGTTACTGGCAAGCCGTGAGGTAGAAAATCGTAACGAAGTATTTATTCAGTGGAGCCTTAGGGAAGATCTATCATGGAAACGTTACAGTGAAGATGAATATAAGAATCTGGCACTAGGCAATGGAATTGGAGGCTGGGATGGAATCCCAGAATTATATGATTTTGTGATGAAGAATATCGAGAATGATCAGTATAAGGTTATGATGATCGTAAAATCACTGGTTGTTAAGATTCAAAATGGATTGACTTATGAAGAGATTACATCTGCGTATGTGAATCTTCTGGACGAAGAAGATAAAGAACATCAAAGGATCCTTTGTGAATTGATCCGTACGCTTTATAAAACTGTACCATTATATATCTCAAGGGACATACGAGAACAGAAGTGGAAGAAGAAAGCCAAGAAGCAAGATTTCATGTGATTCAGGGTGGTAAAGAGTAAGGAGGAAGCGAATGAGACAGTCAACTGTATTAGTAGTAGATGACGAGAAAGAGATTGCTGACTTTATTGAATTATATTTAAAGAATGAAAATTATAATGTACATAAATTTTACAATGGAAGGATGCCTTGGCGTGTGTAGAACATGAGAATATTGATCTGGCGATCCTTGATGTGATGCTGCCAGATATTGATGGATTTGAGATTTTAAAACAGATCCGTTTAACACACAATTTCCCTGTGATCATGCTGACAGCGAAGTATCTTCTATGGATAAGATTAATGGATTGACATTGGGAGCTGATGATTATATTGAGAAACCATTTGAGCCGTTGGAATTGATGGCAAGAGTGAAGGCACAGCTTCGAAGATTTACAAGATACAACGATGGAAGCGGTATGAATCAGGAAGATACACTGGAGATCGCAGGTCTTATCTTAAATCGTGCAACACACCAGTGTACTTATGGAGAAGAAGAAATTACATTGACACCGCTGGAATTTTCAATTTTATGGATTCTGACACAGAACCGTGGGAAGGTTATAAGCTCAGAGAATCTTTTTGAGCAGGTATGGAAAGAAAAGTATTTTAAGAATAACAATAATACAGTTATGGTACATATCAGACATCTCCGTGAGAAGCTGGGAGAGGTCATGGGACACAAAGAATTGATCAAGACAGTCTGGGGAGTTGGATACAAAGTTGAGGAGTAAATACAGAAGTTTAAAGATAAGGATCATACTACAGACATTGGGAATCAGTTTGATCGTTGCATGTATCGGATATTTTGTACTTGATATATTTGTAGATGGTGTATTTCAGGATCCATTTGCCAAAACGGTCGTTTATATATTTGAACGGATCGGGATGGATGAGCTGGAAGCGATCCGTGTATATCGTCTGATCTTTGTACAAAATAAAACAATGATCATTGGTGCTGGATTTTTTGTGCTGCTTTTGTTAAGCTTTTATCTGGGTATGTCAAAATTCACGACATACCTAAGACAGGTTGAAGGCGGGATCCAGATGATCTTAAATGAATCCAAAGACCGCATATTGCTCCCACCAGAGTTGAATCCTTTGGAGAACAAATTAAATGAGATCAAAGGAACGTTGAAAGAACAGAGGCGGATTGCAGAAGAAAGTGAGCAGAGAAAGAATGATATCATCGTCTATCTTGCTCATGATCTGAAGACACCGTTGACGTCGATCATTGCATATTTATCATTGTTAAATGAATCGCCGGATATGTCGGAAGAACAAAGAGCTAAGTATATAGGAATTTCTCTTGAGAAAGCGAAACGTCTTGGAGAACTGATCAATGAGTTCTTTGAAATTACAAGGTATAATCTTCAGAATATTACCTTGGACAAAAAGGAATTTTATCTTTATGTTCTGCTTGAACAGGTGATGGATTCTTTTGCTGCGGTATTTAAGCAGAAAGGATTAGAGTGGAAGATAGAGGTAGATGATAAAATACTAATTTATGGTGATCCGGACAGGCTTGCCAGGGTTTTTGAGAATCTGTTAAGGAATGCAGTATCGTATTGTTATCCGAATTCTCTCATCGAGGTTTATGGAATGATTGATGGAGATAACGCAGAGATTTTAGTCAGGAATCAGGGAAAGACTATACCAGAACATCAATTAAATAACCTGTTTGAGAAATTTTACAGATTAGATGAAGCAAGATCTTCTGAAACTGGCGGGGCAGGTCTTGGACTTGCGATCGCGAAGGAGATCATAGAGCTTCATGATGGAACTATCAAAGCAAAAAGCCAGAATGAGTATACGACATTCATAATACGGCTGCCAAGAAAGAAGGAGGAACAATGAAAAAAGTATATGTCATTGGACATCGCAATCCAGATACAGATTCCATCTGTTCTGCGATCGCATACGCAAACTTAAAGAATCAAGTGGAAGGAAATGGATACGAAGCATATCGTGCCGGTAATATCAACGGCGAAACAAGATATGTATTGGATACATTTGGAATTAAAGATCCAAAATATGTTAGTGATGTAAGACCAAGATTAAAAGACGTAAATTTAAATCTAGTTAAAGGTGCAAAAGCGACAGATTCCCTGAAATCTGCACGTGAAATGATGCAGACAGAGAAGATCGTGTCTCTTCCAGTATTAGATGGAAAGAAAATGATCGGTCTGGTATCCATCAGTGATGTGTTGAAAGCAGACATGGATGTTTATGACAATGAAATCCTTGCCAAAGCAAAAACACCATATAAAAATGTTGTAGAAACATTAGATGGAACACTTCAGGCAGGAGATATCGAAGGATATATCACAGAAGGTAAGTTAACAGTATCTGCCGCAAGTGTTGATACAATGGAAGAATTTGTAACAGCTAAAGATACAGTGATCGTTGCAAACCGTGAAGATGCACAGATTGGTGCGATCCAGACAGGAGTACAGTGTGTTGTAGTATGCATGGGTACAGAAGTTACTGATAAAGTATTAGAACTTGCAAAGGAAAAGAACTGCAGAATCATCACAACACCATATGATACATTTACAGCAAGCCGTTTGATCTGCCAGGCAATGCCAGTATCTTATATCATGGCAACAGATACGATCGTATCTTTCAATGAAACAGATTTTGTAGATGATGTCAAAGAAGAGATGACAAAGAAACGTTTCCGTTACTTCCCTGTATTGAATGCAGATAACGAATTTGTAGGATTTATTTCCAGACGTCGTATCTTAGAATTCAACAAGAAACAGGTAATCTTAGTTGACCATAATGAGGTATCACAGGCAGTCGAAGGATTAGAAGAATGTGAGATCATGGAGATCATCGACCACCACAGAATCGGAAGTGTGGAAACTGTATCACCAGTTTACTTCAGAAATCAGCCAGTTGGATGTACAGGAACGATCGTTGCTCAGATGTACCGTGAACAGGGAATCGAGATTACAAAAGAGATGGCAGGATTAATGTGTTCTGCAATTCTTTCTGATACATTAATGTTCCGTTCTCCAACATGTACACCAGTGGACGAACAGATCGCGAGAGAATTAGCACAGATCGCAGGAATTGATGTAGAAGAACATGCCAAAGCAATGTTCCGTGCAGGAAGTGATTTAAGTGGTAAGACTCCAAACGAGATCTTCTACATGGATTATAAGAAATTCAATGCCGATACAATTGATTTTGGTGTTGGACAGATCACATCCATGGATCAGGGAGAATTAGATGATATCAAAGCATCAATCCTTGAATATATGGATTCTGTGAAAGAAGAACAGGGACTTGATTACGTATTCTTTATGCTAACAAACATCTTAGAGGAAACAACACATCTGCTGATCTGCGGACCAGAAGCTGAGGGAGTGATCGAACGCGGATTTGGTGTAACACCAGAAGATAAAGTTGCAATTCTTCCTGGAGTTATGTCACGTAAGAAACAGATGATCCCTAATCTGTTGAATGCGTTTCAGCAGTAGATTGTAATAGTCTTTGATATGTATATGAGAAAAAATAAATAAGAATAGGAGCCATCCGCCAGAGAATTTATGCTCGCCGGATGGCTCTTCTGTTATTAGTGCTTCTAAAAGAAGTATTGAAAATATGAAATAAGTGCAGTATACTAATAATAAATAAAATATGTGGAATAAACTGTAAAAAATACTTGCCAATATTTGTAAATTAATGTAAACTATAAACATCAATAATCTAGATTAAAGTCAAAGAAGTTCTATATAATTGTAATTCGATTCAGAGAAATTCTATGAATATGCAGTTCTGCAGATAAGATAACCAAATGATAGTTTACAAACAAGGAGTCAGGAATGGGAGAAAAGGATAAGATTGAAAAGTTATTGGAAGATTATCCAGATGTATTTGCAGATATTATCAATGTATTAGTTTATCAAGGAGAAGAGGTAGTTAAACCAGAGGAACTACGGACAACAAATATACGGTCACAATATAAAGCATCAGATGATGTGCTTCATGAAGAAGAGAGAGATACTTTGAAAGAATGGAATAATAAAAAAGGTTTCAAGGTATTATTTGGAATTGAAAATCAGACAATCAAAGATAAAAAGATGCCACTACGTGTAATTGCATACGATGGAGCAAGTTATCGTTCTCAGATGTTAAAGAAAGGTGCAAAAGAATTTTGTAAAGTAATAACACTGATCTTACATTTTGGAGATAATCAATGGAAAGATGATAAAGAACTAAGAGAAGTTATCAATCAAGAAAGTGTGAATGAGGAGCTGTTTCAAAATTATAAATTGAATGTATTTGACATAGCATATCTGACAGAAGAACAAATAAAAATGTTTCAAAGTGACTTTGGAATTATTGCGGATTATTTTGTAAAACGAAGAAAAGGTTATAAAACAATTGAAAATCATAAACCAATCAAACATGTGGATGAAATGTTAAAATTTATGAGGATTTTTGCAGAAGACGAAAGATTTTTGCAATTGGATGTAAAGAAAAATGAGGAAGGAGAGGTTACTATGTGTACAATATTAGATACAGCAATTAATAAAGGAATTGAGCAAGGAATAAGTCAAGGAATAAGTCAAGGAATAAGTCAAGGAATAACACAAGGTATAGCGCAGGGAAAAATTATAGGGGAAAATGCTACATTACAGTTAGTAAAAATTATTAGCTAATAATAAAATTCAAGATATAGATAAGATATACAATGATATACAGTATAGAAATAAATTAATGGAAGAGTATAAAATCTATGAGAGGATATAAAAAGACGCCCATCTGGGCGGTTACTTTTCTGAAAAGAGAGGATTAAAAAATATATATGAAAAACTATGTCTTAAGTATACCAAAATCCCCGAGGCATTCAATATACAAAGTATGAACAATTCTAAAGAATTTATAAACAGTTCTAAACAAAATAGGTTTCGACGTTGTTGTACTTTTGACACTTACATCATATGATAATATTTAGCATAAAGACCGCCAGAAGCAATTAGTTCTTCATGTGTTCCTCGTTCTTTGATCGTTTGTCCATCGATAACAAGAATTTCATCTGCATTCTGGATCGTTGATAAACGATGGGCGATCGTGATTGTTGTTCGATTTTCAGACAAGGCGTCCAGACTCTTCTGGATATGCTGCTCGCTTTCATTATCTAATGCGCTGGTAGCTTCATCTAAGATTAAGATTGGCGGGTTCTTTAAGAAAACTCTTGCAATAGAGATTCTTTGCTTCTGACCACCGGATAATCTTGTACCACGTTCTCCAACGAAAGTATCATAGCCATTAGGTAATGTCATAATAAAATCGTGGATATTGGCTTTCTTAGCAGCTTCGACAATTTCATCAAAGGTTGCATCAGGGTTTCCGTAAGCAATATTTTCTTTGACACTGCCGCCAAATAGATAAACATCCTGTTGAACAATACCGATGGAGCTTCTAAGACTTTCTAATTTTATATCCTTGATATTCTGACCACCGATCGTAATCAAACCATCTGTAATATCATAAAATCGAGGCAGCAGAGAACAGATCGTTGTTTTTCCACCACCGGAAGGTCCAACGAGTGCAATGGATTTTCCTGATTTGATCGTGAAATCAATGTGATTTAATACAATCTCATTATCCTCGTAACTAAATGAGACATCATGATAACAGATATCCCCATCAGGATGTTTCATATTAACGGCATCAACAGAATCTGTGATTTCAGGTTCAATATCAATAACAGACTGATAACGGATAAAACCAGACATACCTTTCTGGATCATTTCTGTTAATTCTACAAGAATCTGAATCGGGCTGATAAAGATTCCAATATACAATGCATACATAGCAAGGTCAGCAGCACTCATCTGGCCAAGAGCGATAAAATAACCACCAGCAAGTAAAGTGACAAGATACATCATTCCTTGGAAAAATGTATTTCCACTCTGAAAACTTCCCATAGCACGATAATTATCACGCTTGGAATCTAAAAATGCCTCATTTCCAACACGAAATTTCTCACGTTCAATATCTTCATTTGCAAAAGACTGCACAATACGGATTCCAGCAAGGGAGTCTTGCAAAGAAGCATTGACATCACCAATCTTCCTGCGGTTATCAAGGAAGGTAGCCTGCATCTTACGGTTTTGCTTTGCACTGAAGAAGATCATCAGTAAAACGATCGCAAGAAGAATGATCGCTAATTTCCACTGAATGATAAACAGGAAAATAAAAGATCCAACGATCTTTACAAGAGAGATAAATAAATTCTCAGGGCCGTGATGGGCAGCTTCGGAAATATCAAACAGATCAGAAACAAGACGGCTCATCATCTGTCCAGTGTTATGCTGATCATAATAGGAAAAAGAAAGATTTTCATAATGGTCAAACAGTTTACGGCGCATATCACGTTCCATCTGAGCTCCCATGATATGTCCCTGGCAGCTGACATAATATTTACAGAACGCCTGAAAAATATAGCAGATAAATAAAATTCCCCCGATGATCGGAAGAGTCTTAAGGATCATAGAAGCATCCTTAAGAAATAAAGTCTTTGTAAGTGAACGAAGGATCTGTGGATAAGCAAGATCAACCAGACTGATAAATGCTGCACAGATCAGATCAAAAATGAAGACTTTTTTGTAGGGTTTATAATATTGGATGAATTTTTGAAAAGTGCTCATTGGTGATAACTCCTTTAAAGAAAAATTTGATTGTATACAAACAACCAGAGACTATCATACACCAATTTTTGAAAAATAAAAAGACCGCTCAATAAAATGAGCGGTTACTTTTCTGAAAAGAGAGGATTAAAAAATATATATGAAAAACTATGTCTTAAGTATAGCAAAATCCTTCCTTTATTCAATATATAAAGTATGAACAATTCTAAAGAAAGTATAAACAGTTCTAAAGAAATTATTGTAAATGTTAGTTGATCTTAGATATCCATATAATGATGAGAGTGTCAAAGTAAATTTTGCCACTCTCTGATGTACCAGGATTGTTCCATTGCTACGCAATTCCACAATCCTCGAACACCTCGAACTCCCATAAAATGGTGTGTTCAACTTACATCATATAATAATTTCTAGTTATCTCATCAGCAATTTTCTCAATATTACCATGCTTGACAGCATAATCAAGAATGCTATATCGTTTGCGAACAGTATTTCCTTCTAAGATGCTTCGATAAAACAAATCATTGTCAATCCCCGCTTCCTGAGGATTTACAGGTGCATTTACATCTCTTAATAGTTGTGTAGTGTATTTTGCAGAGGGAGCCATTTTGAAAACAGATTCAGGAAGAGTGTCTTTCATCTCATCAAAGATTTTGGTAATGATTGGTGTGGCGATTCCAACTTTAATGCCGTGAAGCTCTGGATTTTTGCCAGTTGCAATTACTGCCATTTCCCAGTAGTGACTCAGCATATGTTCTGCACCAGATGCAGGTCTTGAAACTCCGATCAATCCCATGGCAACACCAGTTAAGATCAGAGCCTCGATCAGATAAAAGATGGCATCTTCGTCACGTTTGGCGAGATCAAAGCGGGTATCAACGATTTTATTGATTGCTTTTTGTACAAGCTTTACGATCGTTGCACAATAATATTCGCCGGTGATTTCATGAGAAAGTTTCCAATCGGCCAGAGCTGTAAGTTTTCCGATAATATCTCCATATCCAGCTAGGATCATTTTCATAGGAGCATTTTTCATAATATCGGTATCACCAATGATTGCATATGGAAGTGTTGCAGTGTAAGAAATTTTTCTTCCACCATTCATTAAAGGAGCACCAGAAGAAGCATATCCGTCCATAGATGGAGCTGTACATACAATTGTATAAGGAATACCAGTTCTTGAAGACATATATTTTGCCATGTCATTTAAAGTTCCAGAACCAACAGAGAGAATCATCTTTGTATCAGCAGGAAGTCCCATAAACATTTCTCCGACAGCTTTTTCATCAGGAATTAAAATATTCTCACCGCGGTCGATCATTGTAAAAGACACGTCAAAATGATTTCCTTTTAACGTATGATAAACCTTTTCACCAGCAGCCTTCCAAGTATGATTATCACATAAGATATAGATTTTTTTACATTTAAAATCTTCTAGAATAGAAGGAAGCTCTGAAATTACATTATTTCCTATGACAATCTTACGAATATCCAGATGATGTGTCTTTCCGCAACTGCAATGAAAGCTTACATTTGCCATTTCATTTATGTTCATGTTTAAAATCTCATCCATAATAAAATCCTTTCCTAAATAAATTAACAATTTCATATGACCAGTGGTTGCAAAAAAATGCTATTTACAACTTATATACTACCACTTGTAATATAAAAGTCAATAAAAAATTGACAAATAAATTATAAATGGTAATATAAATTATAACCAGTGGTAATATAATGTTGATAAGTAGAAGATTACTTGTCACAAAAAGTAACAAATGGTAAGATTATCACATAGTACATTTAAACATGAAGGGAAAGAACGATATGGCAAGAAAAACAGAACTTCTTTATATGAAATTATGTCATCAGTTAATGATTGACTATCAAAATAAGCCATACTATTCTCCACTTCCAGGTGAGCGTGAATTATGTGAGATCTATAAAGTAAGCCGTCCTACTGTAAGGAAAGCGTTGGAAGTATTGGAGAGTGAAGGCTGCATTGTAAGATTTGCGGGGAAAGGTGCATTTTTTATAGGAAATAAACAAGAAGAAAGCGAAGATGAGAATCCGGTTTCTACAAATATAGCATTTTATAATCAGGTAAGGCTTCGAGGAGATTATACAAGAAGTAAGTTCTGTCACAGAAGGTAGAAACAGCAGATCAAGAAGTTGCAGAAGCACTTCAGATCAGGCAGGGAGACAGGGTGTTTTATCTGGAAAGACTGCGATATATCAACGAAGAATTATGGTCTATTTCTGATGCATATATTACGTATGAAAAATGTCCAGAGTTAATGGAGTATGATTTTACAGAGAGATCTTTGCATAATACATTATCTAATTATGGGCATGTACCATCGAAAGCAAAGAGACATTTGACGATTCGTAAGGCAGACGATTATGAATCTTTTAATCTTGGATTAGAAAAAGATGCACCAGTGTGCGTGGCAAAAACAGTCACGATGGATACGACAGGGAAACCGTTGGAGTATTCCGTGAGCAGAAGCGATGCATATCGTATGTCGATCGAACTTGTGCAGCAAAATAAGATCAAGGCAGACGAAACTGCAGCTTATACCAATATCATGTAATTTAATATTTCCAATTCTTTTTTTGTAGTGGCAAGGCGGTCACGGGTATCAAAGGAAGAAGATATGATAGATAGAATAGATAAGATTAAAACATTTGTATTAGATATGGATGGAACGATTTATCTTGGAAATGAATTATTTCCATTTACAAAAAAGTTTTTAAAAGATGTAGAAGATCAACACAAGAAATATTATTTTTTTACAAACAACTCATCTAAAGATCAGCAGACTTATATTGATAAATTGGAAAAAATGGAGATTGAGATCAAACCGGAACAGATGATGATCTCCAATCATGTTGCAATCAAATATTTGAAAGAATATTACGAAGGGAAAAGACTTTATATTGTGGGAACTCCTTTGTTAAAACATGAATTTGAAACAGCAGGTTTTGTTTTAACGGAAGAAGATCCAGATATTGTATTGCTTGGATTTGATACAACTCTCAATTATGAAAAGTTAAAAAAGGCATGCCAGTATATTCGAAATGGATGCATTTATTTTGGAATGAATGAAGATTTAAACTGTCCAATGGAAGGTGGTACATTTATTCCAGATTGTGGTTCTATGGCAAGATTGATCGAGGCATCAACCGGAAGATTTCCAGAATTCTTTGGAAAACCATCAAAATATACATTAGATTATATTATTAAGGAAACTGGATGTAAGCCAGAAGAGATAGCAATCGTTGGAGATCGTTTATATACTGATATCGCAGTGGCAGATGGAAGTGAGGTTACATCAATCTTGGTATTAAGTGGAGAAAGCAGCCGTGAGGATGTAGAAAAAAGTGATATTAAACCAGACTATATTGTGAAAGATTTAAGTGAGATCATAAGATGATCCAGATATAGATTCACTATAGTAAAATTCTACAAATATTTAACATATATGGTATAATCGTATCAGAATATACAGATTTAGAAAGAGAAGAATATATGTTAAATCAACGTCAAATAGAAATATTATTAGAACTCTGTAATCACACAGAAGAATATTTAACAGCTTCATATTTTGCAGATAAGTTAAATGTCAGTTTAAGAACAGTACAAGGAGATATGAAAGCGATCAAAACAGAATTGGAAGAAGAATCATGTGCACATATTGAGTCAAAAGCATCAAAGGGAAGCTGCATTGTAGTGGAAGATGCAGATGAATTCTCAGCTTTTGTCAATTCATTGTATCAAGAATACACAACGGTTTCGTTGAATTATCCAACAAGCAGGATTAGTAAGATTTTGCTGTTGTTATTGAGCAGACATCGTGCCGTGACTCTTTCAGAGATGGAAGAGAAGTATTTTGTTTCTAAGTCAACATTATTAAATGATCTCAAGAAAGTGGAAGAAGTTCTGGATAAATTCC
>ENA-OQCS01000172-OQCS01000172.1-human-gut-metagenome-genome-assembly--contig:-NODE-172-length-34029-cov-10.557991_pt1 | contig 34029 bp, 36 predicted proteins | sample MGYA00242757_ERZ504575 | MGnify/ENA primary metagenome ERZ504575 (study PRJEB26092, sample SAMD00036297) | human gut metagenome | host: Homo sapiens | study: EMG produced TPA metagenomics assembly of... | reverse complement strand
TGTAAAATCACCAGCAAGATATATATGTATATAACATTTATTTCAATGATGTCTAACGCAGGCGGAAATATTTTAAATTGGAGATATATTAAGAAAAATGGCGTGAAATTACGTTTGACAACTCGCATTAATTTAAATAAACACTTTATACCTATTTTTATATTGTTTTTTAACTGTATTGCGTCAACAATATATTTGAATTCGGATATAACGATGCTAGGTATGTATAATGCTGATTCGATAGTTGGAGTTTATACAGTTTCTTCAAAAATATATTCAATGCTTAAGACTCTTTTGACATCAGTAATTATGGTAACTTTACCAAGATTTTCTTTATATGTAGCTGAAAAAAAGAAAGTAGAATATAAACAAACATTAACTTTAGTACAAGATTATTTAATTATATTTACATTACCAATTGCAGTAGGATTGTTTTTGGAAGGGGATAAAATTTTAAACATTGTTGCTGGATCTGAATATATAAATGGTGATATGGTAGTAAAAATATTAGCAATAGCTATTCCTTTTGCGATTGAAGCTTGTTTTTTTACATATTCTATTTTAATACCAAATAGAAAAGAAAAATTTTTTAGTTTCAACAGTAGTAGCTGCGTTACTGAACATCATATTAAATATAATCTTATTACCTAAATATGGGATATATGCGGCTGCATTTACTACGTTAATTGCTGAATTTGTTGTCATGTGTATAACAGCATACTATTCTGTGAAAGTTGTTTGTTTTGATTTTAATATTAAAATTTTTTTTACAGACTTTAATAGGCTGTCTTGGAATTGCTTGTATGTGTATATTATTAGATAAAACATGTATGTCAGATAATATTAAATTAATAATAGAAATCTTTATAAGTGCTTTGACATATGTAGTAATCTTAATTATATCGAAATGTGATTTGGTAGTAAACTTAATTTATAAGATAAAAAATACAAGATTTGGAAATAATAATTAGATTTGTTACGAGGTATGGCATTTAAATATTCAAAAGAAATAGGGTGATGTTATGATAGATGTATTAGTCTTAAACTATAATGACGCAATGACTACATTGAATTATGTAAATAAAATAAAAACATATAAGAATGTTAGACATATATTGGTTGTAGATAATTTTTCGACAGATAATTCTGTGCAGTTATTGTCGGATATTATTTCTGAAAAAGTTGAAGTGATTGTATCTAATAAAAATGGAGGCTACGGTGCAGGAAATAATTATGGAATAAAATATCTGATTGACAAATATAATTCTGATTATATTTTATTGTCAAATCCAGATGTTATTGTTGAAGATGAAACCATTAACAAATTGGAAGAATTCTTAAGAAATAATCAAGATTATGTAATTGCTGCACCATTTATGTTGGATAAATATCGCAATCGTCAAATTAATACAGCATTTAGAATTCCCAATTTGTGGGATTATATTTTAAGTTTTGATTTAGTTTGGTCGAAATGGTTGAGCAAATATTTTTATAAGGATATTTTGACAGAAAATGTAGTATATAAAGATGTTGATGGTGTTTCTGGAAGTATGTTTATGATGAATGCAAAAGAAATGTTGAAACATGGAATGTATGATGAAAATATTTTTTTATATTGTGAAGAAATATCATTAGCTATTAAGTTGAAAAAAGCGGGAAAGAAAACTGCTCTTTTACCAAGACAGTATTTTATACATAATCATTCTGTTTCAATAAGTAAATCGTACGGTACAGAGATTAAAAGACATAGATTGTTAGTGAATAGTAAACTATATGTTATAAAACAATGGTATAATGCGTCAATTGTTACTTATGTATTGGCCTTAATTATGAGTAGAATTTCATTAGTGGAAATTGGTTTATGGTCTTTAGTGCATAAAAGATAAAGATTATATGTCAAAATGATAGTACTAAATGAAAAAGCTGTTTTCCTAGCTGAGTTGGGAAAAATAATGTAGCTTATATTAAAATATCATAAGCTGTTTCAAGCTAATAACTCAAAAGAATTGTTGAAATAGTGGAAAATAAAAAAAGTAGAAGGGAGAATTTATGTAAATGAAAATAGCAGTAGCCGGAACAGGATATGTTGGACTTTCTATTGCCACATTGTTATCTCAAAATCATGAGGTAATGGCAGTTGATATTGTTCAGGAAAAGGTAGAAAAGATTAATAAAAAAATCAGTCCAATTCAGGATGAGTATATTGAAAAGTATTTAAAAGAAAAACAGTTAAATCTGACAGCTACGTTAGATGCAGAAACAGCATATAAGGATGCAGATTTTGTAGTTATCGCTGCACCTACAAACTATGACTGCAAGAAAAATTTTTTGATACATCAGCGGTAGAAGCTGTGATTAAGCTGGTTATTGAATATAATCCAGATGCAACAATGGTAATTAAATCGACAATTCCGGTAGGTATACAGCAAGTATTAGAGAAAAATTCCACTGTGATAATATTATTTTTAGTCCAGAATTTTTGCGAGAGTCTAAAGCCTTATATGATAATCTGTATCCATCCAGAATTATTGTAGGAACAGATGTTGAAAATGCAAGACTTGTAAAAGCTGCGAATACATTTGCCAGTTTGTTACAAGAGGGCGCAATTAAAGAGAATATTGATACCCTGATTATGGGATTTACAGAAGCAGAGGCAGTAAAATTATTTGCTAATACATATCTTGCTCTCAGAGTGTCATATTTTAATGAACTTGATACTTATGCAGAAATGAAAGGCTTGAACACACAGCAGATTATTGATGGTGTGTGTCTTGATCCTAGAATAGGTTCTCATTATAATAATCCATCCTTTGGTTATGGTGGATATTGCTTACCAAAAGACACAAAGCAGCTTTTGGCAAATTATGCAGATGTTCCGCAGAACATGATGTCAGCAATCGTTGAATCTAACAGAACAAGAAAAGATTTCATAGCAGATCGTGTTTTGCAGAAAGCAGGATATTATGCTTATGGAGATGAGAATACATATGATGCTTCTATGGAAAAAGAAGTTGTAATTGGTGTATATCGTCTTACCATGAAATCAAATTCAGATAATTTCCGTCAGTCTTCTATACAAGGTGTGATGAAGCGCATTAAAGCTAAAGGTGCCACCATTATTGTTTATGAACCGACATTAGAGGACGGAACAACATTTTTTGGAAGTAAAGTTGTAAATGATCTTGAGGCATTTAAAGAGCAGAGTCAGGCAATTATTGCAAATAGATATGATAAATGTCTGGATGATGTAAAAGAACGAGTATACACAAGAGATATCTTTTACAGAGATTAAAAGATAAGTTATAAATTTAAATGGATATTTATAAAACAATTACTAAGCAAAATCCCAGTTGGGGAATAGCAGGGTTTTGGTGGTTTTTCGTATTTTTATTATGTTTTAGCCGGATTATAAAACAGTCATACAAAAGTAACAAAATTAGTTTTTCACAAAGTCTGGCATATATCGCAATTTATATATATTATTTGGAGGTATTGGAATCTACAGTTTTTACTCGCATTCCACAGGCATATCCTCAATATGAATTTCACATATTCTGGTCCTGGAAAGCATTTTTTGTATATCATGAAAATGAGATGCTGAAGGAAAATATTCTAAATTGCATATTATTGATGCCGTATGGCTGTTTATTGCCCAGTTGCTTTAGATAAGAGAATCAGCTGGAAAAGAGGTTTGGTGATTGGAATGGGAACATCGTTTGTGATAGAATTATTGCAGTTGATCACCTGCCGAGGATTGTTTGAGTTTGATGATATTATCCACAATGGGTTTGGATGTATGATGGGAGCTGTTTTGGGTTCCTGGTGTTGGCTGAGAATGTTAAAGAAATTTAAAATGCCCAGGAAGCCTCACGCTTCCTGAGCATTTTCTCAAATCATCATTCTCCCGTAATTTCAGAACATCCTCAAGTGGCAGCCCTGAAAACCTGCTGATATCCTCAGGTGAGAACCTGGAATCCTGCAGCATGCGTTGTGCAGTAAGTAAAGCATGGTCCTGAGGACCTTGGATGCGACCTTGGGATAGACCTTCGGCACGTGCGTCATCGCACATTTCCTGAACAGCCTGGCACATATTAACACCCCCTTCTGTTTCTGTGAAACGTAAATGGATACCCGTTATGGAGTCGATGACTCGGGCTGCTTTGAACTCGAGTGACTGGAAACAGGAGTTCTTTGATGTGAGCTCCTGAAGCTTTCGTTTATCTTTGGAGTATTTGATGAAGAGCATGACCTCTTTGAGATTGCTCTGGAGTTTGTCAAGTTCTTCATCCTTTATCTCGGCAGGTGAGAAGAGATTGATCCGGTAATCGGGGACCAGAGAAAAGGATCTCGGGGTCCTGGACAGAGAGCATTTCGTGGAGGCTCCTGGGAGCGTTCCAGGTATCGGAGCCGAAGTATACGACTATGGCTATGACAGGGATGAGCCGATCATTCTTGTAGAAGCCGGTGAGATATTCTACGGATGTGGAGGGCCATTGTTTTGCTTCTCTGTGGGACCTGGCGGAATTTTCTACCTGCCCTGCGTATTCTAATGCATCATAGACCATGCTTTTTGACCGGTAAAAACGGACATTCGCATTCCGCTTTGCTACATGCTCATGAACGCAATTGCTTTGCACTTGCGTTACATAGTGCTGTTCCGACTGGTTCTCAATCCCCAGGAGAAGATAAATTCTTGAATCATCGTGCATAACATTAAGAGATTTGAATTCGTCCCGGAATTTCTGGACGGGAACTTATGAAGTGCCGGATCCGTAGGGGACAGCGAGAGCTGTGGTATCCAGTGGATGAAGAGTGTCAGGGTCTATAACGTTTTTTCCTTTGTACAGCATATGGTTAAACACATCCGCAAAAACGCGGTTGTCGGCCATGTAATCTTTGGTGATGGTATCCTTTGTACCCATAGGTTTCACCACCTTCGATCTTGTTATGTGATCAGAGTTATTTTATCATCTGATCCATTTTCAGGATAACATAGTTTGTTACTTTCCCTTTTGGAAAGAGGATTTTGTGAAAAAGCTTCAGAGCTGCACAGGTAAAGCGGATATGTTTGTCGAACGGAGTCGAAATAAATCAATAGACAAAAAGAGCGTATTGTGCTACTCTGAAGGCACGAATTATATACAGTCAATATGGACCAGCAGATTTTCAAGAGGGAAAAACACATCATAATTGGTATTTATTTGAAGATAAAATTGATTCAGCTAAGATGATTAAATAAACAGTATTATGGATGTGCATACAGAAATGGCAGAAGGAATTCTGATCGATCTGTATGACACATCAATATACAAGATAAGTTATAAATATTAACACACAAAGGAGAGCAAGAAATGGGAAAATATTTTGGTACAGATGGCTTCCGTGGAGAAGCGGGTGTTTCGTTAACTGCAGATCATGCTTTCAAGATCGGGCGTTTTCTGGGATGGTATTATAATGAGCTGCGCAGAAGAGCAGGGGAGACGGCTGCGGCCAGGATCGTGATCGGCAAGGATACCCGACGTTCCAGCTATATGTTTGAGTATTCGCTGGTTGGCGGGCTGGTGGCATCCGGAGCGGATGCTTATCTTCTTCATGTGACAACAACGCCGTCTGTGGCTTATGTTGCCCGTACCGATGGCTTTGACTGCGGTATTATGATCTCTGCCAGCCATAATCCTTATTATGATAACGGGATCAAGCTGATCAACGGCCAGGGTGAGAAGATGGAGGAGGAGATCATCGCTCTGGTGGAGGATTATCTGGATGACCGTCTTCAGCTGTTCGGAGAGAAATGGCATGAGATTCCTTTTACAAAGGGCGGTGAGATCGGCAGGACGGTGGATTATTCGGCAGGCCGGAACCGTTACATAGGATATCTGATCTCCCTGGGAGTATATTCCTTTAAGGGAATGCGGATTGGTCTGGACTGTGCCAACGGAAGTGCATGGAATATCGCAAAGGCGGTTTTTGATGCGCTGGGAGCGAAGACTTATGTGATCAATGCTGAGCCGGATGGTACCAATATCAATAACAATGCCGGTTCCACCCATATCGAGGGTCTCCAGAAGCTTGTAGTGGAGAAGGGGCTGGATGTTGGCTTTGCCTACGACGGAGATGCGGACCGTTGTCTCTGTGTGGATGAGAAGGGAAATGTGGTCAGCGGGGATGCGATCCTTTATGTGTACGGCCGTTATATGAAGGAGCGCGGAAAGCTTCTCACCAATACGGTTGTAACTACGGTAATGTCCAATTTTGGCCTTTACAAGGCTTTTGATGCTCTTGATATCGAGTATGCGAAGACAGCAGTAGGGGATAAATATGTTTATGAATATATGATGCAGAATGGCTGCCGTATTGGTGGTGAGCAGTCCGGGCACATTATTTTTTCCAAGTATGCATCTACCGGGGACGGCATCCTTACAAGTCTGAAGATGATGGAAGTTATAATGGCAAGGAAGAAAAAGCTCAGTGAGCTTACTGCTGATCTGGCGATCTATCCCCAGGTTCTTGAGAATGTGCGTGTCCATGACAAGGCAGCAGCGCAGGCAGATGTGGATGTGCAGGCAGCAGTAGAGAGTGTGGCTGAGGCGCTTGGAGACACCGGAAGGATCCTGGTGAGAGAATCTGGCACAGAACCTCTGCTTCGTGTTATGGTTGAGGCAGAGAGTGAGGAGCTTTGCAGAAAATATGTGGACCAGGTGGTTGAGATCGTCCGTAAGAAGGGGCATGTGGCAGAGTGATGTCCTGGATGCAGACCGCAGGTGTCTGAAGAACGGAGCAGTCAGAAGAATATAAAAATGCAATAAGAGGAGAAAAAAATCATGTGTGGAATTGTAGGTTTTACAGGCAGGCATCAGGCAGCACCCATCCTTCTGGACGGGCTTTCCAAACTGGAATACAGGGGATATGATTCCGCCGGCATCGCAGTGCGTGACGGGGAAAAGGATATCGAGATCATTAAGGCGAAGGGCCGTCTGAAGGTCCTTCTGGAGAAAACAAACGCAGGTGAATCTGTTCCGGGTATGTGCGGGATCGGTCATACCCGCTGGGCAACTCACGGAGAACCATCAGAGGTCAATGCCCATCCTCATGTCAGTGATAACGGAAATGTGGCAGCTGTGCATAACGGCATTATCGAGAATTACCAGGAGCTGAAGGAGAAGCTTCTCCGCAGGGGATATTCTTTTTATTCTTCCACAGATACGGAGGTTGCTGTGAAGCTGGTGGATTATTACTACCAGAAATACGGCGGATCTCCGGTTGAGGCAGTGCGTCATGCCATGGTGCGTATCCGTGGTTCCTATGCGCTGGCAATGATGTTCCGTGATTATCCGGAAGAGATCTTTGTAGCGAGAAAAGACAGCCCTATGATCCTGGGTGTGGAGAATGGAGAATCCTATATCGCATCGGATGTTCCTGCGATCCTGAAGTATACAAGAAATGTTTATTATATCGGAAATCTGGAGCTGGCATGTGTAAAACCGGGTGAGATCACTTTTTACAATCTGGATGGTGAGGAGATCGAGAAGGAGCCTAAGATCATTGAGTGGGATGCAGAGGCAGCGGAGAAAGCCGGTTTTGAGCATTTCATGATGAAGGAGATCCATGAGCAGCCGAAGGCAGTCGCAGATACACTGAATTCCGTTATCCGGGAGGACAAGCTGGATCTGACGGAGATCGGTCTGGATGATGAGAGAATCCGCAGCATCAGCCAGGTTTATATCGTGGCCTGCGGCTCTGCTTACCATGTGGGAATGGCTGCACAGTATGTGATCGAGGATCTTGCAGGTCTTCCGGTGCGTGTGGAGCTTGCTTCGGAGTTCCGTTACCGGAAGCCGCTTCTGGATCCTGATGGCCTGGCAGTGATCATCAGTCAGTCCGGTGAGACTGCGGACAGTCTGGCTGCACTTCGGGAATGTAAGGAGAAGGGGATCCGCACGCTGGCTATTGTCAATGTGGTCGGCTCTTCCATTGCAAGAGAGGCGGATCATGTATTCTACACACTTGCAGGACCGGAGATTTCGGTCGCTACCACCAAGGCGTACAGTACACAGCTGATCGCTTCCTATGTGCTGGCATTGCAGATGGCACTGGTCCGCGGAAAGATCTCAGAGGAGCAGTGTGAGTCCTACATTAAGGAACTGAAGACACTTCCGGACAAGATCGGCAGGATCATCGAGGATAAGGAAAGGCTTCAGTGGTTTGCCTCCAAGCAGGCCAATGCAAAGGATATCTTTTTATCGGAAGAGGGATCGATTATGCCATCAGCCTTGAGGGCAGCCTTAAGATGAAGGAGATCAGCTACATCCATTCTGAGGCGTATGCGGCTGGCGAGCTGAAGCATGGCACCATTTCCCTGATCGAGGACGGCACCCTTGTGATCGGTGTCCTGACACAGCCGGAGCTTTATGAGAAAACAGTCAGCAACATGGTGGAGTGCAGAAGCCGTGGGGCGTATTTGATGGGGCTTACTACGTTTGGAAACTATAATATCGAGGATACTGCAGATTTTACGGTTTATATCCCGAAAACAGATCCGCATTTTGCAACTTCTCTGGCAGTGATTCCGCTGCAGCTTCTGGGTTACTATGTCAGTGTAAATAAAGGTCTGGATGTGGATAAGCCGAGAAATCTTGCCAAGAGTGTTACTGTGGAATAAGGATATCTGTTTCACAGAAGGAACATTTTAGCGGCAGTTCCGTGACATCGTGAGAGCATAAAAGGATCATGATATCACGGAACTGTTTTTGCATTTGGTGATTTACGATATTTCTTGCTTTTATCAGTAAAAAAGCGTAAAATGATTAGGATATTTGAATCTGTACAGAGAGTGTCCATATGTAATATTCTCTGTACCATCAAAAATGGAGGATTGCATATGAGAAAAATGGGGAAACATATCCCAGGGCTGATCGTGACGCTTGTGGTTCTGATCACAGCGATCGTATTTGCGGTCATGCTTCTGAATATGAAGGTGATCCCGACGAAGTTCATTGCAGTGATTGGACTGGTAATGCTGGTCCTGATCGTGATCGTCGGAGCGCTTGTATGGAGTACGGATGGTAAGATAAGATTTGTAGTGGGAGTGATCCTGGCAGCAGTTTTTGCAGCAGTATTCATTCTCGGAAGTATGTATGTTTATAAGACACATTCCACACTGGCAGGGATTTCCGGTGTGAACACAGAGGTTACGGAGGTCGGCATTTATGTCCGTGCAGATGATTCTGCAGATTCCATAGAGGCTACAGCAGATTATGTGTATGGTGTGCTGACAGATCTTGACAGAGCCAATTCGGACAAGGCTATCCAGGAAGTGGATTCCGAGACAGGCAAGACTGTGCAGGTCCAGGAGTATGCAGGACTTACAGAGCTGGTTGACGGTCTTCTGAACGGACAGACAGGTGCGATCGTGCTGAACAGCGCATATTTAAGCGTTATTGAAGAGATGGATGGATATTCCGATATTTCTTCCAGGATCAAAGAGCTGACCGTGAAGAAGGTGGAGACGACCATTGAGCCCCAGGAGACAGAGGCGAAGGCTGAAGAGAATACCAATGACGGTTCTATATATACCATCTTTATCAGTGGTATCGACAGCCGTAGCGGCCTTGTTGCAAAGAGCCGAAGCGATTCCAATATCATTGCTACGGTAAATACAGCTACTAGACAGGTGCTTCTGGTTTCCACACCTCGTGATTATTTTGTACCGCTTTCTATTTCAGGCGGACAGAGAGATAAGCTGACACATGCAGGTATCTATGGTATCAATGTATGTATGGATACTCTGGGAATGCTTTATAATGAGGATATCAACTATTATTTCCGTATCAACTTTGCGGGATTTGAGCAGCTAATCAATGCGCTTGGCGGAGTTACTGTTTATTCTGACTATGACTTTGATTCCAAGAATGAGACAGGATATCACTTCAATCAGGGAGAGAACTACCTGAACGGTGAGCAGGCTCTGGTATTCAGCCGTGAGCGTTATGCCTTTAAAGAGGGCGACCGTCAGCGTGGCAAGAACCAGATGGCAGTGATCAAGGGTGTGATCAACAAGGCTCTTTCACCGGAGCTTCTGAAGAATTATTCTTCCGTTCTTTCCAGCATCCAGGGATGCTTTGAGACCAATATCTCCTACGAGGAGATCGCCAGACTGCTCCAGCAGCAGCTGAACAACGGCGGTGACTGGAACATCGTAAGCTACAGTGTAAATGGTACCGGTGACACACAGAAGCCGTATTCTATGAGCCAGAAGGCTTACGTTATGATTCCGGATGAGTCTACCGTTCAGAAGGCGGAGGCCATGATGAAGAAGGTTCGTGACGGAGAGACTGTTTCCCAGGAGGAGGCAGACAGTGCAACATCAGCGGCAGTAGCTGCAGATAATGATACCCAGGCAGCTGCAGAGGGAAGTACAGCAGAAGCGCAGGGTGAGACTGCAGATGCCACACAGAATGGCACAGCAGATGCCCAGGCAACAGACGGAACTGTTGCACAGCAGTAAGATAAACTTATTAAAATTTTAGCATAAGAACAGCCGGGGAAGCGTAAAGCTTTCCACCGGCTGTTTTTTCATGAGAACCAGAACGAAAATCCACCGGCGATCACCGGTGGATTTTTTTTACAGGATCTCTTTCAGATATCTTTCCAGGGCATCCTGCCATGTTGGAAGTGGCTGGAAACCGTTTTTTATAAGCTTGGATTTATCCAGGCGGCTGTTGAATGGACGTACAGCCTTGGAAACGCCATACTCTGCAGTTGTGACAGGAGATACCTTTACTTTTTCGTATTCCTTGTGGCCGAGGGCAGCAGCCTGGCGGAAGATCTCTTTAGTGAAATCATACCAGCTGATGAAGCCGCCTTCGTTGGTTGCGTGATAGTAGCCGTATTTCTCTGTCTCGACCATGTCTACCAGAAGACGTGCAAGGTCGTAGGTGTAGGTCGGAGTTCCGATCTGGTCACTGACTACGGTAAGCTTGTCATGGGTTTTTCCCAGATTTACCATGGTACGGATAAAGTTTTTGCCGTTTTTGCCGAATACCCATGCAATACGTACGATAAAGAATTTATCTACAGTGCCGGATACTGCCAGTTCACCGTCAAGCTTGGTCTGACCGTATACGTTCTGTGGAGCGTAGTCCTTGCAGTCCGGATCCCATGGTGTGGTTCCCTGGCCGTCAAAAACGTAGTCTGTGGAAATATACATCATCTTGATGCCAAGCTCCTTGCAGATGTCCGCAATGTTCTGTGTTCCTACAACATTGACAAGACGTACCTTTTCACGGTTTTCCTCGTCCTCTGCAGCGTCTACGGCTGTCCAAGCGGCACAGTGTACCACTGCATCAGGCTTTACCTCACGGATGGTTTTTGCTACCGCTTCTTTATCTGTGATATCAAGCTGCACATAAGGCATGGTGGTAACAGGAGTACCATCAGCGATGCCGCTGTAGGAAGGAGCAATGTCACTTCCTACGCCTTCATGTCCACGGCCGGACAGTTCATTCATTACGTCATGGCCAAGCTGGCCGCCAACACCTGTTACGAAAAATCTCATGCTTTAACCTCCTCGCGGTTTCCATACATTTTTTCGTAGTAGTTCTGATACTCACCGGAGATGATGGTTTCCCACCATTCCTTGTTGTCAAGGTACCATTTGATGGTCTTTTTGATTCCGTCTGCGAATTTTGTTTCAGGAAGCCATCCAAGCTCGTTGTGGATCTTGGTCGGGTCGATAGCGTAGCGCATGTCATGGCCTTTACGGTCTGCTACATGTGTGATCAGGCTTTCCGGTTTGCCAAGCTCCTTGCAGATCAGTTTTACGATATCGATGTTTTTCATCTCGTTATGTCCGCCTACATTGTAAACCTCGCCTACACGTCCTTTGTGGATGATCAGGTCGATGGCACGGCAGTGATCCTCAACATAGAGCCAGTCGCGGACATTTTCGCCCTTTCCGTAAACCGGGAGTGGTTTGTCGTTCAGAGCGTTGGCGATCATCAGCGGGATCAGCTTTTCCGGGAAGTGATACGGGCCGTAGTTGTTGGAGCAGCGGCTGATGGTCACAGGCAGGCCGTAGGTTCTGTGGTATGCGAGAACAAGAAGGTCAGCACCTGCTTTGGAGGAGCTGTACGGGCTGCTTGTATGGATCGGAGTTTCCTCTGTGAAGAAGAGGTCCGGTCTGTCAAGAGGAAGATCTCCGTAAACCTCGTCTGTGGAAACCTGATGATAACGCTGGATTCCGTATTTACGGCAGGCATCCATGAGAACAGCAGTACCCTTGATGTTGGTGTCAAGGAATACCTCCGGGTTTTCGATGGAACGGTCTACGTGGCTCTCAGCTGCGAAGTTTACCACGATATCCGGATGCTCCTCCTCGAAAAGCTTGTAAACAGCGTCACGGTCTGTGATGCTTTCCTTTACAAAGCGGAAGTTCGGCTTGTCCATGACCGGTGCAAGAGTGGAAAGGTTTCCGGCATAGGTCAGGCAGTCCAGGCATACGATACGGTAATCCGGATGAGCCTCCATCATATGAAAAATAAAGTTGCTTCCGATAAATCCGGCGCCGCCGGTAACGATGATTGTCATAAAAAATCTCCTTTATAATAAATGATTGATCTTATGCGGATTCCGTCGAAACGGAGTCCGCAGGTAAATGCAGTGTCGGAAAATCAGATCGGCTTAGTGAAGCGCGTCCAGATATTTTCGTCCAGAACATCCTTGAGATACTGGCCATACTGGTTTTTCTTAAGGATTTCGTAAACCTTGAGCACGTCCTCCTTTGTGATCCAGCCGTTTAAGTAAGCAATCTCCTCAAGGCATGCGATCTTGCGGTGCTGATGCTGCTCCATGGTTTTTACGAAGTTGGTTGCCTCTACAAGGCTTTCGTGTGTACCGGTATCCAGCCATGTGAAGCCCTGGCCCAGAAGCTCAACGTTCAGCTGTCCCTTCTCAAGGTAGATACGGTTCAGGTCAGTGATCTCAAGCTCGCCTCTTGCGCTTGGCTTCAGATTTTTTGCGTACTCTACAACCTTGTTGTCGTAGAAGTAGAGACCGGTTACACAGTAGTTGCTTTTTGGCTTTTCCGGTTTCTCTTCAATGGAAACCGCTTTTCCGTTCTGGTCGAATTCCACGATGCCGAAACGCTCCGGATCATCTACATAGTATCCGAAAACAGTGGCACCTTTGCCTGTTTCTGCGTTGTCTACAGCAGCTTTCAGGCGCTTTTTGAGGCCATGTCCTGCGAAAATGTTGTCACCAAGGACCATACATACGGTGTCGTTGCCGATGAATTCCTCGCCGATGATAAATGCCTGAGCAAGTCCGTCCGGGCTTGGCTGTACAGCGTAGGTAAGGTTGACACCGAACTGATGGCCGTCACCGAGAAGCTCCTCAAATCTCGGGGTATCCTGTGGGGTGGAGATGATCAGGATATCACGGATGCCTGCGTTCATAAGAACAGACATAGGATAGTAGATCATCGGTTTGTCAAAGATCGGCAGAAGCTGTTTGGAGGTCACCATGGTAAGCGGGTAAAGACGTGTTCCGGAGCCTCCGGCTAAAATAATTCCTTTCATATGTTTTCTCCTTTGCGTGATGATGTGCAGCATAAGTCGTGCCTGCACATAACTTTGTTACTGTAACTGTATTATAAAAGGTGACGCAAGGTCACCTTCAAGAGCTTTTTTCATATTTTTTATTTTTGCTATTTTTCACAAAGAAATACGCCGGCATCCTTGGTAATGCGGAATCCTTTGGCAGTTTTTCTGGCGGTGTAGGCCCGGAATTCCTTGTAACGGTCTAGGATATACTGATTCTGGTTGCCGTGGCAGGAGAGGACGTAGGAGATCAGCGGCTCCGCATCCTGGACCAGAAGGCAGTCTTCATAAGAAAGCCACTGAGCCTTTGGGAAAAAAGGCGCCAGGATACTCTGGCCGTTTTCACGTCCGAACCGTTCATAAAGCCGGTCTGCGGAAAGCACGATCCGTTCATCAAAATCCTGCACCAGCTGGCTGACCTCCTGCATATGTGCCTTTCCGTAAGCACTGCAGAGAAATCTTCCGCCGGGAGCGAGGACACGGCGGACTTCCTTCAGGACGGAGGGAATATCATCACAGTAAAAAAGCACGTGATTGGCGATCACCAGATCAAAGCTTTCGTCCTTGCAGGGGATTTTTCGGCAGTCAAAGGCCCGGAATGCAAACCGGGTATCCGAGGAACCGATGGCTCGTCTGGCATCGCGGAGCATACCGCTGGAAATATCGGAAAGTGTGATGGAGATATCCTCCGGCAGAAGGGAAAGGTTGTCGGTCCATAACGTTCCGTCTCCGCAGCCCAGCTCCAGAATACGAAGACCGGGTGAGATCCGGCACTGCTCAAAGATCCAGGGAAACCATCCCTGTTTGTTCTGGGAGTACAGGCTGTGGAGGTTGATCCTGGAGGAAATGTTGGTGGCATTCTGATACTGATTCTTGAGGCTTTTTTCCATGCCGGTCAGGTGGATCAGGTTCAGCATCTGGCTCCAGTCAATGGTGTGCTGTTCCTTTATCATCTGTGCGGTATCCTGGATCGCTTTTTCCACCAGCTGCATCTGTTCGATCCGGTCACGGACAGACGAAGCTGGATATTCAGAGAATTCAGCATGAAATGATAATCGGAATCACCGATGGTCATTTCACGGATGTCATCCAGGGAAAAGCCCAGGTATTTCAGAAGGAGGATCTGCTGAAGCCTTGCAAAATCCTCGTCTGTATAAAAGCGTGCGCCGGATTCGGTGACGAGAGAGGGTTTCAGGATATCCTGTTTATCATAATAGCGGACAGTACGCAGAGTTACGTGTGCCATGCGGGCAAATTCGCCGGAAGAATAGTAGCCGTCTTTTTTCATAAAAATAGAATCCTTTCTGAGGAAATAACAAACATCCTGTCATAGAAGTCATAAAAGAATTATAATTCAGATCCGGAAGCCGTACAAGAGTAAAACGTATAAGAGCAAACCGTACAGGAGAAAAACAGCATTGACAAAATTCTGCTGGTTTGTTAGTATATCGTTTCGAAAAAAAGGGAACCCCGGAATCATATTTCCGGGATAAGCGTTCGATATAAAAAGGAGTAATTTTTATGCGAAACCGTACTCTGGATGTGGTAAAGGCGATCTGTGCTTATGCAGTTGTGCTTCTTCATGTCCATTTTCCGGGAAATGCCGGAATTATAGCCAATGTACTTGCCAGATTTGCAGTACCTGTGTTTTTTATGGTATCCGGATATTTTTGTTTCCGTGGCGATGATACGGAATTTATAAGAACCGGAAAAAAGATCCGGCATGTTCTGAAGCTGATGCTTGTGGCATTTCCGGTCTGCTGTCTGTGGGAGCTGATCCAGAACCACATCGACGGAGCAAGCCAGAAGGAATGGCTGGAAGCACTGGTTTCGGGGGAACATATCCGCCAGTTTCTTCTATATAATAACAGCTCTCAGGTGAAATGGCATCTGTGGTTTCTCCCGGCACTGCTCTATTGTTATCTTCTTTTTGCCTTGGCAGCAAGATTACGGATTTGTAAGCAGGCATATGTTCTGATACCGGTGCTTCTTCTGATCCATTTCGGAATGGAGGAATTTTCGACATTCCTGTTCCCGGAAAAGCATTTCCGTGTTATGCAGTTCAGGAACTATTTGTTTACCGGATTTCCGTTCTTTATGTTGGGACATCTGATACACAGACATCAGGAAAAGCTGGAAGCCTGGTTTGCCGGAAAAAAGTGCTTCTTTTGTATGGCATGGTAGCTGGCGGCGGGATCGTAAGTCTGCTGGAATACAGGTATTTTGGCAAACTGGAATTGTTTCTGGGTTCAGTATTTATGGCTGTTGGTCTTTTTCTCATTGCGATCATGGGAAAGAATCGGAAAGTGCCCGAGCTTCCGGCAGCCATCGGTCAGAAATATGCATTTTTTATTTATCTGTTCCATCTCTGTGTGGCTGATATCCTGAAGGATGTGGCTGTGGCAGCAGGAATTGAGAAAAATCTTTTATATCTGTGGATGAGACCGGTGATGGTCTGTGTTTTTGTGACTGCTGTGGCGGTAATGTATGGATATGGAATGAGGATCTGCCGGAAATAGAAGAGTTTATGGTATTTTCATATTTATGCGCTGTGATTTTGTACCAAAATATGCTAAAATATCCTTTATTGATAAGTCACAGCACCCCCGGGAGGATGCGGGGAAAGCGACTGGAATATCCCGCTTCAGGGTAAAAAATACTGAGACATGAAAGACAAAGGAGATTTTTATGGATTTACAAAACAGAGCGGAGGCCGGCAGTGACGGACACGATGAGAGTGTACTGAATCCGGAGATGCCCAACGAAACTGATCTGACGAAGAAGGAACGCCGCCGGATCGAAAAAGAGAAACTGAAGGGAATGGGAACAGGTAAGAAGATTCAGTATATCTGGATGTATTATAAGATACATATGCTGTGTGTGCTTCTTGCCATTGGCGGAGTCTGCCTGGGAGTGAATATTTACCGGCACGCACAGATGAAGACGGTGCTTTCCATTGCGGTGGTGAATGCAGGGAATTATGACTCTGAGAAGGTGGAAGAGGATGTTCTGAAGACACTGGGAACAGAGGATAAATATGCAGAAGTCAGTGTGGCGCAGAATCTGATGACGGACGAGACAGGAGAGGATTTTGATTACTATGCCAGGATCGCATATGTGACGGAAATCCAGAGTGCTACCGTTGATATCCTGATCATGCCGAAGGAGCTCTATGAACATGAGAAAGACAGCGGAATGTATGCAGATCTCAGGGAAACGTTTGGAGATGAGGTGTTTGAGTCTCTGGGCGCTGTGGATGATCAGCATCTGGAGCTTGACGGCAGCAGTAGTGTTGCTCAGGAATTTGGCCTGAGATATGATCCGGTGTGCATCTGCCTTCCGGGTAATGTGAAGAATAAGGATAATGCGTTGAAATGGATCCAGTCTGTTCTGAAATGATGAATCCATATGCTTAGCTGAGTACAGAGATAAATAAGGCCTCCGGTTCGTAACACAGGAACCGGAGCTTATTATATATGAATATTACAGTGTATCGTTACGTTTGATGTAGCCAGGCTCATCAGCAGGACGGATGATCTCCTTGGCATGTGTGATCTTGGCATGCTTGTCTACGACCAGATTTTCGATATGGACATTCTCACCGATGGTGCAGTCTGCAAGAACGACACAGTTCTTGATAACAGCGCCCTTTTTGATGGTACAGCCACGTCCGACAATAGAATTCTCTACCGTTCCCTCGATCATGGAACCATTGGAGATAACGGAGTTGGAAACATTGGCTGTGTCAAAATAATGAGTCGGGCAGGAGTTATTGGTGCGTGTATAGATTGGCCAGTTATCATGGAAAAGATCCGTTGCAGTTTTGTAGTCGATCAGATCCATATTTGCATCGTGATAGCTCTTGAAATCAGTGATCGATGCAAAATATCCGCGATGAGATATACCACGCACATCCAGCTCACCGTCTCTGCAGCCGGCATTGATCACGTCTGCAAGGGTATAAAGAGAGGAAATCTCTTTTGCCTTATGGATGAGGCTGATGAAAAGCTCCTTGCTCATTACGTAGGTATCCATGAAAATGTTGCGGTTCTTTGCATTGCCGTGGTTGTGCTCAATGGAGAGAACACCCTTCTGACGGTTCAGGTTCAGGATGTGGCAGTTCAGATAGTTCTCCTTGGCATTATCAACGGAATGATAAAGCATGGTCACATCTGCACCGGATTCGATATGGGCATCGATCAGCTTGGAATAGTCGGTGGTGTAGATCATGTAATTCGGAGCGATAACAACATACGGATAATGAACTGCTTCGATGCACTCCAGATTGGAGTAGTAGTTGTCGATATCGGTGTTATAGATATCGTTGACTCCGGAATGCTCTGAAAAGAGGAGTTGGAGATTACCGCTCTTGGAGTTGATGTTGTAGTGACGTCCGGTTCCGAGATGTTCTACAAGAGAACGGGGTTTGTTCTTTACATAGACCTGAATGTACTCAATTCCGCTGTTGGTCATATTTGAGATCGGGAAGTCGATGACACGATATCTTCCGAGAAATGAAAAGGCGCCGATCGCACGGTAGTCCTGAAGCCCCTCCACATGGATATTTCTTTCTGAGGAATTCACGATTCCAAATGCTTTAAACATATTACTCAGCCCCCTTTACACGTTTTGATACAAGTTCGATGTGCTCACTGTCCTTGGAACCGACACGAGCATTGGCACCGATCACGACTCCGTCTGCAACGAGAGCACGCTGGACAACGGCACCTGCTTCAACAACAACACCCGGCATCAGGACACTGTCGATGATCTTGGCACCAGGACCGACCTTGACGCCTGTGAAAAGTACGGAGTTGGTGATCTCACCCTCCACAACACAGCCCTGAGTAATGAAAGCAGTGTTGATCACAGCTGTATCACAGATATACTGTGGAAGAGAGGTAGCATCCTCAGTGTAGATCTTCCAGGTAGGATCGTTAAGATCCAGTTCACTGTTAGGACTGAGAAGATCCATGTTTGCTTCCCAGAGGGAATCGATGGTTCCTACATCCTTCCAGTAGCCTTTGAACTTGTAAGCGTAGAGTGCTTTGTCCTGTGCAAGGAGTGTAGGGATGATGTCTTTACCGAAATCGTGGTTGGAATCCGGATTCTTGATATCTGCCAGCAGGAGCTTGCGCAGAAGCTTCCAGTTGAATATGTAGATACCCATGGAGCAAGATTGCTCTTCGGGTGTTCCGGTTTCTCCTCAAATTCCACGATCCGGTCATCTTCACCGGTGTTCATGATACCGAAACGGCTGGCTTCCTTCATGGGAACCTCGATAACTGCAATAGTCGCATCTGCCTTATGCTGGATATGGTCATCAAGCATCTTTGCATAATTCATCTTATAGATGTGGTCACCGGAAAGGATCAGAAGGTATTCCGGGTTCTGTGAGTCGATGAAATCAATATTCTGAGAGATCGCATCAGCTGTTCCACGGTATACATCCAGACCGGCATCAGCCTTCTCACGTGGAGGAAGTACATAAACTCCGCTGTCCTTGGCATCAAGACCCCAGCGCACCAGCTGCTACATAGCTGTTCAGTAAAACTGATTCATACTGTGTCAGTACACCTACGACATCAATGCCGCTGTTGGCACAGTTACTGAGCGGAAAATCCACGATACGGTATTTACCGCCATAACCAACGGCTGGCTTGGCAACTTATTCGTCAACTCGTGAAGACGACTTCCTCTTCCACCGGCCAGGATCATTGCTAACATACTGTTTTGTTTCATGGCGAATCCTCACTTTCATTTCTTGTTTACTGCCAGGTGTCTTTAACCATAAAAACAATAAACTTTGTTAATATTATACACCTTTTAAAAAAGAAAATCCAGTTTTTTGTGCAAAAAAACGTTATTTTTATATTGGGAAATTAGACGGATTTGGGAAAATTGATGGATGATCTGTCGAAAAAAAGAAACGCTTAAGAAGGTTCCGGGATGCTGAAAAAACAGTAACACTGAAAATAGCCGGATTTCGGATACATCGGCGAAGATTCTTGCGGAAAATGTGAAAGCAGTGTATTCTGTAAAAAAAGTCCGGAATACAGCGGAGAAAGGATATCGATATCAGACAGGGAGAAGACAGGATGAAAGAAGAAAGAATTTCCAACTATGTAAAACTATGTGAAGAGTGGGCACAACGCTTTTTGAAGATGGATCAGGCAGATCTGCATAAACGGGTGCCGGAACTGAAGGAAGAAAACGGGTTTCTCACGATCATTCATTTCGGAAGAAGATATGGGGTGAGTCTGGAAGACGGCAGTATCCGGAGCCTGGATGGACAGAGAGAACCGGATACTACGGAGATGCTGAATATTTATACGCTTCTGGGGTATGCGAAAGAGGGGGCTTTTATTATGGATAAGTGGGTCCCTTTTGCAGATCTCAGGAATGCAAGACCATTTGCGCCGGCGTATCAGATCGGAGAGACGGATGTGTTCAGTGCTACATTTTCCGGCCATGAAAAGGAATTGAGGGAGGCGTTTCAGAAGCTTGACGGCAGGGAACTGCCCCAGGGTGATGTGGGATATGAGATCAGGGCCTTTGATTGTATGCCTATGAGATTCTTTTTCTGGGAACGGGACGAGGAGTTTGAAGCACAGGGAAATATCCTGTTTGATTACAGTGCCACAGATTTCAATCATGTGGAGAGTGCGGTATCCATAGCAGATTCCGGGATCAAAAGGCTTGCGGAGCTTGCCGGGGTTCCGCTCAGGGGGAAATCTTTTCAGATGCGCTGATAACCGAAATATAATAAAACCAATATGAAAAATAAATAATACGAAAGATAATTGCAGTTATCAGAAAAATCGTATATAATGAAGGAATATTTAAGGATTTTGAGACAGTAACTGTCACGAAGGATCTATGAGAAATTTACGAATCCGGAGGTGATGCTCGTGGGGAAAAATGCATCGGGAATGTATGTCATAGATGAGGATTATAAGATTATCAGCTATAACCTGGCAGCACGTGAGATCTATCCGCAGCTGAAGAGGGGCGAGAAATGCTATCACTGTCTGAGAAACAGAGAACTCCCTGTGAGATCTGTCCGGTCGTTAACGGGATCAAAGGTCCGAAGAACTATCTGGAACCGGGACGGAATATCCTGCGTTCGGTTGATGCTGTGGAGATTCCGCTGGAATCCGGCGGGACAGGACATGCCCTTGTTTTTTCGGATACAGAGACGAATGATGAGATCAGCAGCGGAATGATGGAGAATCCGCTTCTTATGGGGATCATTAATGTTCTCGGAAAAATTTTATCAATATCTACTCTGTTGACAGAGAGACTCATAAGGTTCAGGTATGCCGCTTCCAGGGGCAGAGTGGAGCTTATGGGGAGGAGGGACTTCGCAGATGAATCCTATGAGAAGATCATGGATATTTATATTGAGAGCAGTGTTGCGGCAGAGGACAGGATCCGGATGCATCAGATGATGGATTTTGAGAAGATATGCCAACGTCTTACAAGGATTCCCCAGTTGATGGTACATTATCGTGTACGCCGAAGCAACGGGAGGATTGAATATTTCTATGTGAAATGTGCCAGGGTAGGAACGGCTGAGGATTTTCAGACCGTGGTGTTTGCTTTTGCCAATGAGGATATGGATGTACGGTATAGTGAGATGGAGGCCATACTGGAACCAGGAGGAACAGCATCCGGAAGAAAACTTCTTATTGTAGTGAATGACGAGACGGATCGGAAAGTGCTTACAGAACATCTGGAGGGCAGTTTTGAGGTTATCACTGCGATGAATGAAGCAGAGGGGATGAAGCGTCTGTCTGAGAATTACAAAACCCTTTCTGCAATTCTTCTTGATATGAGTGTGTCGGTATGTGATGAATTTCAGTTTCTGGAGCTGATCCGTGATGATGTGATGCTGACCTCTGTGCCTGTGATCATCATAACCGGAAGTAACCGGTTGGAGGATGAGGTGCGATGTCTGGAACTGGGAGCAGTGGATTTTGTACGGAAACCGTATAATGTCCGTATATTAAAAAGTAAGATCAACAATGTGATCAAGCTGAGAGAGTCCGTGATGGTACTCTCAGCTCTGGAATATGATGATCTTACAGGGCTTTATATCAGACAGGCCTTTTTCCATCATGCAAAGACGCTAATGCGCTTTAATACGAATCAGGATTTTCATGTGGTGGTGGCAGATATAAAGAACTTTAAATGGATCAACGGAACCTATGGAGAGAAGACCGGTGATCAGGTTCTTACCTATCTGGGAGATACGTATAGAAATCAGGTTCGCTACGGGACGGTGGGCAGATATGGAGGAGACCAGTTTGTAGCCATCATATATGGAAAGAAAGAGATCCGTATGGCAGATATGGAGAAATTTATCCACAGGGTCGAGAGTGGAGCACCGATTCCTAATCTGGTGGTCAACTATGGGGTCTATGAGAATGTGGATAAGACACTGCCTTTTACCCTGATCTGTGACAGAGCTTTTCTGGCCATGAAGAGTATCCGGGATGACTATGAGCACCAGATCGCTTTTTATGATGATGAGATGAGACAGAGACATATCCGTAACGGACAGATGGAGAATGCTTTCGTGGAGGCTATACGCAATGAAGAATTCGTAGTCTACCTGCAGCCGAAATACAGTGTGGAGACAGAAGAGATCGTTGGGGCGGAGGCACTGGTGCGCTGGAAGAGAGCGGAAGGAACTATGGTTTCGCCGGGAGAATTTATCCCTCTTTTTGAGAAGGATGGTCTGATCGTACGCCTTGATGAATATGTTTTCCGAAAGGTATGCAGCATCCAGGGGGAACGTATAAGATCAGGGAAAAAGATACTTCCGATTTCGGTGAATCTGTCACGTGCCAGTATCCATTACGATAATATGATCTGTCGTTATGTGAAAATCGTGGAAGAAAATGGCATTCCGTTTTCTTCTGTTCCCATTGAATTGACAGAAACTGCTACGTTGTATAATGATCGGATCAGTAAGCTCATAGAGAAGATGGTGGATGCAGGATTCGAGCTGCATATGGATGATTTTGGCTCCGGCTATTCATCTATGACAAGCCTGAACCAGTTGCCATTCGATACTCTGAAGCTGGATAAAAGTCTGATCGATTACATAGAGAATTTTCGTGGGCAGCAGGTGATCCGTCATACCATTTCGCTGGCACACAGCCTTGGAATGAAGGTTCTTGCCGAGGGCGTGGAGAAAGCAAAACAGGTGGAGATCCTGCGAAGCCTGAGCTGCGATGAGATTCAGGGCTTTTATTATGCACGGCCTTTGCGTGGGAAAACTTTGAAACAAAGGTTATAAGAGCAAAAGAGGCGTGTAAAAAATGAGAGATCATTTTTACACGCCCTTTTTACAGCTAATGCTTCCGGACCTGTTTTTCAATAAGATAAAGTGCAAAATACAGCAGCATGGCAATGATGCAGAGGATCACAATGGACATCAGGACCCATGTAAGTCTGAATGTCTGGCTTCCGTAAATGATCAGGTATCCCAGGCCTTTTCGGGCACCGATAAATTCTCCGATGATCACGCCTACCAGGCAAAGCCCGATGTTGACCTTCATCACACTCAGGATAAGAGGAACGGAGGAGGGCAGGACGATCTTCAGAAGCTTTTCCTTTTTGTGTCCCCCCAGAGTTTCGATTAGCTTCAGCTTTTCCGGATCTGCCTGGCAGAAGCCGGAGTACAGATTGATAACGGAACCGAAGATGGCTACAGACATGCCGGCGACTACAATGGTACGTTCGTTGGCACCAAGCCATACGATCAGAAGAGGGGCCAGAGCAGATTTCGGGAGACTGTTCAGTACCACCAGACATGGCTCCAGGATCCGTGCGATCCGTCGGGAGCACCAGAGAAGTACTGCGGTTCCTACACCCAGGATCACAACAAAAAAGAAACTGACAAGAGTTTCTGCCAGTGTCACGGCAATATGTGCAAACAGGGACTGATCCCTGCACATGGAAAGAAAGGTCTCTGCGATCAGGGAAGGACTACTGAAGATAAAGGAATCGATCCATCCAAGATCAGAGGATATTTCCCAAAGTCCCATAAACAGAACAAAAAGAAGTGTCCGTGCAGCCAGGATAATGTTTTTTCTTTTTTTGCCGTGCAAGATATTGTTTCTGCTGTCTGGAAATTTCAGGCATTTTCATTGAGCTCCTTCCATATGATGTTAAATATTTTTTAAAATCCGGAGCATTTCTGGAGGAGAGGGGAGTGCGGTCGCTGATATCCAGATCGATATCAATGATCTTTCGTACAGTGGCAGGACGTGCAGAAAGGATCAGTACCCGGTCGGCCATACTGATGGCTTCGGAGATGTCATGAGTGACCAGGATCGCAGGCTTGCCGGAGCTTTTGAGGATTTTTCCTATATCATCACTGACATTTAAGCGGGTCTGGTAATCCAGAGCGGAAAATGGTTCGTCCAGAAGAAGGAGCTCCGGTTCCAGCACCAGGGTCCGGATCAGAGCGGCACGTTGGCGCATACCGCCGGAAAGCTGGGAAGGGCGGGCATCACGGAAACGGTCCAGACCGTAGGTCTGAAGAAGGGCTTCTGCATGTGCCAGCTTTTCAGGTGTGAGCTCTTTCCGGATCTCCAGGCCGAGAAGGATGTTTTTGTAGATGCTCCGCCATTCCAGAAGATGATCCTTCTGGAGCATATATCCTACAGCGGCGCTGCCGGAGGATACCGGACGGCCTCCCAGAGTAATGGAACCGTGCTCCGGAGTGAGCAGGCCGGCAATGAGATTCAGAAGAGTGGATTTTCCGCATCCGGAAGGTCCTACAATGGACAGGAATTCACCGGGCATCAGGTCAAAGGATATATGAGAAAGGGCGGGTGTCTCACCGGACAAGGTGTGATAGGAGAGACACACGTCCCGCACTTTCAGGACAGGATTCATGGATGTTGCCTCCTTTTCGTAGATAATGGTATAATATTATCATATGTCTGAAACAGGAGAAGGCCAATGGCAGAGATGTATACTCCGATGTCTGCCTGAAAACAGTCATAGAGAAAGGAATTACAAACATTGAACAAGAGAAATTACCAGAAAGAACTGGATAAACTGATTGAAAGAAACCAGAAAGAGGGAAAAACTCCCAGACTTTTTCTGCATGCCTGCTGTGCGCCATGCAGCAGCTATGTGATGGAATACCTGTCACAGTATTTTGAGATCACGATGTTTTTTTATAATCCCAATATCGCACCGGAGGAGGAATATTCACACCGTGTGGCTGAGATCCGCCGCCTGATCGGGGAGATGGAATTTGTCCATCCGGTAACTCTTATGGAGGCCGGTATGACCCGAAGGAATTTTATGAGATGGCCAAAGGCCTGGAAGATGTTCCGGAAGGAGGAGAACGGTGCTTTCGGTGTTACCGCCTGCGGATGGAAGAGGCGGCAAAGCTGGCGAAGGAGGGCGGATATGATTATTTCACCACAACCTTAAGTATCAGTCCGCTGAAAAATGCACAGAAGATCAATGAGATCGGTGAGGAGCTGGCAGAAATCTATAAAGTGCCACATCTGACTTCGGATTTTAAGAAAAAGAATGGCTACAAGCGTTCTATTGAGCTGTCTCATGAGCATGCTCTGTACCGGCAGAATTACTGCGGCTGTGTATTTTCAAAGAAAGAAGCCATGGACAGAGAACGTCTGGTTACTGAGAACCGAGTGAACAGTAACAACGGCTGAAGACAGCAAACGTATAATTATGAAAAACTTTGCATTTTTATAAAAATATGTTACACTAACACAGAAAAGTGCAGACGTCCGGGAGACGGAGCTCGTGTATGTCCGGAGAAGACAGTTCTGCCGCAAAAAAGAAAAGTGAGGAAGAATCAATATGGCACAGTTATGGGGAGGCCGTTTTACAAAAGAAACGGACAAGCTGGTTTACAATTTTAACGCATCCATTTCCTTTGATCAAAAATTTTACAGACAGGATATCCGTGGAAGCAAGGCACATGTTGCCATGCTTGCAAAACAGGGGATCCTGACAGAGGAAGAAAAGGAGCAGATCACAGAAGGACTGGACGGTATCCTTGCAGACGTGGAAGCAGGCAAGCTGGAGATCACAGCGGAGTATGAGGATATCCACAGCTTCGTGGAGGCAAACCTGATCGACCGTATCGGAGATGCCGGAAAGAAACTTCACACAGGAAGAAGCCGTAATGACCAGGTAGCTCTGGATATGAAGCTTTATGTCCGCGACGAGATCGATGAGACAGATAAGGAGCTGAAGGACCTTCTTCTTGCCCTGCAGAAGATTATGGAAGAGAATGTTCACACCTACATGCCGGGATTTACCCACCTTCAGAAGGCACAGCCGGTAACTCTGGCACACCATGTAGGCGCATATTTTGAGATGTTCCGCAGAGACCGTGACAGACTTTTTGATATCCGTAAGAGAATGAATACCTGTCCGCTTGGAGCGGGAGCACTGGCAGGAACCACTTATCCGCTGGATCGTGCCTATACTGCAGAGCTTCTCGGCTTTGATGCACCAACCAGAAACAGTATGGATTCCGTATCTGACAGAGATTATGTCATCGAGCTTCTCAGTGCATTTTCTACGATCATGATGCATCTGAGCCGTTTTTCAGAGGAGATCATTCTGTGGAATTCCAATGAGTACCGTTTCGTTGAGATCGATGACGCATACAGCACAGGCAGCAGTATCATGCCGCAGAAGAAGAATCCGGATATCGCAGAGCTTGTCCGTGGAAAAACAGGCCGTGTTTACGGAGCGCTGACATCTATTCTCACAACCATGAAGGGAATCCCGCTTGCATACAACAAAGATATGCAGGAAGACAAGGAGCTGACCTTTGATGCCATCGACACCGTAAAGGCTGTATCGCCCTGTTTACCGGCATGGTTTCCACTATGCAGTTCAACAAAGCCAACATGGAGGCAAGTGCAAAGAGAGGCTTTACAAACGCCACAGACGCAGCAGACTATCTGGTTAACCACGGTGTACCGTTCCGTGATGCTCACGGCATCGTCGGAAGACTGGTCCTTCTCTGTCTGGATAAGGGAATCTCTCTGGATGAGCTTCCGCTTTCCGAGTACAAAGAGATCAGTCCTGTGTTTGAGGAGGACATCTATGAAGCCATCAGTATGAAGACCTGCGTGGAAAAACGTGTGACTTTGGGAGCGCCGGGACCGGACGTGATGGAGCAGGTGATCGCTCAGAATAAAGAATATCTTGAAAAAAATTAAGATAATGCTTGCATTTTAGGAAAAATTGGTATAGTATTTACAGAAAAGACAAATGTGTGCCATGGAGGGACAGAGATGAGGAGAGTTTTATTATGAGTGAAAAGCTTAAGTCGGTATTTTAGGTGCAACTGGAATGGTTGGTCAGAGATTCATTTCTCTTCTGGAGAATCACCCGTGGTTTGAGGTGGTTACTGTAGCGGCAAGCCCGAGAAGCGCAGGCAAGACCTACGAGGAGGCTGTAGGCGGCAGATGGAAAATGGATACTCCGATGCCGGAGGCAGTAAAGAAGCTGGTTGTTATGGATATCCACGAGGTTGAGAAGGTTGCAGCTACTGTTGACTTTGTATTTTCTGCAGTTGATATGACGAAGGATGAGATCAAGGCGATCGAGGAAGAATATGCAAAGACAGAGACACCGGTTGTGTCCAACAACAGCGCACACCGCTGGACACCGGACGTTCCGATGGTAGTTCCGGAAATTAATCCGGAGCACTTCGAGGTTATCGAATTCCAGAAGAAACGTCTCGGAACAAAACGCGGCTTCGTAGCTGTTAAACCGAACTGTTCTATCCAGAGCTACGCTCCGGTACTTACCGCATGGAAAGAGTTCGAGCCGTATGAAGTAGTTGCCACTACATACCAGGCTATTTCCGGAGCAGGAAAAACCTTCAAGGACTGGCCGGAGATGGAGCACAACATCATTCCGTACATCGGTGGTGAGGAAGAGAAGAGTGAGAAGGAGCCATTAAGACTTTGGGGCAAGATCGAGGACGGCGTGATCGTTCCGGCTACCACACCTGTCATCACATGCCAGTGTGTACGTGTTCCGGTCCTCAATGGACATACAGCAGCTGTATTCGTTAAATTCCGCAAGAAACCTACCAAAGAGCAGCTGATCCAAAAGCTGGTTGAGTTTAAGGGACTTCCGCAGGAGCTTGAGCTTCCAAGCGCTCCGAAGCAGTTCATCCAGTATCTTGAGGAGGACAACCGTCCGCAGGTACAGATGGATGTAAACTATGAGAATGGAATGGGAGTATCTGTAGGACGTCTTCGTGAGGATACTGTTTATGATTACAAGTTTATCGGACTTTCTCACAACACTGTAAGAGGTGCTGCAGGCGGAGCTGTTCTCTGTGCAGAGACTCTGAAAGCCAAAGGATATATCCAGGCTAAATAAGAACTGGATCCTTTACAGGAAATAAAGAAAATCATCAGAAACGGGATGTCGGTTTTTCCGGTGTCCTGTTTTTGCGTATGTGGAAGGAACAAAGGAGATATGCGCAGAAAAGTAATTACTACAGTTGTGACATTTTCCACAACCACGGCTGCCATGAAAATGGAAAAAACGGCCAGGGAATCTGAATTTTCAGGAAGACTGATCCCGATCCCTTCAGAGATCAGTGCCCAGTGCGGACTGGCATGGAAATGCGTGGAGCAATCAGAGGAGGAAACAGAAAAATTCCTGAAAAAAAAGGAACTGGCCTGGGATGGCATCTACCGTGTTCTGGTATAAAACGGCTATTGTTTTTTGTATGTAACAAAACAGAAATTTTTGAAAATTTTCGCATTTTTATTGTTAAATAATTGGTAAAGTGTTACAATATAACAAGCAGATTTCCGGAAAGCGTGTTGCTGTGAACAAAGAAGCAGCAACAAAGTGCCACGCTTGCTAAAAATATGTGGAGGTGCTATTTATGAACAGGGAGGATGTAGAGAAACTGTCAACCGCTGCGAAGGGTAAGATAAACTTACTGAACAGCAATTTCGGAAAATACTTTATGCGGGCGATCATGGCCGGATTTTTATTGATGTGGCGATGATCTACTGTAACGTTGTTGGAAATGTATTTTCCAAGACATTCCCGGAATGGGGGAAATTCCTTGGAGCCATCGTGTTCTCCATTGCGGTCCTGCTGATCGTAATGGTAGGAGGAGAGCTGTTTACCGGTAACAATCTGGTAATGGCTTTTGGTGCGTATGACAAGAGCGTATCATGGAAAGATGTTGGAAAGGTCTGGGGAATCAGTTACATCGGCAATTTTGTGGGATGCCTGATCCTGGCGCTGATCTTTGTAGGTGCCGGAGCGTCCGGTACAGCAGATTATTTTGCCGGATTTATAAACGGAAAACTGAGTATTCCGGCAGGACAGATGTTTTTCCGTGCGGTACTTTGTAATTTCTTCGTCTGTCTTGCTGTTCTCTGCGGCATTAAGCTGAAGAGTGAGTCAGGTAAGTTCCTGATGATCGTGATCTGTATTTCAGGTTTCGTTGTCAGCGGATTTGAGCATTGTATTGCAAATATGGGTATCTTTACAGTTGCATTCTGTATGGTGCCAGGATTGTCTGTCGGCGCTATGCTTAAAAGCATGGTGATCGTAACACTGGGAAATATAGTTGGCGGAGCTGTGCTTCTGGCATGGCCGCTTAGAAAGATGAGTGCAGATAAATAGTATGGCAAAGGCTTTATACATAGCGGAGAAGCCCAGCGTGGCACAGGAATTTGCGAAGGCTTTGAAGATCAACGGTCAGAGAAAAGACGGATATCTGGAATCTGATGATTCTGTGGTAACCTGGTGTGTAGGACACCTGGTTACCATGAGCTATCCCGAAAAATATGATATCAAGTTTAAAAGGTGGAGTTTTGATACCCTGCCTTTTTTGCCGCGCGAATTTAAATATGAAGTGATCCCCGGGGTCAAAAAGCAGTTCGAGATCGTAAAAGGACTGCTGAACCGGCCGGATGTGGATACCATTTATGTGTGTACCGACTCCGGACGTGAGGGTGAATATATCTACCGTCTGGTAGCCCAGATGGCAGGAGTAAGGGGAAAAGTCCAGAAACGTGTGTGGATCGATTCCCAGACAGAGGAAGAAATCTTAAGAGGGATCCGTGAAGCGAAGGATATCTCGGAGTATGATAATCTGGCAGCATCTGCGTATCTCCGCGCAAAGGAAGATTATCTTATGGGAATCAATTTTTCCAGAGTTCTGACCTTGCGCTACGGAAGCAGCGTCACCAATTATCTCCATTCCAAATATCAGGCCATTGCAGTTGGGCGTGTGATGACCTGTGTTCTTGGCATGGTGGTGCGGAGAGAACGGGAGATCCGTGTCTTTGTGAAGACACGTTTTACCGTGTCCTTGGCAGCATTGGACTTGCAGGCGAAAATTTTGACGGTGAATGGAGAGCTGTGGAAGGCAGCCGGTATTTCCAGTCCCCGTATCTTTATAAAGAAAACGGCTTCAGGAAAAAAGAGCATGCACAGATGCTGATCGATCAGCTGATGGTGAACCAGCCCCTTTCCTGTATTGTGGAAAAGGTGGAACGAAAAAAGAAACAAAAATCCGCCGCTTCTTTTTAACCTGGCGGAGCTTCAGAATGTGTGCTCAAAGCTGTTTAAGATCAGTCCGGACGAGACACTCCGGATCGTACAGGAGCTTTATGAGAAGAAACTGGTGACTTATCCGAGAACGGATGCCAGAGTTCTTTCCACGGCAGTGGCCAAGGAGATATACAAGAATATATCCGGTCTTCGAAATTATCAGCAGGCCGGTGCTGCGGCGGCAGAGGTTTTGGGGATGGAATCCTGGAAAAGCATTGCAAAGACCAGATATGTGAATGACAAGCAGATCACAGACCATTACGCGATCATTCCTACCGGTCAGGGATTGAATGCGCTTGGAAGCGTGTCTCTTACTGCGCAGCGTGTGTACGAGACTATTGTACGGAGATTTTTGTGTATTTTTTATCCGCCGGCCGTTTATCAGAAGGTGAGTCTTGTGACGAAGCTGGACGGCGAGGCATTCTTTTCATCCTTTAAGGTTCTCAAAGAAGAAGGCTATCTGAAGATCGCCACGAATTCTTTTTCGCGGAAAAGGGCTTCAGACAGTGAGAAAAACGGAAATGGAGAGGAAGACGAGGTTTCCTGTGATACTGTGCTCCTGGAGGCGTTGCAGAAGCTGAAAAAGGGTGATATACTTCCTGTGAACGGTTTGAGTATCAAGGAGGGTGAGACTTCACCGCCCAAACGATACAATTCCGGTTCCATGATCCTTGCCATGGAAAATGCGGGACAGCTGATCGAGGATGAGGAGCTTCGAGCCCAGATCAAGGGAAGCGGGATCGGCACCAGTGCTACCCGTGCCGAGATCCTGAAGAAGCTTTTTAACATCAAATATCTGGCACTGAACAAAAAGACCCAGGTGATCACTCCAACACTTCTTGGGGAATGATCTTCGATGTGGTAAATTGTTCTATCCGGCAGCTTCTGAACCCGGAGCTTACGGCAAGCTGGGAAAAGGGACTCACTTATGTGGCAGAGGGCAGCATCACGGAACAGGAATATATGGACAAGCTGGAGCATTTTGTGCGGGTACGTACCGGCAGGTGGAGGCAAGCAATTATCAGTATAACCTGCGGCAGTTTTTTGATGTGGCCGCTGTAAACTACAGGAAGCCGGAGCGAGCTTCCAGACAGGGAGGAAAGAGATCATCATGATGAAAGATTTTACTATCAGCAATATGCTGGATCTGAATGAGACCATTGCAGCAGAGCTTTTTGAGGGAAAAACCTATCCGTGGGAGGTTCTTCCGGAGATCGGAGATTTCATTATCAAGCTGGGAAAAACACTGGATCCTTCTGAATATGAGGAGAAGGGCGAAAATGTATGGATCGCAAAATCCGCTACAGTTGCGCCGACTGCAAGTATCACCGGACCGGCTATCATTGGCAGAGACGCGAGGTGCGCCACTGTGCATTTATCCGCGGCAAGGCTATCGTTGGTGAGGGCGCAGTTGTGGGAAATTCCACAGAGCTTAAGAACGCAGTGCTGTTTAACAAGGTTCAGGTTCCTCATTATAATTATGTTGGAGATGCTGTGCTGGGATATAAGTCCCACATGGGTGCCGGATCGATCTGTTCCAACGTAAAATCAGACAAGAAGCTGGTTGTCGTAAAAGACGGGGATGAAAAGATCGAAACCGGTCTTAAGAAATTCGGAGCGATGCTCGGAGATCATGTTGAAGTCGGATGCGGTTCTGTGCTGAATCCCGGTACTGTGATCGGACGGAATTCCAATATCTACCCGCTGTCACCGGTACGTGGATGTGTTCCTGCAGATTCCATTTATAAAAATGCAAAAGAGATCGTAAAGAAAAAATAAGAAACAGATTCTTCTGGACACGCATTTAAGCTGCACTTTAGAGAGAGTGCAGCTTTTTGATGGGGTGATGGATGCAACAGTATTGGTCGTGGAAGGATGAACCGACCGGGAGCGGGCGGGATTAAGATAAAAACAAAAGCTGTCGAAGTATGACCAGTCCTATAATATGGACTGGGTAAAACCAGTAAAAGAAATATTTTGCTGCTTTTCCGCGGATGAAGCCTCTTTTTCCATTGTACAGGTTAATGGACAGAAAGGCAAAGGAGGCTCTCCATTCATAATAAAGCCAGCAGCTTCCGAGGATTGCCTGGCCTGGCTTATCGTTTCGCATATAGTATATGATCAGCAGGAAGATATACCCCCGCCATCCATAGTCTGCTTTCAGAAAAATGGAAACAACAAGCAGTCCCAGGATGCAGAGAAGCTGCATCGAAGGTCTGGTCTGGAAATATTCGATGGCACAAAAGGCCAGATATCCGAGGAAAAGCGTGAAAAACACATTTTGTCTTTCGTAACGTAGCGTATTTGTAAACATCAGATTCCACGGAATTTCTGAGAGCAGCGCAAAAAGAAGGAGATTTTTCCATAGAGGAACCGGCTCCGTGTATGACGGAAGCTTCCAGCAGGAGAAAACAGAAGATGGGAAAAGCAGCTCTTCCGATATCGCGGAAAATAAGATATACAGTATATTCTCTGCCGAAAAGTGTAAACAGGATTTTCTGTGCAGGCTGATACATACTGAGCAGCACAGCTCCGATATGATCGATCAGCATGGTGATGACCGCGATCATCTTCAGAGCGCTTCCGCTGAGAATGCGGTATTTTTCTGGAAAAACAGAATCCACAGATGCATTCATGAAAAATATACCTCCAGGGTTAAACTTGCTAATATATTATCACATACATACAGTAGTTGCCAGAAATATTTGACAGTTAGGCATGCAATACTGCCGGAATAACTACCAATATTATGCGTTTTATGGCAAAATTTTATCAAATATGACTGGACGAAACAACGGTTTTGTGAGAAAATAGCCGTAGGGTGTTATCGAACTTTTTTTCTCAATAACATCGGTCAATCTATACTTGAAAGGAGTTTTAAAATGATTTATTCACGCGAAGTAGAAGAAATGTGTCCAGTGGCACAGGGCGTACATCATGGTGCCGCTCCGATCCCGGAAGAAGCAAAATGGGTTCAGGCAAAAGAAGTAAAGGATATCTCCGGATTTACACACGGTGTTGGCTGGTGTGCTCCGCAGCAGGGTGCATGTAAGCTGTCCCTTAACGTTAAAGAGGGAATCATCCAGGAGGCACTTGTTGAGACAATCGGATGTTCAGGAATGACTCATTCTGCAGCTATGGCTTCTGAGATCCTTCCAGGACTTACCGTTATGGAGGCACTGAACACAGACCTTGTATGTGATGCAATCAATACAGCTATGAGAGAGCTTTTCCTTCAGATCGTTTACGGACGTTCCCAGTCTGCATTCTCCGAGGACGGACTTGCAGTAGGCGCTGGTCTTGAGGACCTTGGAAAAGGACTTCGTTCTCAGGTTGGTACAATGTATGGAACTCTGAAAAAAGGACCTCGTTACCTTGAGATGGCTGAGGGTTATGTTACAGGTATCGCTCTTGACGAGAACGATGAGATCATCGGATATCAGTTCGTAAGCCTTGGAAAAATGACTGACTTCATTAAGAAAGGTGATGACCCGAACACAGCATGGGAGAAAGCAAAAGGTCAGTACGGCCGTGTTGCAGATGCTGTTAAGATCATCGACCCAAGAAAAGAGTAATTACACTTCGTAAGGTAAAAATATCAGGAGGTTACAGGAAATGGCTTTATTTGAATCATATGAGAGACGAATTGACAAGATCAATTCTGTTTTAAACAGCTATGGAATCGCTTCTATCGAAGAAGCTGAGAAAATCACTAAAGACGCAGGACTGAACGTTTACGATCAGATCAAAGGCATTCAGCCGATCTGCTTCGAGAACGCTTGCTGGGCTTACACAGTAGGTGCAGCTATCGCGA
>ENA-OQCS01000171-OQCS01000171.1-human-gut-metagenome-genome-assembly--contig:-NODE-171-length-34197-cov-5.814353_pt1 | contig 34197 bp, 45 predicted proteins | sample MGYA00242757_ERZ504575 | MGnify/ENA primary metagenome ERZ504575 (study PRJEB26092, sample SAMD00036297) | human gut metagenome | host: Homo sapiens | study: EMG produced TPA metagenomics assembly of... | reverse complement strand
AAAGCAGCTAATGGTTATCGCAATTGGGAACGATTCAGAAACAGATGTATGTTGGTCTTAGAAAAAGGTATTGATTTTGAAATCGACAAGGATGACGGAAGCGTTAAAATGGTTGAAAAAATGGACCAGACAACTAAATGTTGTCTGAGCCCAATATCAGCTATAAACCGTTTTGGGGTATATGCCGCCCCTTAAATTCTTGGAGAGCAAATTCACCTAACCCCATCCAAATTTATTGCGCCATTAAAGTCCCTTCTTAAATTTTGATGCAGGAATATGACAATAGGCACCTGGATTTTTATCCAGGTATTTTTGATGATATTCTTCGGCATTAAAAAAGTTTTTCATAGGCTCTACTTCAACAGCTAGAGGTGAATCATATTTCTTTTGGATTTCATTATATTTAGATTGAATGGTTTCTAAATCTGTTTTTTCCACATAATAAATACCTGTACGATAGGAAATACCAATATCTTCACCTTGTTGATTGACGGATACCGGATCAATGATATCAAAGTATAAGTCTAATATTTTAGATAATGAAATCATTTTGTCATCATATTGAATTTCTAATGTTTCTGCATGACCTGTAAGCCCTGCTTTAACATCTTTATATTCTGGATTTTGCGTTTTACCATTCGCATATCCAACAATTGTTTTTAAGATGCCATCAAATTGATCAAAATAGTGTTGTACACCCCAGAAGCAGCCACCTGCTAAATATATTGTTTTTATCATTTTAATTTATAATATTTTCCTTTCGAATCCTTTTTATATCGACCTACTTTTTTTGCGTAATCACTTTCGATCCATTTTGAAAGTTTACACTTCTTTTGTTTATTCGCTAAGATAGGCATTAAATATTTGCTTAAATCATCAATTGATGCATAGCGTGTATTGATTTTAGGATATTTTTTTAAGGCTTCTAAAACCTCTTCATCACTCGCCTCATTTGGCTTTTGATTTGTTTGTGGCGGTTGTTTTTTTGCTTTTTGAACTTGTTTTGGCTGTTCTTCTTTTAATGGCAATAAGAATGTATCTCTTGTTTGTAAAATTTCGATGTCGATGTCTTTACCTTGAAACATTAAAGCTTGTTTAATGCCATGAAATCCTTGATCATTTGTGACAAGAAGAATTTTTTAGGTATAACATTGGCGATAACTTGACCAAGAAGTGTAGCACAATAGATGTCCGCAAAATTCTTTTGACTTTGGTGTGTATTGAAACAATAGGAATTAGGAAAATCTTTGGCAATCGTAAAGATTTGTTGCCATGCTTTTTGTCCTATTTTTTCAAAGTTTCCAAAGAAAAAGAAAACGCTAGGACTTGTGGCGTTCAGTGTATTAATATCGAATTGTTGGACATTTTCGCAATCAATACAATAGAGTGTACAGTCTTCAAAATTATCGATTTGTATATTTTGAGGTGAAAAACTCATGCATTGAGAAAATGTTCCAATTGAAAAATTAAGTTGTGACATTTCATTCATCCTTTCATAAATAATTATAGCACAACATGGTATTCTTTCCTTTTATTTGTTATAATAAACTTCAAAGGGGGAGTTTTAGTGGCTTATTATCACATCTTAAAAGAACGTCGTACAAATCTAAAACTTTCCATTCAGGATGTTTCAAATCAGACGCGTTTAGCGCCTCAATATATACAAGCTATCGAAGAACATAACTTAGATGTTTTTTCGGATGATTTTTCTTTCGTTCGTTATTTTGTACATGCATATTGCGATGCCATTGGTGTAAATTGGCAAGCAATCGCTGATGAAGTGGACATGGATATTAATGAAGTGGCTCATCAAAAAGATATGGCTTTGACAATGGCACAAAGACGAATGGTAGAGCAGATGGCAAGTGTTCAAAAAAGAAAAAGAAGTCATCGACTAAAAAGAAAAATCTTGGTTTCAAAACATGTAAGCCGAACAAGTTCTTCTTTGAGTACAAATCAATCGCAATTGATTAAAGTGCTTGTCCTGATTGGAATTGTAGTTTATGCGTTTTATCTGTTATTAATTTTGGGCTTCGTGCATTTCAAATCAGAAACTTCAAACGCAAGAGGCTTTGCGTCAAGAACAACTTTCAAAAAAGGAACAGGAAACGAATAAATTGGCAAATCAGCGTCAAAAGGCAAAGGAAGCAGCCGCTTTAGTTGTCGAAAAAATAAGTGATGAAACCAATGCATATCAGCTTTCAAATATACAATCTGATGTAAAAAAATTAGATTTAAGTATTACTTTACCGACTAAGTCAAAGATCACTGTGACAAAAGATGGTGAAACGATCAATGATGATACAAAAGTATATACGGGTACATTTACGCAATCTCTAGAATTATCCGAGAATTGTACTTTTGAAATTAGTATTGAAACATATTCGGATAACTCGATTACTATTGATGGAAAAGAGATTTCTTTTGATAAAACAGATTGGCAAGAAGGCCAACCAGCTGTTATAACTTACAGGTTGGAAAAGGAAATCAAAAAGAGACTGAAGAATATTCACAATATGATGATAGTGAGTATGATTATGGTTACTCAGATGAATATTATGGACAAGAGGGGGATTATACATATGACAAAAATGAATATACCGAACAGACTAACGATTATTAGAATTTTATTAGTACCGGTAGTTGTAGCTGTATATTTGTGTATGGATCCTACTCTTTGCGTAATTGATGAAACAAGCGGCTTAGCCTTCGAGATGTGATTGCGTTTGTGATCTTTGCGGTTGCGAGTATTACCGATTTCTTTGATGGAATGTTGGCAAGAAAGAACAATTGGATTACTTCATTTGGAAAATTTGCCGATCCAATCGCAGATAAGATGTTAGTCAATACAGTATTGATCTTGATGGTTTATTTTCATCAGGCCAATGTGATTGCCGTATTATTGATGATCGCAAGAGACTTGATCGTAGATGGGTTAAGAATGAGTGCTGCAAATTCTGGTGAAGTTGTCAGTGCAGGAATTTTTGGAAAATTAAAAACTGTACTACAAATGTTTGCGCTTGTGTTCTTATTGTTGAAAGATTGGCCATTTGTCTATATGGGTATTCGTATGGATCAAATTTTGTTGTGGGCAGCAACAGCGGCTTCTTTATATAGTGGATTGATTTATTTCAATCAATTAAAAAAATATGTTTTGGAGACTATGTAATGAATGATGCAAGACAACTAGTTTCTTTATGTACAGAAAATCATTTAACCATTTCTAGCTGTGAAAGTTTAACGGCTGGATTATTTACGAGTACGATTGCCTCCATACCTGGGGCAAGTGCCATATTAAAAGGTGGCTTAGTGACTTATTTTACACCAATGAAAAGTGTATTGGCTCATGTGGATGTGGACTTAATTCAAAAATATGGTGTAATCAGTGAAGAGTGTGCGTATGCGATGGCTAAAAATACAAGACAAATTATGGATGTGGATTATTGTATTTCTTTTACAGGAAATGCTGGACCGGATGCTTGGGAAGAAAAACCAGCGGGAAGAGTATATTGTGCAATCGCATCAAAAAAGCTATTCAAGTGTATGGTTTTCAATGTACAGGTTTGTCTAGAAATGATGTTAGAGAACATGTTGTTATGCAGATGATTGATATATTGATTCAAACAATTCAAAAGGAGAATATATGCCAAAAGAAAAAGTAGAAACAAATAAAGATAAGCTTTTAAGTGATGTTTTAAATGAAATCGAAAGGGAATATGGTAAAGGTTCTGTCATGAAACTTGGGGATCGAGCGGCTGTTGATATTGAACCTATTCCTTCAGGAAGTTTACTTTTAGATGATGCCTTGGGTATTGGCGGATATCCAAAGGGAAGAATTATTGAAATCTTCGGTCCGGAATCAAGTGGTAAAACAACACTGGCTTTACATGCCGTTGCTGAAGTTCAAAAAAAGGGTGGTCGAGCAGCCTTTATTGATGCTGAAAATGCGATTGATCCTGTATACGCAAAAAATCTAGGTGTTAATATTGATGAATTAATTTTGTCTCAACCAGATTCAGGTGAACAAGGATTGGATATTATGTTGATGCTTGTAGAAAGTGGAGCTGTTGATTTGGTTGTTGTAGATAGTGTTGCAGCTTTAGTTCCACAAGCCGAATTAGATGGTGAAATGGGTGATAATCAAGTTGGATTACAAGCTCGTATGATGTCTAAGCTATGCGTAAGCTTGCCGGAGCAATGAACCAAAATGATTGTACAGCTATTTTTATCAACCAGCTTCGTGAAAAAGTCGGCGTTATTTATGGAAATCCAGAAACAACACCTGGAGGTCGTGCTTTAAAATTCTACTCATCTGTTCGTGTAGATATTCGTAAGGCAGATGCCATTAAAAATGGTACAGACATTGTAGGTAATAAAGTCAAAGTAAAAATTGTTAAAAATAAGGTAGCTCCTCCATTTAAATCGGCTGTACTTGAAATTATGTACGGAGAAGGAATCTCTTATATTAGTGAACTATTAGATTTATGTGTTGATGCCAATATTGTAAAAAAGGCAGGGGCATGGTTCAGCTATGAAGGAGAAAAAATTGGACAGGGAAAAGAGGCTGCCAAAGCTTACATCAAGGCAAATCCAGAATTCAAATCAATGCTTGAAGAGAAATTAAAGGAGTTTAGAACAAACAAAGATGTTGAAGAATAAGAGTTCTGCGTAGAACTCTTATTTTCATTTAGAGGTATATATTATATGGCACGTTTAGAAAATAAGAATTATAAATCCATTCAAAAAATTGAATTAAATAATCCAGTTGTATTTGTGGTGGATATGATAAAAGGATTTGTGAATATAGGTCCACTTCATGATGAAGCCATTGGCAATGTGGAAAAGAATATCGAAAATCTATTAACAAGTTTAGAGTGCAACAATGTTTTTGTGTGTGATTCACATCCACCAAAGACGCGTGAATTCAATTCGTTTCCAGCACATTGTGTAATTGGAAGTGAAGAATCTGAAGTAGTTGATTCTTTAAAGCCGTTTGTGAAACATGTCATCAAGAAGAACAGTACGAATACGTTTATGGCACCTGAATTTGAAGAGTTTTTAAATTCAGATTTGAAATATTATCGTGATATAATTGTGACAGGTTGTTGTACAGATCTTTGTGTGCTTCATTTTGTGTTAAGTTTAAACACTTGGTTCAATGAACACAATATGAATGAATATCGTATTATCGTGGTTGAAAACTGTACAGAAACCTATCATATACCAGAAGTACATGAAGCTACATTCTTTAATGATGTCGCATTTAGAATGATGGAAATGAATGGCATTCAAGTTGTTTCTGAAGTAAGGGAGTAAGATTTAAAAAATGAAAGATAAGAGAAATTTAAGTTTAGTCATGGACTTTTATGAACTAACAATGAGTCAATGTTATTTTAATGATAATAAAGACAAAGAAGTCGTATTTGACTTATTCTATCGTAAAAATCCGGATGACGGGGGATATTGTGTATTTGCAGGTTTAGAACAAGTTGTGGATTATGTTTCAAATTTGCATTTTGAAAAAGAAGATATTGATTATTTGCGCTCATTAAACCAATTTAGTGAAGAATTTTTAGAATATTTATCAACCATTCGTTTTACAGGTGATATTTATGCGATTCCAGAAGGAACACCGGTATTTCCTCATGAACCATTGGTTCGTGTAAAAGCACCAATTATTGAAGCACAACTTGTAGAAACGGCATTACTTTTGGCTATCAATCACCAAACTTTGATTGCGACAAAATCACGTCGTATTGTACAGGCTAGTGAAGGAAGAGCGGTTATGGAATTTGGTGCACGACGTGCTCATAACTTTGATGCAGCTATTCTAGGAGCTAGAGCAGCTTATATTGCAGGATGTGCAGGAAGTGCTACAACATATTCTGGTAAAGAATTTGGTGTACCAGTACTAGGAACAATGGCGCACTCATTTATTCAAAGCTTCGATACCGAATATGATGCGTTTATGTATTATGCCAAAACATATCCAAACGCATGTACTTTATTGATTGATACATATTCTACTTTAAAATCAGGTATTGTGAATGCCATTAAAGTAGCTAAGGATTATCTAGAACCCAATGGATATCGTTTAAAGGGTGTTCGTATTGATAGTGGAGATATGGCATATCTTTCTAAAAAAGTTCGTAAGATGTTAGATGAAGCCGGTATGGAAGATTGTAAGATCGTTGTATCCAATTCATTAGATGAATATGTCATTGAATCTTTGATTCATCAACAAGGCGCTAAAATTGATTCGTTTGGTGTTGGTGAAAACTTGATTTGTTCAAAAAATTCACCAGTATTTGGTGGTGTTTATAAAATGGTGGCGATTGAAAAGATGGTCAAGTAATCCCAAAAATCAAAATCAGTGATAATGTTGAAAAAGTGACAAATCCAGGTATGAAGAATTTAAATCGTATTATGGATAAAGAAACAGGTATGGCCATTGCCGATTTATTGACATTAGAAGATGAAGTCATTGATACAACCCAAGATTTAACAATCTATCATCCAATGTCACGTTGGAAATATAAAGTGATTCCAGCTAATACATATACAGTACGTGATATGTTAGTGCCAATCTTTAAAGATGGAAAATTAGTTTATAATCTACCAACTCTAGAAGAAATTCGTGCATACAGCGAAAAGGAACTTGCTACAATTTGGGATGAAATCAAACGTTTTGTATATCCACAAGAATATTATGTTGACTTAAGTGAAAAGTTATTGAATCTTAAGCTAGAAATGTTGAAGAAATATAAATAAAAAAGAAACCGTCGCTTGACGGTTTTTGTGTTAAATACAACTTTCAAAGAATGCACGCATATCCTTGGCTAATAGATCAAAGCTTTCTTTACCAAGATAAGCCATATGACCACTTGGATATTCACCAATGGTTACTCGGTTTGGATCTAGATTGGAATGGGTTGCCAAATATCTGGCATTTCCTGCAGTAGTACATAAATCATATAGACCTGAGGCAAAGAAGACTTTCATCTGTTTGTTTCTTCGCATGCATCCGGCTAAGGATTGGGCAGGACTTGTTTTGAATTCACGATTCCATGTCATATTTACATCAAAGACTAAGCCTTTTGAGATACGATCACTTGCGATATTTAATTCTTGACGCATCAATCCATAGGCAGTCTGGAAAGCAGGTGTATATTGTCCCATGGCCGGATCATCCGCAATGACGTTAGCTTCCATGATTTCTGGATCATCATTCCATGTATAACGACCGTCATAGAATCCTAAAGCTAAACCTTTATCTTCTAATAGTTTATGCGCAAAGCCTTTTTGCATATCCATATGTAAATGGTGTCTTAACCAATAGGTTTGATCAATACCTGAATAATAGGCTAATTTATCTGCGATTTCTTCTTTGTTCGGGCAGCATCTCCTAAAAATAAAGCTGTAACATATTCAGTAGATGCGAATGTAAAGGCTTCATCAATAAAGTCTTTTTGTGAAATGTTTTCCTTTGGGTTATGGAAATAATTTGTGGCAGCCATTGTGATTAAGTCTGTAGCACTAGCTTCAACTGGAAGCTTTTCAATAAAGTAACTTCCAAGTAAGAAGATACCACTCACACTAATGCCCATCGTATCGGCTTTTTCAGGACCTGCACCCATAAGTTCTCCTGCAAGCAGGGCACTTCTAGCCGTACCATAGCTTTCACCAGCTAGTAATACAGGTGAATTTCTACGATTATAGCGAGCTAAGAATTGTTCAATGAATTTAGAAACACTACGAACATCGCCATGTGTTTCATAAAATTCTTTTCTTGCCTTTTCTTGAATCAAACGACCTAATCCAGTTCCAACGGGGTCAATAAAGACTAAATCACATAAGTCTAATAAACAATGTGGATTGTCTTCTAATTCAAAAGGTGGAACTGTAGGAAGGTTTAGTTCATCATCTAATTTTACAATTCTTGGACCAAATAATCCCATGTGAAGCCAAAGACTTGCACATCCTGGACCGCCATTATAAATAAATAAGATGGGACGTTTTGAATTGTCTTGAATATCACTTCTAAAATAGGCATAACTAAATATGGATGCGACTGGATTGTTTTCTTCATCCACGAAGAAATTGTCTTCACAAATTGTATGATAAGGAATGGTTGTTCCTTGAATTTGTAGGCTTCCATCTGCCTCATATTTTGATTTTTCTAAGTTTTCTTGAATACGCATTATTTCACCTCACACTTTTTAATAAAGACATTGAAGATATCTTGCATCTCACCATATTTATGCGACAAGGCTTCTGGATGAAATTGTACGGCATAAATGGGTAGAGACTCATGTTCAATGGCTTCAATAATTCCATCTGGTGCTTTAGCTACAACTTAAAGTGTGGTGCTAAATCCTTGATGGCCTGATGATGAAAACTATTCACATAAGCTTCATCACTTAAGCTAGGATATAAAAAACTATCCTTTTCAATATGGATTTTATGACTTGGATTTTCTCTTTTTTCTTGTTGCGCATGTTTGATTACGCTTCTTTTACAATACGACAAATCTTGATATAGAGATCCTTTAAAATAGACATTCAACATCTGAATGCCACGACAGATTCCAAAAATAGGAATCTGTTTTTCATTGGCATATTTTAATACTCGCATTTCATAATAATCACGATCTAAGCTTGAATTACCTTGTAAAAGTTCTGGATTTTCATTATAAATCATAGGATTTACATCGATTCCACCTGTCACAATCAATCCATCTAATAGATTAACTTGAGCTTGAATTGTATCATAGTTATTTGTGATTGGAAGAATGATTGGACAACCACCAGCACGAATGACACTATGGATATAGGCTTCATTGATAAACTGTTTAGGAAGATTTTTCTTTATCCAATTCATTACAAGTTAGACCAATAATAGGCCTATGCATTTGATCCTCTAAAAGAGAGATTTCAATTTTTTCGGTTTCTTTTATGATATATTTACCTGGAATGGCTTCATCCGCATATTCCATTTCACCATTTTGATTATCAAATGGATCATTTGGCAAGAAGTTTTTAGCTGGTACAAAAGCACCTTGGAATTTTGATGAGCATGGTGTTCTAAATGGATCTAAATGTCCAAAATAGAAATCTTGTCTTTCCAAGTTTTTAGCACGATAGGATCCTCCACCAAATGAACAATCCGCATATAACCATCCATATGGAGCTACATAGAATCGTGCCCAGTCATGATTACCAATGGTTTCAGGTGTAGTATAAAGTCCAGCTTGCCAAGTGGCAGGAATACCGGCAATACGACATAGAGTAATAAATGTCAATGCTTGTAAACCGCAATCTCCCTTTAATCCTGTTGTGATATATTCTGGAATACAAGGTAAAGTCGCATAAGCACGTACATATGAATATGTAACATGGGTTGTGATATAGTTATAAATCAATTTCGCTTTTAATAATGGATTTGTTTCTTCACCAATGATTTCTTTAACTAGATCCTTTAAGTAATCTGTAAATACAACATGTGGTGCATATTCTTCAAGACAAGTATCTGGATGTTCATCTGTTACAATATTTGGATCTAATTCTTCATAGTGCATGTGATTGATGAATTCATATTCTACACTGAATTCTTCACCTTTTTCATATGGCTTTTCAATATATACACATCTTTGATCTACACTGTTATCGTTGACTAGACCTTTATGAGATGTATTTAATAATTTAAAATCTTCAACCTGCGCATATTCTTTCGGAATAGGAAGCCAAACACGAATTGTTTTTCCTGGCTTTTCAAATGCAGGATCTACCTTTAAACTTGTCTTGACATGAATCTTGCAGTAAACATCCTTTTCTTCTTTCATCTTATGCATTACGTCATCTAATAAAGTACTTGCAGCACCATCTTTTTCAATTAAACGATCTTTATAGCTTTACGCACTTTAATTAGGTTTTCAAAGAAATTGTCTTTTAAATACATTTTTCCCTCAATGAAAATCCATTCAAACGCATTGTCTTTGAATAATTCATCAAATTCTTCATCTTTAAAATCTTCAATTTTGGATTTTAATAACTCAATCGCATCTTCTTTTGAATACGTAAAATTTTCAGGAAGACGAGAAATCAATTCTTTTTCTAATTCTAAACGCTCCTTTAATTTGGTAGGAATATCTTTTTGAAGACGCAAATCAATCATTTCCTGCATCAGTTTAAATTGCCCGTTCCATTTTAATTTCATTAAATCTTCTGGAAGTGGCGTGTTCAATGTTGTCATGTTCATAATAGTTCACCTCATTTTGATTATACGCTATTATGAAAATTATTACATAAAAAAATGAAACTTATTGAAATAAGTTTCGAATTAATTCTTCCTGAGAGTATTTTTCCTGCATTTTTTTTCTACACTCATTAAAACAGGAGGTAGTTTTCTAAATGATTTGTAGTATTTCAAAATTAAAGATAATGCGAAAAAGGTGCCCATTCAGTAAGTGTCATATTTTCTTTTGGTTCTAATAAAAATCCATCTTTTAAAACTTCTTTTCGTTTTGCACAATTTAAGGCGTATTCCAATTCATTACCGAAATTCACTTTTAATATTTCTTCATCAAAAGAAAGAATGGGACTTAAATGATCTAAAGGAGCATTCATACTATATTGATATGTATGTTGATTGATTTGTTTCATTACTAACGTTTTATATTTCATGCCTTTATTGTAGCTCATAATAGTTTTTGTTTCTGTTAAATAATATTAACATGGTATAATTCTATAGGTGATAAAAATATGACATTTGAACAAATGAATTTAGATCAAAATATTATACAAGCCTTACATACATTAGGCTATGAACAACCATTGCCCGTACAAGAACAAGTCATTCCCAATATTCTTTCGGGAAAAGATTGTATTGTTAAATCAAGAACAGGAAGTGGTAAAACGGCATCTTTTGCGATTCCTATCATTCAAAATCTAGAAATTGATGAAAGAAGTCCACAAGCGTTGGTACTTACTCCAACTCGAGAACTAGCTTTACAAATTCAACAAGATTTTGATCGTATTGGAACCTTTAAAAAAATCAAGACACTACCTATATTTGGTAAGCAGCCATTTAAGTTTCAAAAGGAAGATTTGAAACAAAGATGTCACGTTGTGATTGGTACGCCAGGAAGAGTTTTAGATCATCTTCAACAACAAACACTTGATCCATCAAAAATTAAATATGTAGTCTTGGATGAAGCGGATGAAATGTTGAATATGAACTTTTTAGATGAAGTGCAGGCTATTTTAAAATATATGCCTAAAAAACATGTAACTTGTTTATTTAGTGCAACCTATCCTGCAGTGATTCAAAGAATGAGTAAGAAATATTTGTATAAACCAGCTAAGGTGGATCTAACGAGTACAAATAAGCCAAATATTCTAGAAGAGGCGTATCACGTCAATGAAGAACACAAAGAATTGTTCCTTCTTCATTTATTGGCATTAAAGAAACCAGAATCCTGCATGATCTTTTGTAAGACACAGGCAAGAGTGGATGCAGTTTATGCATGTTTAGAAAAGAATCAAGTCAGTGTCAATAAAATTCATGGTGGTATGATGCAAGAAGAAAGATTATCACATATGCGACGCTTTAAAAAAGGAAAGGTGCGTATTTTAGTTTGTACCGATGTCGCCAGTCGTGGTATTGATGTTTTTAAAGTGGAGATGATTATTAACTATGATATGCCTAGTCCCGTAGAAACATATACACATCGTATTGGACGTAGTGTAGAGTTAATGAACAAGGCTTAGCTATAAGTTTAGTGAATGAATATGATGGAGTTCGAAAAGAAAAACTAGAGGAATATCTAGGCTATAACTTGCCATTTAAAGATGAGGGTGAAGTATATTTAAGTGATTTGGATGTTTTAGATTCATTAAAAGAATCCAATCGTGTTGTGGTCGATAAATCAAAAGATTTAAGAAAAGGTATTACTAAAATCTATTTAAATGGAGGAAAGAATAAGAAAATTCGTCCAGGCGATATTGTAGGGGCTATTTGCGAAATTGATGGTGTTACGGTTGATGACATTGGTGTGATACAAGTGCAGGATCATCAATCGTATGTAGATATCTTGAATGATAAGGGAAAACTTGTATTAAAGAATTTAAAGACAATTAAAGGCAAAACGTTGCGTATTCAAAAGGCAAAAAATGGATTTGGCCACTAGATCAGATCCATTTTATTGTACATTACTAAAATACGTGATTTGCACGTAAATGGGGAGTGAACTTTAATAGAAGTAAAAGATAAAGGTGATTGTTAGTATACGTATATGTAATGAATCTTTTTCTATGGTTTATAAATATTGTGGTTGTCTTTACGTTGAAATGTTATAACAATTGATTTATAATAAAAATGAATGTTATAACAATTAAACAGGAGGCAATTATGGAAATTAAAGACGCAAAAGTATTTCATGATTATTTAAATGGTGTAATTGAAGGTGAGGATGTTAAGAAGAGTACAAAATTGTATTCGAATGCTAAAACATTCTATTCTAGTGTGGATCCAAGTATTTCAGATGATCAAATTATGTATGAAGTGTATTCCTATGAACATGATGGTTTGTGTTATGGATTGACTGTGATGCAGCCAGTATGCGTGAATGGAGAATGTAATGTAACACGAGGACATTTCCATGAGAATTTAGATTGTGATGAAATTTATTGTGGCATGGGTGGTGAAGGTCTTCTTTTATTGATAGATGAAGATTATCATTGTCATGCAGAAAAAGTAGAATGTGGAAGTGTTCATTATATTGATGGTCATTTGGCACATCGCCTTGTGAATACGGGAAATTGTGAATTAAAAGTGCAATGTATGTGGCCAAGTCATGCGGGTCATGATTATAAGCGTGTAGAAGAGCATCCTTTTGCAGTAAGAGTGTTTAAGAAAAATGGTGAATTAAAGGTGGAGGAAGAATGAGTTATCTAAATTTCAAATCGGAATATGATCGTTTCCCTAAAACAACAATAAAGAATCATAAAGTGTTTCGTGGATATGATGAAATCTATCATGAATTAAATCGTAAAATGAATAATGGAAGTGTTATAGTCTTTGATTATTATCCGGGTGTAGATGAAGAGGAAGTATATGAATTGATCAAAACGCTTCAATTTTTCTTTAGAAATCAACATGCATGATATCTTTAAAGATGGCAAAACCATGAGCGAACAAATGAAATATAATCTTACGGATGATCGTGTGTTTGGAAGATGTATTATGGTAATCTTGTGGATTTTATAGATGAAGAAAAGCTTGAAGAAGCTCAAAATAAAATTAAAGAACAGAAAGAATCTGTTATTGTATATGGAGTTGGAGCTAGTTTAGTAAGTCATGGCGATGTGTATGTTTACTTTGATATGGCTAGATGGCAAATTCAATTGCGTTATCGTAAAGGGATGGCAAATTATAATGTAGATAATTATGATGAAGAAATTTTAAAGAAATATAAGCGTGGCTATTTTATCGAATGGCGTATAGCGGACAAACACAAAGAAAAATACTTTGAATGCTTTGATTATGTGGTGGATACAAATAAATCGAATGATCCAAAAATGATTTCAAGTGATACATTTAAGATAAGTTTGCATCAATTATCAAAACAACCATTTCGTACAGTACCATATTTTGATCCAGGCGTATGGGGTGGTCAATGGATGAAGGAAGTTTGTAACTTAGATGTGAATCAGCCAAATTATGCATGGAGTTTTGATGGAGTTCCTGAAGAAAACAGCATTCTATTTGATTATGATGGAGTTACTGTAGAGCTTCCAGCTATGGATCTAGTGTTGTATCAACCAAAAGAATTATTGGGAGAACAAGTCTATTCTCGTTTTGGGGCAGAATTTCCGATTCGCTTTGATTTTCTAGATACGATGGAAGGACAAAACTTATCTTTGCAGGTACATCCATTAACGGAATATATTAAAAAGAATTTTGGAATGAGTTATACACAAGATGAAAGCTACTATATTTTGGATGCCAAAGAAGATGCCGTTGTTTATTTAGGTCTAAAAGAGGGAATTCAACCAACTGAAATGATTTCGGATTTAGAGTCAGCACAAAGAGGAGAAATTGTTTTTGATGCCGATAAGTATATTAATAAGTTTCCGGCAAAGAAACATGATCATTTCTTGATTCCTGCAGGAACTTGTCATTGTTCAGGAAAGAATGCAATGGTTCTTGAAATTAGTGCAACACCATATATTTTTACGTTTAAATTGTGGGACTGGCAAAGACTAGGCTTAGATGGACTTCCTAGACCTATTCATATTGAACATGGAAAACAAGTCATTCAATGGGATCGTACTACAGATTGGGTTAAAGAAAATTTAGTGAATGCGATGTATGAAGTAAAAGAAGAAGGAAATGATTGTAAGATCGAACATACGGGTTTACATGAACTAGAATTTATTGAAACTAGAAGATATACAATTAATAATAGTTCACTTCATAAAACACATGGTACAGTCAATATGTTGAATTTAGTTGATGGAAAGAGTGCAGTAATTGAAGGTGATTTTGAACCTTTCATTGTGCATTATGCAGAAACCTTCATTATTCCTGCAAGTATAAACGAGTATACGATCAAGCCTTATGATTGTGACGAAGTTAAAGTATTAAAGGCATATGTAAGATCTTAAAAAACGTCCAAAAGGGCGTTTTTTTGTATGCCGAAATAAAAAACCTGAGAAATCTCAGGCCGTCTTAGCCTTTTAAGGCATCTAATTCTTCTTGGGTTAACGCTCTAAATTCACCTAATGGTAAATCATCGAGTTTTAAAGGACCAAACTCAATGCGTTGAAGATAGGTAACAGTGCAGTTTGCCTTTTCAAATATTCTTTTGACTTGGTGGAATTAAAATATGTATGTTGTGTTTTTTTTCAAAATAGTTCATAATAAACGTGTAGATACAATTATTAGAGCAGTGGCTCGAGAGTATCAAAATTTCATTAGGGCAGTGGCCCGCGGAACACGTCCTCCCTCATTGGTAAGGACGTTTTTTATATTAAATTTTCTGTTTAATATTTAAATGTTGTAAATTGCATTTAACTAAATTTTTTAAATAAAATCATATTATAAGTGAATTTAATGTGAATAAAATATCATATAAACATATAAATGATATATAAAAGAAATTTAAATATATAATAAGTCCCAATAAGATTGATAATACTGTGGTGAATATAGTATAATATATTTCACAAGGAATTCTAGTTTTTGATAGTTATTAAAAAATACGAATTAGAAAAGGATTAATGAATTGTCAATTTTTCTTGATCATACAAGTGATTGTTTTTCTTTGGCGGTAATCGTTGGATTCAAAAAAGTTAAATAACCTTTTCTAGGATGAGGGAGGAATTATGCTGAATAATAGTTTGTTAAATGCAATAGGTAAAATGATATTTAAATTTCAAAAATATAATGTTAATGAGCAAATAAGAATATCAAAATCCATTATAAGTTGGATAAATAATTATTCTAAAACCAGATTCTCAGATGAAGACAATTTAAAAGTAAAACAAATAATATATGTTGATTTTGGTTTATCCATAACGCCAGAGATGGCATATTGTCATCCAGCTTTAGTGTTAAAAGTAGAAAATCATAGATGCGTTGTTTTACCTTGTACTTCGAATATAGAAAAGTTTGAAAATGCATATCATCCTGTATATAACAAACATGGTAACAAATCGTTTTACAGATTATATGTAAAAAATGGGGGACTTGAAAAAAATACTGCTGTTGATATAACACAAATACGAACGATTAGTTTGGAAGAATAAAAAAAATATTTGATATAAAGGGTATTGAATTACAAGATTTTAAAAACATTATTTTTTTAGCACATTCTCGATTTTTTAATTATGAAAATCAAAAGATTATATATCAGACTAATGATATAAAAAACTGAAAAAGGAGAACTCCTATTTAATGATGTGCCTTGCAATGCAGGAAATAGCGGATTTCTATAATATCTTCGAGATTAATGAGCTAAGTAGTTTGATAGACATTGATAATGAAAAATATACTATTATATTTGGAAATCCTGTTTTTAAAGAATGTACAAAGTATGAAGTTGAAATTAAATTAAAAGATAGGTATGAACAAGAAATAAGCAAAATGATTCAATATGATTTAATTGCTAAATGACATAAAAAATATATTAAATATAAAAACCTGAAAAATCTCAGGTTTTCTTAGCCTTTTAAGGCATCTAATTCTTCTTGGGTTAATGCTCTAAATTCACCTAATGGTAAATCATTGAGTTTTAAAGGACCAAACTCAATACGTTGAAGATAGGTAACAGTGCAGTTTGCCTTTTCAAACATTCTTTTGACTTGGTGGAATTTTCCTTCATGAATCGTTAGATAGGCTTTATTTGTATCTAAGATTTCTAGTTTTGAAGGGGCTGAAGTAAACTCTTCAAATTCCATCGGTTGATTAAAAAAGTCTACGGCATTTTCTGGTAGAGTCCCATCAAATTCAACATAATATTTTTTGTCTACATGTTTTTTAGGAGATAATACTTCATGGGTTAACTTCCATCATTGCTGATGAGTAACAAGCCTTCTGTATCTACGTCAAGTCTTCCCACTGGATATAGATCGTGTCTTTGACTTTGAATAAGTTCCATGACAGTCGGATAGAGCATATCTTCTGTGGCGCTCACATAGCCTTGTGGTTTATTTAATATGTAATATTCGAATTCTACATAACTTACAGGTTCATCATCCACAAAAACCTTATCATCTTCTTTTACGTTATAGTCTGCCTTTTTTATCGTTTCATCATTAATGGTTACCCAGCCGTTTTTAATTAATTTTTTAACGTCATTTCTTGTGCCAAATCCCATATGAGATAAATATTTGTCAAGTCTCATTGATAACGCCATCCTTTCGCATATTTGTTTTTTAATGATCCTTTAGAGAGTTTTGCAAAACCTAAAGGGAAGTTATTTACACAAACAAGTGTCCATCCAGATGTTTTTGAATCCAAATCCTTCACATCTAGAGTTTCACCTTTTAAGTATTTAATAACACGCTCATCTTCAATGGAGAAGTTTAATACATTTTTAAATTGTTCAGGACAAAGGGCAAGGGCAAGACTTTGGCTAGGTTCAAAATGTTTTCCTTTTAATTGCCCTAATAATAAGCCAGATCTTAGTACGCGATAGCCTTTATAAGCTTGAAAATCACTGTTTAACCAGATGACTTTGTCTTTTTTTACTTTAATGGTTCCTTTATTTAAATGAATGAGTTTTAAAAAATCAGTAACACAATCATCCAATTTATCGCTTGGCTCCAGCCTTACTTTTTTATGTTTTGTTTCTCCATCTTTGACAAGTAAAGCGACAAAGTGACCTTCTCCCTTGATTTTATGTGGATATAAACGAACGCATTCTTCCATGTTTATACCTGGCATCATACCATCTATTTTTTCAATAGGAACAAGATGCAAGTCTGGATGTTTGTCTAATACATCTTGAATGACTTCTTCATTTTCATGAATCGAAAAAGTACAAGTGGAATATACGATAGATCCACCAGGCTTTAACATGGATACAGCAGCATTTAAAATGTTTTTTTGAATAGGTGGATAGAATGTATCATCCTTTTCAATCCAGCTTTTAATTAAGTCTGGTTCTTTACGAAACATTCCCTCACCACTACATGGGGCATCCACTAAAATCTTATCGAATGTTTCTGGGTAGTGTTCTTCCATGTTTGTCAAATCTTCACTGGTAACCCAGGCGTTGTCACAACCAAATAATTCGACGTTCTTTAAGAGTCCTTGGCATCTTGAAGAACTGATATCATTTGAAATTAAAAGTCCAGTATGATTGAGTTTTGTGGCAAGCTTTGTACTTTTTCCACCAGGAGCTGCACACGTATCTAATACAATATCATTTTCGTCTACAGGAAGAACTTGTGCTGGAAGCATAGCACTTGGTTCTTGAAGATAGTAAAGGCCTGCATAATAGTATGGGTGTTTACTTGGTTTATCTTCACTTGAATAATAGAAGCCATCATTTGTCCATGGGATGGGTTTTAGTTTAAAAGGAGAAATCTTTAAGAATTCTTCAACAGAAATCTTAAGTGTATTGATTCTTAATCCATAGTATCTTTCATGATCAAAACTTTGTAGATAGTCTTCATATTCATCTTGAAGAAGTCTTTTCATTTGTTCTTTAAATTTAACTGGAAGTTCCATTATAGATCAAAAGCCTTTCCTAAAGCTTGAACCGCTTTAACTTTGTCTTTCTTTTCAATCGTTAGTGAAATGGAAATTTCATTGATGTGATCATATAATATTTAATATTGTTTTCACTTAAGATGTTTAATACTTTACTGGCAATACCTGAATGTGTAGAAATTCCAAGTCCTACTAAAGACAATTTGATGTATCCAAGCATTTGATGTACAGGATATTCTTTTGATGCATTTTCCATGATTTGATTACTTTGTTCTTCGGAACAATATAAAGTAAAGTTGGCAAGGCCTTCATCGTCTAATTGTTGTGAAATTGTATCAAGGTTGATATTTAAATCGGAAATCATTTTAAATAGTTTTCCTAAATAAACACCATCGTTAGGTAAGTGCATAAAGCGCATGATCGCATAGTCGTCTTTTACACTTAAACCTGTAATTGGCATATCTTCTAATTCTTTATGCATAATCCAAGTTCCTTTCTCTAAATCTGTTTCCAATGCTTTTCCTAAGAAAAGGGGAACATTATATTTGCTGGCAAGCTCAACACTTCGAGTTTCTAATACGCCAGCACCTAAACAGGCCATCTGCATCATTTCTTCATAAGAAATCGATTTTAGCTTCTTAGCACGCGTATATAATCGTGGATCTATTGTGTAGACACCTGCAACATCTGTAAAGATATGGCATTGATAGTTTAGTTTTGCGGCAATCGCAACGGCTGTTGTATCACTTCCCCCACGACCTAAAGTAGTGATATCTCCATATTCGGTAGCGCCTTGAAAGCCGGCTACGACAACAACTTTTCCTTGGTCTAAATGAGATTGAATTGTGGTTGTATCAATATCTTTGATCAAAGCACGAGAATGGTGCTTGCTAGTAAGAAAACCTGCTTGATAGCCAGTTAAACTGATCGCATCCACACCGAGTGCATTCATCGCAATCGCAAGAAGTGTAATTGTTTGTTGCTCACCCGTAGATAATAAAGAATCCAATTCTCGTTTGTTTGGATTGTTTGTGACACTATGAGCTAATTCTATTAATTTATTTGTGGTTTTTCCCATGGCACTGGCAACAATGACTAGATTGTGACCTTGTTCTTTCATGTGTTTGGCATGAAGCGCAATGGCCTGAATCTGTTCAATGGTTCCAACGCTGGTTCCACCATATTTTTCAACTATATTCATAATCTATTTTCTCCAACCACACTATTCTAACATATAAAAAGCTGTCTTAGACAGCTTTTATTCCATTAATATATACATTTTTAATTGTATTATTCAAATCAATCAAACTTTTTGTACAAATAATAAAGTCAGCATCTTTACCAGTTTTAATAGAACCAACTCGATTGTCTAAATGTAAGATTTTAGCTGGATTGATTGTGATAGCCTTGATTGCTTCATTTTCAGATAGTCCTGCTTTATGGGCTAGGGCTGCATTGATTGGAAGATATTGTTGGGGATTGAATGGGGAATCGGTTGTGATCGCAAATAAGATGCCTTTTTCGTACATTTTATTTGGTGTTTCAAATGAATCGTTGGCACATTCAAACTTATCTTTGTGACAAAGACTTGGTCCACAAATACATGGAAAACCACTTTCTTTGATTTGGTCTAGAATCACTTGTGAATCGGTCGCATGATCTAAGGTAATTTCAATATCATATTCTTTTGCGATACGAATGGCGGTCAACATATCATCAGCTCTATGAGCATGACACTTTAATGGAATTTCTTTTTGATGACTGGAATCATAGCTTCAAGCTTTTGATCATAATCTACATCTTTGCCTGCTTCTTTTTTCATCATGTATTCTTTTGTCTTAGCTAGAGTTTCTCTCAGTAATGCGCTGATTTGCATACGTGTATCAATATTTTTTCCTTTGTAGCAATTTTTTGGGTTTTCGCCAAAGGCTGCCTTCATCGCAATTGGATTTTGAATAGTCATTTCATCAATACAATTTCCTTTTGTCTTATACGCAAAGAAGTTCCACCAATGACATTAGCACTACCAGGTCCTGCAGCTACTGTTGTGATACCGGCTTCTAATGCGGTTTGTACAGTTTCATCCATTGGATTACATCCATCAATACCACGCATGTTTGGCGTAATTGGATTTGTGATTTCATTTAAATCATTGCCTTCAAAACCAATAGCCGTTTCTTCCATACCCAAATGACAATGGGCTTCAACCATGCCTGGATATACATTGAATCCTGTAAGATCTTGTGTGTCTTCATTGTTTTGGGGTTCTAAATTTTTTCCAATCTCTGTAAATATTCCTTTATTCACTCTAAAATCACCAACGAATGGTTCTTGTTCCATCGTATAAATAGTGGCGTTTTTAAAAAGCATTACACGGCCTTCTTTCCGTCAACATAGACAGATTTGATGTCATTTGTCGTATCAAGAATATTTTTAGTACAAATAATAAAGTCGGCGTCTTTACCCGCTTTAATAGAACCTACGCGATTATCGAGCTTTAAGATCTTAGCTGGATTGATTGTGATGGCTTTAATGGCTTCATATTCTGGAAGACCCGCCTTTGCGGCTAAGGCAGCACTTAAAGATAGATATTGTTGAGGAATAACTGGAGAGTCGGTAATGATAGAGAATAAGATACCTGCTTTATAGAGTTCGTTTGGTGTTTCAAAAGACATATTCGCAAGTTCAAATTTTGATTTGTGAGTCAATGCAGGTCCACAAATACATGGAAAACCACTTTCTTTGATTTGAGGAAGAATGCTTCTTGCATCTGTAACATGATCTAATGTAATCTTGATATTTTCTTCTTTTGCGATACGAATGGCCGTTAAGATATCATCGGCTCTATGAGCATGACACTTTAATGGAAGTTCTCTTTTGACAACAGGAATCATGGCTTCAAGCTTTTGATCATAAGCTACATCTTTTCCAGCTTCTTTTTTAGCTAAGTATTCCTTTGTCTTTTCTAATGTTTCTCTTAATAATGCACTGATTTGCATACGTGTATCAATTTTCTTACCTTGATAACAACGCTTAGGATTTTCACCAAAGGCAGCCTTCATCGCAATTGGATTTTCAATTGTCATTTCATCAATACAATTTCCTTTTGTCTTATACGCAAAGAAAGTTCCACCAAGTACGTTAGCACTACCAGGACCAGCTGAAACGGTAGTAACACCACCTTTTAAAGCAGATTCAATGGTTTCATCCATTGGATTACATCCATCAATGCCTCGCATATTTGGTGTGATTGGATCTGTGATTTCGTTGACATCATCGCCTTCAAAGCGAATGGCTGTTTCTTCCATACCTAAATGACAATGACTTCAACTAAACCAGGGAATACATATAGACCATTTAAATCTTGTACTTCTTCATCTTTTGGATTCAAGTTTTTTCCTACTTCGGTAAATACACCTTTATCGATTCTAAAATCTCCTACAAAAGGGTCTTGTTCCATTGTATAAATTGTTGCGTTTTTAAATAACATTATGCTTCCTTCTTTCCATTGACATATACTGTCTTAATTTCATTTTGTGTATCTAATATATTTTTTGTGCAAACGACAAAGTCTGCATCTTTACCGACTTTAATAGATCCAATACGATCATCTAGTTTTAAAATTTTAGCTGGATTGATTGTGATGGCTTTAATAGCTTCATATTCTGGTAGTCCTGCCTTATGTGCTAGAGCGGCACTTAAGGATAAGTATTGTTCGGGAACGACAGGAGAGTCTGTGATAATGCAGAATGGAATACCAGCTTTATAGAATTCATTGGCTGTTTCAAAAGACATATTTTTTACTTCGTACTTTGATTTATGTCCCAAACAAGGTCCTAAAATACATGGAAAACCACTCTCTTTAATTTGTGGAATAATGCTTCTTCCATCTGTTACATGATCTAATGTCACTTCAATATCATATTCTTTCGCAATACGAATCACAGTTAAGATATCATCGGCTCTATGACAATGACACTTTAATGGCATTTGTTTTTTAATAACAGGAATCATGGCTTCTAGCTTTTGATCATAGTCTACATCTTTACCAGATTCTTTTTTGAACATGTATTCTTTAGTCTTGGCCAATGTTTCTCTTAAAAGAGCACTGATCTGCATACGCGTATCAATTTTCTTACCTTGATAACAATGCTTAGGATTTTCTCCAAATGCAGCCTTCATCGCCAAAGGATTTTGAATTGTCATTTCATCAATACAATGACCTGCTGTTTTATACGCAAAGAAAGTTCCACCGATGACATTAGCACTTCCAGGACCAGCCGCAACTGTAGTCACTCCGCTTTTTAATGCTTCTTTAATTGTTTCATCCATTGGATTACATCCATCAATGCCACGAATATTGGGTGTAACTGGATCTGTGACTTCATTTCCATCTTCCCCTTCAAAACCAATGGAAGAACATACCATACCTAAATGGCTATGAGCATCAATGAGTCCTGGAAATACGTAGAGCCCATTTAAATCTTGTACTTCTTCATCTTTTGGATTTAAATCTTTTCCGATTTCAGTAAATACACCTTTATCGATTCTAAAATCACCTACAAAAGGGTCTTGCTCCATTGTATAAATTATCGCATTTTTAAATAGCATTACACGGCCTTCTTTCCGTCAACATAGACAGATTTGATGTCATTTGTCGTATCAAGAATATTTTTAGTACAAATAATAAAGTCGGCGTCTTTACCCGCTTTAATAGAACCTACGCGATTATCGAGCTTTAAGATCTTAGCTGGATTGATTGTGATGGCTTTGATAGCTTCATATTCATCCATACCTTCTTTTGCGGCAAGAGCGGCACATAAAGATAAATATTGTTCTGGAATAACTGGAGAATCAGTTGTGATGGAAACTAAGATTCCAGCTTTGTTTAATACGCCTGGTGTTTTAAAGGATTTTGATTTCAATTCAAATTTTGTCTTATGACCAAAACTAGGACCACAAATACATGGATATCCGCTTTCTTTGATTTGTTCAACAATACATCTTGCATCCGTCGCATGATCTAGAGTGACTTCAATATCATATTCTTTCGCAATACGAATGACAGTCAAAATATCATCGGCTCTATGGGCGTGGCACTTCAATGGCAATTCTTTTTTGATAACTGGAATCATGGCTTCTAGCTTTTGATCATAAGCGACATCTTTACCAGCTTCTTTTTTAGCTAGGTATTCCTTTGTCTTTTCTAATGTTTCTCTTAAAAGAGCACTGATTTGCATACGTGTATCAATTTTCTTATCCTTATAACAACGCTTAGGATTTTCACCAAAGGCTGCTTTCATCGCAATTGGATTTTGAATGGTCATTTCATCAATACAATTTCCTTTTGTCTTATACGCAAAGAAGTTCCACCAAGTACGTTAGCGCTACCAGGACCTGCTGCAACTGTAGTAACACCACCTTTTAATGCAAGTTCTACGGTTTCATCCATTGGATTACATCCATCAATACCTCGCATATTTGGTGTGATTGGGTCTGTGATTTCATTGACATCATCACCTTCAAAGCGAATGGCTGTTTCTTCCATACCTAAATGGCAATGACTTTCAACTAAACCAGGAAATACAAAGAGTCCATTTAAATCTTGTACATCTTCACCAACATCTGGTGTTAGATTTTTTCCTACTTGTGTAAATACACCCTTATCGATTCTAAAATCACCTACAAAAGGGTCTTGTTCCATTGTATAAATGGTTGCGTTCTTGAATAACATATAATCACCTCTAGAATCTATTGTATCACGTTGTGAAAAATATTACATATAAGATGAAAATGTTTTGTAAATGAAACCCATTTGTCTTTCAAGTTCTTATTCTATATAATGATTCTTGGTGAGTTTATGAAAAAGGTAAAAAGAAAAGTGAATAGAAAAAGAATCGCAATTGTCGTGTTGATTCCAGTGATTTGTATCGCATTATTGATTGCGAATTTTACAAGTATTCGATTGAGTATTAAGGGATATCATAAAGAAGATAAGAAAGTTGTTTTAAAATTAGAAAAAGATGACATCAAAGATATCTTGGACTATGATCAAATTATTGATATTTCAAAGTGGGATAAGGTTAAAAATGATTCGCATTATTTATTGTATGATGAATATTACAGGGCTTCAAAAAAAGAGTGTGAAAAAGTTGTTTATTATATTGATTCTTACTATGAAAGAATGGAAGATTTGAATTATTTAGGATATACAAAAGATGTATTGTTTAAAAATTCAGATCTATATACCATTTCAAATTTGGATACATTGATCTCGGCTAGTGTACCTTATAAAAAGGCAAAGAAATATTTGGCAATTAAAGGGGCACAAATCAAAGATATCAAGGAATATGTAGATTCTGGATTCAAACCATTAAAAGCTGTATTAACCGTTTCTTATCCAGGTATTGATTCAAGTAAGCGTGATGATCGTACATATACCATTGAGGATCCCGCAAATATATTGGTTTTAATTAAGAATGGTTTTAGTGTTCCAAGTGATTATGTACCAAGTGATTTAAGAGATGTAAATATTCCTTATGAAAGTGAAGTGGGGCAATTAAGAGATTGCGCGGCAACTGCACTTGAAAATATGTATAAGGATGGCTTGAAACAAGGGTATAGTATTGCGATTAAGAGTTCGTATCGTTCTTATAAAACGCAATTAGCTGTTTATAATGAATATTTTGCGATGTATGATGCGGCTTATGCGGCAAGTTTAGTTTCTGTTCCAGGATCAAGTGAACACCAATGCGGATTGAGTGTGGATCTAACAAGTCAAAGTGTAATGGATGGAACGTATGGGACATTTGGTGAAACACCAGACTATAATTGGGTTGAAGAAAATGCCTATAAATATGGATTTATTTTGCGTTTCCCAGAAAATGCAGGTGATAGAACAGGTGCTACAAATGAGCCATGGCATTTTAGATATGTAGGAAAAGAAGCCGCTAAAGAAATTCATGATAAAGGATGGATCTTAGAGGATTATATTGAGCATCATGGATTTGCATATAATTTGCGTTTGAATTGACGTATATAAAGGAATTAGTTTAAACTGACTATGGTGATGATTATGTGGTTAGGATTACTAATTCCTTTTTTTGGTACTACTTTAGGCTCAGCCATTGTGTACTTTATCAAAAATAAAAAGAATGAACTTTTATCTAGATGCTTTTCAGGTATTGCCTCTGGTGTCATGGTGGCTGCTAGTATTTGGTCTTTATTGATTCCAGCGATGGAACAAGAAAAGAATATTTTGATTATTGTACTTGGCATATTCTTAGGAGCTTTATTACTTCTTTTCTTAGATTGTATTGTTCCTCATATGCATCCTGGAACAAATGATGAAGAGGGAAAAGAATCGCATTTTAAGAAAACGACAAAGCTAGTATTTGCGGTAACTTTGCATAATATTCCAGAAGGTATGGCTGTTGGTATAGTACTAGCACAAGCGATTCGAACAGGAAGTATATATGCGGCTTTAGCTTTATCCATTGGGATTGCGATACAAAATTTTCCGGAAGGCGCTATTTTATCTTTACCCTTAAAGAGCAATGGCTTTTCAAAACATAAGGCATTTTTGATAGGTTCATTATCGGGTATTGTAGAACCTATATTTGGTTTTTTCACAATTTTGTTTTCAAATTGGATCTTACAATGTTTACCATTTTGTTTAAGTTTTGCGGCAGGAGCCATGTTGTTTGTGGTGATTGAAGAACTTGTTCCTGAAATGGCTCAAGGAAAACATTCGAATCTTCCAACAATTTCTTTCTTGTTTGGATTTTGTGTGATGATGGTATTGGATGTAATTTTAGGATAAGCTTTCAATTTTTTCAGAAAAGAGTTAATATTATTTTACATTATGTAGAAGACCAATATGGAATTCTGCATTTTCTTTTGGGAAGGGTGAAGGCGTTGGAAAGCACAGATTTATTAAAGGGAAGTATATGGAAATCAATATTGATATTTTCTTTACCATTACTGGTTGGAAATTTATTTCAACAATTATACAATACGGTCGATTCATATGTGGTAGGTAACTTTGTCAGCTCACATGCCCTTGCCGCCGTAGGACAATCGACTTCCATCATTAATATGTTAGTTGGATTCTTTATGGGATTATCAACGGGTGCCGGTGTTGTGATTGCACAATATTTTGGAGCCAAAGAAACAAAGAAGATGCAGGATTCCATTCATACATCTTTAGCTTTAACTTTAGTTTTATGTGTCTTATTCACAATATTGGGTATTGCCCTTTCTAAACCCATTTTAGTTATGATTGGTTCTCCTAAAGAAGTTTTACCTTTGGCTGTGATCTATCTTCAAATTTATTTTGCGGGTGTGTCCTTTTCGTTAATTTATAATATGGGAGCCGGAATTTTAAGAGCTTTGGGCGATAGTAAAAATCCGTTGATTTACTTAGTCGTATCGAGTTTAGTCAATATTGTATTAGACTTCGTGTTTGTGATCTACTTTCATTTAGGTGTTGCCGGTGTTGGTATTGCGACAACTTTGGCACAGCTCGTTTCTGCCATTCTAGTCATGCACGAATTGATGCATACAGATAAAGAGTATAAGGTATATATTTCTAAGATTCGTTTTTCAAAGCCCATTTTATCAAGGATTATTTCGATTGGAATACCGGCAGCCCTACAAAATAGTATTGTTTCTTTTTCCAATGTGATTGTTCAATCGTATATTTCTAAATTTGGATCGGCTGCTGTTGCAGGGTATAGTACAACTACAAAACTAGATGGTTTCTTGCAGCTTCCAATTCAAAGTTTCTCGATGGCTATCACAACGTTTGTGGGACAGAATTATGGTGCTCAAAACTATAAGCGTGTAAGGAAAGGCTTGTATACAACATTATTGATGTGTGAAATAATCATCGCATTAGGAGCCTTCTTGATTTATACAAATGGAGAGTTCTTAGTTGGATTATTCTCACAAGATAAAGATGTGATTGTAGCTGGTGTGACTATGATTTCTGTCTTTGCGCCAGGCTATATCTTCCTTCCTTTATCCCATATTACTGCAGGTGCTTTAAGAGGTGTTGGTTTATCTAAAGTACCAATGTATTCAATGATTTTATGTTTCGTTATTTTAAGACAAGTCTATTTATTTGTGGCAACACAATTTAGTTCGGAATTAATTACTGTATTCTTGGGTTGGCCATTGACATGGATCGTAAATGCGGCACTATTGATGGGGTATTATCATATATATTCAAAAAAACTAGTAAGAGGGGGTAACCAAAATCATTTAGGGTTTTAGCGTAAACAATTGGGGCCTAGTTTGGGGTCTGTAAGATTCGTTAAAATTTAAAAATCAAAAGAGATGTAAATCTGTATGTTGGTACATGCAGAAGTGCATCTCTTTTTTAGTTGTGTTTTTCTTACTATGATTGTAAGCGCCAAATAAAATGATGTAGTTAAATAAATAAAAAAGAATCAGTTGAACATTGCTAAAAAATGTTAGCTGATTCTTTTATTTACAGTTCTTTTGTACGAACTTGCTCCATGGTAGAAATTCGTCTATTATTTCTGGATTTTCGATCAGATCTTGACTTGGAAGATATGTAAATATTGTTGTCAAATATTTATATGGATCTAGTCCATTTGCTTTTGCTGTTTCAATTATGCTGTATGCATTCGCACTTGATTCTGCTCCTGATACGCTTGCCGAAAACAACCAGTTCTTTCTTCCTGTTGTAAAAGGACGAATTACTCTTTCATCTAATGAGTTTGTCATTGGAATATATCCATCATATAAGTATTGTCTCAATCCTTCTTCATGATTCATTACATATTTAAATGCTCTGCTCAGTTTTGCACTGGCTGTGGCATTTTGATTGGATTTGCACCATAAAAAGAAGTCATCTATTAATGGCTTTGACTTTAGCTGACGTATTTTGACCTTTTCATCAGGAGACAATGCTTCTATTTCTTTTTCTATTGCGAAGAGTTTCTTGATCTTATTCATCGCAATAATCGGAAGCGTATTTTCTGCATTTTCGAGATCATTTGGAAGGCTGTCTCTGAACTTTCTTCTTGCATGTGCCCAGCAGTATGCATTGACACAGCCTTCTATATTGTTATATCCGGAATATGCATCTGATATAACAGTTCCGTGAAAACCGTTGAAGAATATCTGTGGATTATATCCGCATCTGTTTGGTGCATATACAAATAGTCGGATTGGATATGCACTCTCTTTGATGCTGGAATATACCACATATAGGATTTCGTTGTTGCCTTTTTACCAGGTTCATTTAGAACTTGAACAGGTGTTTCATCGGCATGGGCATGTTTTGATTCAAGCAGGATTTCATGCATTCTGTCTGTCAGTGGCTTTAACCAGTGCTCACTTGAATATATGATCCAGTTAGCCATTGTCGTTCTTGAAAGATCCAGACCCATTTGTTTCCATTCGGATTCCTGTCTATAGAGTGGAACGCCATTTACGAACTTTTGTTTCATAACGAAAGCCACACTTTCAGCAGAAGCATAAGAATGTGGAATGACAGGTTCTGGAATTCCAGGACTTTTCATAACACTCTTTCCATTTGCACGACATTTTCTGCATTCATATGTCGTTGTATATATATCTCTTACTTTTAATTTGGCCGGTACAAATTCAATTTCGTGTCGAACAAATTTCTTTCCGACAGGGACAAGTTTACTGTTACAGACTGGACATACAAGTTCAGATTCTGGAAGTGTCATAATAACTTCGATATGTGGCAATTTAGATAGTTTATCATCCAACTGTCCTTTATACTTTTTCTTTTTATTGAATTTGACTTCTTCAAGAATAAATTGTTCTTCGTCTGGATTTGCTTCTGCTTCTGCCTCATCAAAAAGAGAAAGCTGCTCAAAACCAAGTGACTTTGATGTTTCACTTTTTGTTCCAAACAGCTTGCGCTTTAAATATTCATTTTCTTCCTTTAGATTCTTGTTTTCTTTTTGGATTTCTTCCAATGTCTTTGATAGTGCTACAACTGCTGACTGCATCTGTAGATATAATTCTTTGTAGTCGATACCTGCATTTTCAATCATTCGAAGCACTCCCTAACTGTCTATATTATACCATATTTAATACAAAATATCCTTAATATAAAGCTAAATAGCACATCTTTTATTACTCTTTTTTATTGTTCGTGGCTGTTCTATTTTAAGTCCTTCTAAAAGCCATCTGAACTGCTGATCTGTTATTTTCATTACTTCATCTTTATTTCTTGGCCATACGAATTTTCCATTTTCAAGACGTTTATACAAAAGAACAAATCCGTCACCTTCCCAGTACAAGACTTTCATTTTTGTACTGCTCCTTCCGCAGAAGAGAAACAATGAGTTCGAAAATGGATCCAGTTTGAAATTCTGTTGTACAATAGCTGCAAGTCCATCAATTGACTTTCTCATATCTGTATATCCACAGGCAATATAGATATGTTCTGCTTTAGAAATATCACCTAACATATTTATTCAACAGCTCCCGGATCATCCATTCAGGACAATTAGAATTGATCTCTATTTTTGTGTTTCCTTGACAAATCGTCATTACTGAAGAAGATATGCATACAGGAGTAGATTGAGGAGCCTGTATTTCTACAATATCATTTGATTCAGGAACTAGAGGAAGTACATTATTTCTTTTTTTGTATGGAATCTGTTCAATTGCCATCTTTCTTAGTTTTGCCAGGTAATAGTAATAACTTTTAATACTAACGTTATTCTGTTCGCACCATTCTTCGTTTGATAGATCACTATTTATACATTCACGAATGATTGCCAGCACTTTTCCGCCTTCAGTCTCTGCTTGGGCGTTAAATCCTCTAATTTCATCTAATCATCTCCAATCATTTATAGATTAGACTGTACTCTAAAAACTCTAATTTTCTATATAATTGTCGATTTTTTTGAAATAATTTTCAATCCAGCATATTACTTGGCGCTTACTCCTTTTTTTGTGTTTATTTGAAAAAAAGGATTTAGACTAATTTTCTAAATCCTTTAAGAATTGTTCTAGGCGAACAACAGCTTCTTTAATATGGTCAATACTATACGCATAAGAGATACGGACATATCCTTCTCCGCTATCTCCAAAAGCGTTTCCTGGAACACAGGCTACTTTCTGTTCTTGTAGTAGTCTTTCACAGAATGTTTCTGAATCAAGCCCAGTTGATTGAATATTACAGAAAACATAGAATGTACCATGTGGCATATTTGTTTTTAGACCCATACGATTCAATCGATTGACTAAGAAATTTCTTCGTTTTAGATAATCTTCTTTCATCATCAATACATCGTTATATCCATTTTTGATGGCTTCAATACCAGCATATTGGGACATAACAGGAGCTGACATAATCACATACTGGTGAATCTTATTCATTATAGAAGATAGTTCTTTATTGGCCATACAATAGCCAAGTCGCCATCCTGTCATCGCATAGGCTTTTGAAAATCCGTTTACGACAATAATTTGAGATTTGATTTCATCAAATTGAGCTAATGAAGCAAATGGCTGATCAAAACTAAGTTCTGCATAGATTTCATCACTAATGACGTAAATGCCAGATTCTTTAATGATATCAATGATCTTTGCGTAATCTTCTTTAGTCATGACACCACCAGTAGGATTGCTAGGATAGTTAATGATCATAGCTTTTGTCTTTGGTGTGATCACTTTCTTTAAATCTTCTGGAAGAATTTTAAAATCGTTTTCTTCTTTTAATTTTAAAGGAACAACGACACCATCACTTAATATAACACTAGGTGCATAGGCAACATAATTTGGGTCCAATACTATGACTTCATCTCCAGGATTTAAAAGGGCGCGCATACATAGGTCAATGGCTTCACTTCCACCAATTGTAACAATGACTTCATTTTCAGGATCGTATACTTGATTGTAGTGTTCTTTATGAAATTTACAGATTTCTTCACGAAGTTCTAATAAACCACGGTTAGCAGTATAGTGTGTGTGACCTGTGCTCATATAATGAATTGCATTTTCACAGATGTGCCATGGTGTCGCAAAATCTGGCTCACCAACACCTAAAGAGATAACCCCTTCCATGGTGCTTGCTAAATCAAAAAATTTTCGGATTCCACTCGGTTTAATGGATGTTGCTTTTGTAGATAAACATTTCATTATGGAGTCACAACCAATCTTGATTCTTTGTCTTCAGGCTTGTCAATCATAACAATACCACTTTGTTTATATTGTTTTAAGACAAATAAGTCTTGGTAGATCGTACATCTTCTACACAAGCAATTTTGTCCGATACAAAGCGAGCCACTTCAAACATTGTTTTTCCTTGTACTAAACACAAGAAATCACAATCTCCACTTAAAAGATACATAGTATCGACTTCTGGATAATTGGCAATCAATGCTGCCGTTTTGTCATACCCTCTATTTCTAGTTGGTGTACAACTTACTTCTATATAGCTAAGACTTTTTGGTCTTTTAATGCTTTGTTGTAGTTGATAATCGTGTGATAACCACAAATGATTTTATTTTTTTCTAAAGATTGAATCTCGGATTTTATACTCGCTTCATCTTCGTTTAGAATATCTGCTAAATCTTGTGATGATAAGCGAGCGTTATTTTCTAGTAAATCTAGGATTAAACTTTGGTTCATTTTGAATTCCTCCTTTTGAATATAATAGCACAATTAAGGTTATGTAAAAAGTGTGAAAATACTTGAGAATAGACTGTAAATAGTCTAAAATATAAGTGGTTGTTAGTTGTTAAAAGTTTTACTTGTTAGAGAATTGACAAATTAACGGTAGGCTTTTATAATAACAATGGTATTTAAAGGAGGATTTACTGACATGACAGTAAAAGTTGCGATTAACGGTTTTGGACGTATCGGACGTTTGGCATTCCGTCAAATGTTTGGTGCTGAAGGCTACGAAGTAGTAGCTATCAATGACTTGACTAGCCCTAAGATGTTAGCTCACTTGTTGAAATATGATTCAACTCAAGGAACTTACGCTAAGGCTGACACAGTTGTTGCTGGTGAAAACTCAATTACAGTAGATGGAAAAGAAATCACTATCTACGCAGAAGCTGATGCTTCTAAATTACCTTGGGGTGAATTAGGAGTTGACGTAGTATTAGAATGTACAGGATTCTATACTTCAAAAGCTAAAGCAGAAGCACACATTAAAGCAGGTGCTCGTAAAGTTGTTATCTCTGCTCCAGCAGGAAATGACTTACCAACAATCGTTTATAATGTAAACCACGAAACATTAAAACCAGAAGATACAGTAATTTCTGCAGCTTCTTGTACAACAAACTGTTTAGCTCCAATGGCTAACGCTTTGAACAAATTAGCTCCAATTAAATCAGGTATCATGACTACAGTTCACGCTTACACTGGTGACCAAATGACATTAGACGGACCTCAACGTAAAGGTGATTTACGTCGTAGCCGTGCTGCTGCAGTTAACATTGTTCCTAACTCAACAGGTGCTGCAAAAGCTATCGGATTGGTTATTCCTGAATTAAACGGAAAATTAATCGGATCTGCTCAACGTGTTCCAACTCCTACAGGATCAACTACTATTTTAGTAGCTGTTGTTGACGGAGAAGTTACAGTTGACCAAATCAATGCTGCTATGAAAGCTGCTACAACTGAATCATTCGGATATACTGAAGAACAATTAGTATCTAGTGATATCGTTGGTATGCGTTACGGATCATTGTTCGATGCTACTCAAACAATGGCTCACTCATTAGGTGACGGAACTACTCACGTACAAGTTGTTTCTTGGTACGACAACGAAAACTCTTACACTAGCCAAATGGTTCGTACAATTAAGTATTTCTCAGAATTAGCTTAATTATCGTAAGACTTTTTTAAAGGAATCCAATTGGATTCCTTTTTTTTTCATCTTAACTAAAAAGTGCAAACCAAAACTTGAAATAAATAGGTAAATACTGTATTCTAACCTTTAGAGATTGTGAGGTGTTAGCGATGGGAATTCGACATCGTTTGACAGATTCTGAGCGCGATGATTTGACAAAAGATGTAGATGATTTGGATGCTGTCTACATGGAAAAATTAAGAAAAGACGGGATTAGTGAAGATCTATTGGCTCAGTTTCGTGATTTAACTTTAGAATTAGAAAAGGATAAGGATAAAGATGAGTAAGAATTTAAATTTAATAATTATCGTCATAATGACATTGGTTTTTATCTTTGTGCCAATCATTATGAAGAAAGTGGTATGGAAAAAATTATTATCTCAATTGGATAATGAACAATATGATGAATTCTATAAAACATTGGATTCAAATGCTTGTAAATTTTCATATCAAGCATTTAATCGTGAGTATATGCGTTTAAGTGGATACTTAGCACAAAGAAATGATGCTAAGATCGAAGAACAATTTGATTTATTGAAAAACATGCGTATTTCAAATAAACAAAAAGCAAGTGTTGCTTCTCGTGGATTCTATTATTACTTAGAAAAAGGTAAAATTAAAAAAGCAGAGGGTATGCTTTCTTATGGAAAAAGCTATATTGATGAAAAATCATTTAAGAATATGCAAATTCAATTTAGCATTCTAATGAAGAAAGAAGCTAAATATATTGAGGATTGCAAAGATATCTTAAATGGTATGTGGGATGGAAAATCTGCGCTTGACAACAATAAGAAATTTCCAGTTGGAACCATTCAATATTTAATTGGACTTCAATATTCATATTTGAAAGATGTAGATCATATGATGGAATATTTTACACCGGCATTAGAAAATTTAGCAGGTACACCATATGAAGAAGATATTCGTCGTATTATGAATAATTTACATGTAAGCTAACCTTTTGGTTAGCTTCAGACTGTTGACAAAGTAACTGTCGACAGTCTTTTTAAAATCTGATAGAATATCTGTGGCAGAAACGTACTTCATAAACCCAAAAATAGTCGACGTTTCTGCCATTTATTATGCCAAAAATGATA
>ENA-OQCS01000170-OQCS01000170.1-human-gut-metagenome-genome-assembly--contig:-NODE-170-length-34276-cov-3.341943_pt1 | contig 34276 bp, 42 predicted proteins | sample MGYA00242757_ERZ504575 | MGnify/ENA primary metagenome ERZ504575 (study PRJEB26092, sample SAMD00036297) | human gut metagenome | host: Homo sapiens | study: EMG produced TPA metagenomics assembly of... | reverse complement strand
GGTTCGCATTGAAGCCGCCGCTGGTCACCACGCCTGACAGCGCTCCGGAAGGGTATTTCCAGCATGTGCCACTGTTCGCCGACGTGCTCAAAGTGGTGGCCGGCCGTGTGCCGATGATCGTCGAATACAAGTTCGACGACAATTCCAAGTGGGGTTCGCGCGATGTCGAGCTCATGGAAAAGGGCGACGCGCTGCTGCAGGCCTATTCCGGCGCGTATGTGATCGAATCGTTCAATCCGGCAGCCGTCAACTGGTATAAGGAGAACCGTCCGGAAGTGTGCCGTGGCCAGCTTTCCTGGTGGCCGCAAGGGGAGGAGAAGCCGTCTGATCCGGCCTCGCTCGCCAAGGAATATGCGCCGGTGCGCTGATTTTCGACTGGATTTCCCGCCCTGATTTCGTCGCCTACGATTGGCATGGCGGCAACAGTCCGCAGGTACGGTTGGCTCGTTTCATGGGTGCCGTTCCCGTGTCGTGGACGGTGCGCAGCCGCGACGAGCTCGCCCAGTGCGATGACTGGTTCGACCATCATATTTTCGAGGCGTTCGTCCCCGACGAGCAGTAGAGGTTTTACATATGATTTCGGCCTGCCGCCGCATGATTTGCGTTGTGGCAGGCCGTTTTTATTCGATTTACTTGATTGACTGATTGGGTTGATTCGGTTGAGCTCTGATGCGGTCAGTCGATCACGCCATATAGACGGTCGCCGGCATCGCCCAAGCCTGGCACGATGTAGCACTTGTCGTTGAGCTTCTCGTCGACGGCGCACAGCACCAGCTTGAACTTAATGGATGGGTCGAGGTTCTTCTCAACGAACTTCAGGCCTTCCGGAGCGCCCAGAATGCACACGGCGGTAACATCCTTTGCGCCGCGCTCGGCCAGGTAATGTGTTGCTGCGACCAGCGTGCCGCCAGTGGCGAGCATCGGTCGATCAGGAAGCACTGACGGCCGCTCAGATCGTCGGGCAGACGGTTCGCGTACGTGATCTGCTGGGTTGGGTTCTCCTCGTCGCGCTTCATGCCAAGGAAGCCGACTCAGCGGACGGGATCATCTTGGTCATGCCGTCAAGCATGCCCAGGCCAGCGCGCAGCACAGGCACAATGATCGGCGCCGGGGAAGCGATGTGCTTGCCTACCATCGGAGCGACGGGGGTCTCGATCGGCTTGTCCACGACTTCGACGTCGCGGGTGGCCTCGTAGGCCTCAAGCATCACGAGTTCGGAAACGAGCTCGCGGAACGTGGAGGACGGGGTGTTCTTGTCGCGAAGAACGGTGAGCTTGTGGTCCACCAGCGGGTGGTTCAAAACATGAATATCCATGTCTTCTAAGCGTAGTCCATAATCGCGAGGAAAAGCGCGGGAACTGGGAAAGGAGCCAAGAAAGAAACTGAAAATCGTATAAAAAAGCAACGAAACTTAAGAAGAGGGAAAGCGCCGAACCACGAAAGCGCCTGTCGGCGCAAAGGCCGCTCGCAGCGGCAAAAAATGGAGCCCGGGGCTATGCATGGCCCGACGCGGATTCCTATTCTACAGATGCTGCAGACCGTACGCTACGTCGTGTCGCGAATTGATGGTGCGAGCGCCGTAAAACACTTCCGGTAGCGGTACAGAGGTGGGTGCAGAGGCAGGTGCAGGGGACGGGTACGGAACGCGTTACTCCAGTTTTCCGCGACGCCACAGATTCGCCCCATGGCGAAAATCCTTGGCCGTGACGAACAGATTGCCGGCCGTGTGCATCAAACGGGACGATTTCGTACGTACCTGCTTTTCCATGGCGGAAATGCCGGAATCGCTGCTATCGGAACCTTCCGCAGCTTTCAATCGTGCGATCATATTGCGTGCCTCGATGCGCAATCCCAACGCAACCACGTCGGTGAACGCGGCCGCACGTTCCAGCGCAACCGCAAAATCGCCGGTGAACGCGCCTGCGAGAATCGAATCGGCAATATGCGCAATGTCATCTTCCGTGGGCGCTGATCGACGCCGGCAATCGCCGAGGCGGTAGTGGCAACCGGCTCTCCAGCGCGCCACAACCGCGCGATCGACTCGCGATTCTTCCGCATCCACGTGCGCAGCAGATACAGCCGCCACAGAATGCCCGGCAGCGAATCCGGCTCGGCGCTGCTCCACAGTTCGGCGATCACGTCAACGCCCTCGCGGTCCACCAGCGTGAGCACGCGCTCCACCAGTCGGCATCCTGCGTATGATGCACGCGGTCCAACAGTGCGGCCGCCGAAGCGTGGCTCATCTCGTTGATTTGCGCCGGATCGGCACCTCCCGCGATATTGTCGGCCATCATCTGGTCGAGTTGCCCCGGGCGGGCCGGACGCGGCGATCCGGTGTTGGTGAAACCGGCGGAACGGCTTGGTACAACCGATCCGGAACCGTAATGCATGCTAGTAGACAATGGGCGAAACCTTTTGAATATCGATAATGCTGGGACCTTGCGGCGTATCGATTATAAACAGCGCTACGGCGGTGCCGGTAGGCATGAACGGCGTTTTGGCGATGAGCTGCTTGGAGAGCGCTTTGCGGGCGCATAGTCCGCGCAAGTGATCGAACATGCCTCCGATAACCGGTCGGTGCATGCAGATCGCCGTGGTTTCGCGGGTCTCGAGCGTGAGCTGGATCTGCTTGAGGAACGCCAGCCATGCGATGGTCGGGTGCTCGGCGAAGGCGTCTTCCGTGAGCGCGTCGATGTGTTCCATCGGGCGTTCGGTCTGCCAGCTAAGCACCTGCAGTGTTTCCTGGCAGCGCAGCATGGTGAGGTTGCGAGGCGGGTTGGGTTGTAGCAGGCGAGTTCGCGGTTGAGTGCGAATGCCGCGGCCGCGCCTTTCGGAGTGATCGGCCGGTTCGCGTCGGTGCCTTTCCAGGATTTGCGCGATTCGGCTTTGGCGTGACGCACGATCATCAGATTCTGCGCGGTCGCGGCACCCTCCTGTACGCGGTCCACAAAAATGGCGAGGGTGTCTTTATCGGTGGAATGCGTGAGGATTTTACGTGCTTCACGCACGGAAACCCACACGATATCGTTGATTTCGCCTACATCCGCGCGATGCACGGGGCCGAATGCGTCAAGCAGATGTTCCGCATCATCTCCGGAAATCGGTTGCGCCATCCAATACAACGTGTGCTTGGTGTCGACGGCGCGATCGTGTGAATGCCGGGTTTTCTTGCCTTCTTCGGACAGTGGATATTCGACTTCGCACAGATACGGGCCGAGTGCGATGGAAACGCCTGTCTCCTCGCCGATTTCTCGCACTGCGGCATGACGATGCGATTCGCCCTGCTCGAGTTTGCCTTTCGGCCAGCTCCAGTCATCGTACTTTGGTCGATGCACGATGCACACTTCAATGCTGTTGAGTTGTTCCTTTGGAGTTTTCTGCGCTGCGATTGCTGGATTTTCCGCGATTTCGCTACCGGTTTTCCACCGCCATACAATACCCCCGGCGGCTTCTACGACACGTCTCATGCTCTCGCTCATATCTTTCATTGTAAGTGGTTGGGCACGGGTTTCCCCATGATTGCGCGACGGCAATCGTGCCATCCGAGTTTTCCTGCGTTTTCCCACGATGGTGATCGCGTATGCCGCAACATAGGAAATGGCCATTCTGCAACAGCAGAATCGGCCATTTCCTATGGTTTAGTGCCTTGCCGGTCGGCGCGTATGCTTCTTGATGAGATATTCCTGGGAATCGACCAGCGGGCGACCCTCCTCATCCTTCGCATGACGCACGTAGGTTCCGTCGGCTGCCATATGCCACGAGGTGTGGAATCGGCCATTTGCAGATCCACGTACTTGATCAGCTCGTCGATCTGCTCCGGAGCGGTGATGCGTACCAGCGCTTCGACTCGACGGTCGAGATTGCGGTGCATCAGATCGGCGGAACCGATCCACACTTCCGGACCTGCGGCCGGACCTTCACCGATCTGCGGGCCATCGGAGTTCGCGAATGCGTAGATACGGCTGTGCTCGAGGAAACGACCCAGAATGGAACGCACGCGAATGTTCTCGGAGAGTCCTGGAACACCCGGCTTGAGCGCGCAGATGCCGCGTTCCACGATGTCGATCTTCACGCCGGCCTGGCTTGCACGGTATAGCGCGTCGATGGTCTTCTCGTCCACGATGGAGTTGACCTTGATCTTAATCCATGCTTCCTTGCCTGCGCGTGCCGCATCCTCTTCGCGGCGGATGCGCTGAATCAGACCGGAACGTACGGTACGCGGCGCTACCAGCAGACGGTGGAAGCTCGACTTCGGCGCATAACCGGACAGCTGGTTGAACAGGCGGGTCATATCCTGGCCGACCACCGGATCGCAGGTCAGCAGGCCGAGATCGGTGTAGATGCGGGCGGTCTTCGGATTGTAGTTACCGGTGCCCACATGGCAGTAGCGGCGCAGGCCGTCGGCTTCCTGACGCACCACAAGGCTCAGCTTGCAGTGGGTCTTCAGGCCCACGATGCCGTACACCACGTGCACGCCGGCGCGTTCCAGCTTGCGTGCCATGCGATGTTGGCGTCTTCGTCGAAGCGTGCCTTGATTTCGACCAGTGCCAGCACCTGCTTGCCCGCATGCGCCGCGTCGATGAGCGCGTCGATGATCGGGGAGTTGCTGGACGTACGGTACAACGTCTGCTTGATGGCGAGCACCTTCGGATCCGCCGCAGCCTGCGCTAGGAACGCCTGAACGGAGGTAGAGAACGAATCGTACGGGTGATGCAGGAGGATATCGCGTTCGCGAATCGCTGCAAAAATGTCTTGCGCGCGGGACGACTCCACCTCGGCAATCTGACGATTGGTGGTCGGCACGAACGAACGGTACTTCAAGTCCGGACGGTCGATGCCGCCAAGTTCGAAGAGCACGGTCGCATCGAGCGGTGCCGGCAGGCGGTACACCTCATCGGCACTGACGCGCAGCTGATCGGCGAGCAGCTGGGAAAGGAACGGGCTGGTCTCGTCGGAAATCTCAAGACGGATCGGCGGTCCGAAACGACGGCGCAGCAGCTCCTTCTCCATGGCGTTGAGCAGGTTCTCTGCATCATCCTCTTCCACGTCGATATCCTCGTTACGGGTAACGCGGAAGGATCGCGCTTCCTTGATGATCATGCCCGGGAACAGGGATTCCAGGTGCGCGATGATCAGGTTCTCCATGGTGATGAAGCCGTAGCGCACGTTGGTGGCATCGTCGTCGGTCATGTCGTCGACGGGCACGAGACGGTTCAGGTTTCCAGGAATCTTCACGCGAGCGAAGTGGGACTTGCCGGAAGCCGGGTTCTCCACCAGCACGGCGAGGTTGATGGAACCGCCGGAAATGTACGGGAACGGGTGGGCCGGATCCACGGCGAGCGGCGTCAGAACAGGGAACACCTGCTGACGGTAGTAGCGAGACAGGCGCTCCTGTTCGGCGGCGGTGAGCTTGTCCCAGCTCAGCAGCACGATCTGTTCCTTCGCCAGGTCGGGAAGAATGTGATCGATCATGTAGTGCGCGTGCTCGTCCTGCAGGCGGTGCGCCTGCTCGCTGATGGCGCGCAGCTGCTGCCTTGGGCTCAATCCGGAGGCGGCCGTCACGGCGATGCCGGTGTCGATGCGGCGCTTCAGACCTGCGACGCGAACCATGAAGAACTCGTCGAGGTTGTTCGCGAAGATCGCGGCGAAGCTTGCGCGTTCGATGATCGGAAGATCTTCGTCTTGGGCAAGTTCGAGGACTCGCTTGTTGAACTTCAGCCAGCTCAACTCGCGGTCGAAGAAGCGGTCGTTCGGCAACGGCTCTTCGCCGGCCTGAAGCTCACGCTTGTCGTTTTATCGGTCTCGGCGATATGCTCAGCTATCTGGCTGCGCAAGATCGCTTCGAGGGTGCGTCAAAAATCTGTGCCATACTTTCCTACTTTATCCTTAAGTAGCTGGAAATGCTGTAAAAAGCCGGCAAAATTTAGCTGGAGTTAACATTCGTTCGCTCATTGTGCAAATTAGGGTGTCGACACGCCGTGTTTTTGCCGCAAACGCACGCAAACGAACAAACACGCCTTGCGTTTCGCACACGATGGAGCATTTTTATGATTCTTGCGATCGTAAAGCAACAGTTGCGACAAATACGGAACATCAGCCGGTTTCGGTTTGCGATTGCCGGATTGCTGAGCATAATTACGAAGTACAAGAACAACTTAAAGAGCAGAGCCCACAAAGAGTGTATGGCCAAGATAGGTCGTTACGTTGAACGGGCATTGGATAGACTTACCGTTACGACGATGTTGTTGTGCAGAGATTCTGCCTTAAGGTTCTTGCAAGGAAGGCCCGCTCCGGCGGGTCTTCCTTTTTGTTTGCCTGTTCTCAGGGAGTTTTTCGGGAAAACGACGGACGCCGATTATCGTCGTTGTGTGGATAACGGTGCATAACACGCCGGGGTTGTGGATAACTCGCGTCCTCCGACCACAGGGCCGGTTCAGCTTGCAATGGTGCTCGCCGAAGCTTTTCAATCGACGGTATGAGTAATGCAACGTCTTTTTCGAATGCTCCTCCGGTGCCGCTGCCGTCGGGCGGCTGTTGCCGGTCGCCGGCGCGATCGCGCCGCAAGCGTCACCGCCGACACAACGCAGAACCGTCTCTGCGCAACGGTTCTATACGCCGCCGGGATCGAATCGCGGTGGAACGCAACTGGTTGGCGCTGTGCCTGGAACGTATGGCATGGTTGCGCAATGCGGTCGCGCATCGGTGGAGGAACCCTGCGATATGGGCAATGTGGTGGTTATCGACTCCGTGGTGGCAGGAGTGGGCACGAGCACTCTGGCCGCCTTACTGGCCCGCGAGCTGAGCGAACGCGGCCTCAAATGTGTGCTCGTCGACGCTGATCTGCAAGGAGGTGGGCTGGATGTGCTTCTTGGCGTGGAAAACGAGGACGGCTCACGCTTCGGGGAAATCAGCGCTCCGCTTGGCAATATCGACGGCAAAGCGCTACTGCGGGAGCTGCCAATCTGGGATGGTGTGCCATTGCTGGCATGCGATCCTTGGAAAACCGAAATCCGCAATCGTGGGAAGTGCAAGCGTGCATTCATGCGCTATCGCAGGTGCGAAGCGTGGTCGTCGTCGATATGGGGCAATGGAACGGACTGCAGGATTTGACGGAACTGCGCAAGGCATCCGCATTACCGTGGTCGAACTGACGGTACTTGGTCTTGCGCGGGCCAAAGCGAATCTGCGGGCGCATTACGGTTCGATCGGAGAACACGATGCCGCAACGCAGGAACGGGAGTTTCTTGTAGGCGTGCAACCGCGCGGAACCGTACGCGACCATGGCACGACGGCAATCGAGGAAGCGGCGGAATACCTCGACTGCGATATCACCGCGGTCATCAAACCGGATGCCAAGCTTTGCAGCGAACTCTTGGAAGGGCTTGGACTGCGCAAACCCAATCGTACGAACGCGAAAGCCATCGCAACGTTGGCGGATCTCATTCAGGAAGCGTTGGGAGAAAAGAGCATCAGTCATGGAACTCGGGCCACTTAGCGACATCGCATCCGAGCCGGGCGTCACCGACATCGCGGTAACCTGCGACGGAACGGTGTGGGTGGATCGCGGCCAAGGTATGCGGCCACATGCATTGCGCGTGCCATTCAGCGGTCCCCAAGCCATCCGCGATTTCGCCGTGCGGCTGTGCTCGCAGCTTGGCAGAAGGCTCGACGACGCTGCCCGATAGCCGACGCCTCCACCGTGGAAGGCGTGCGCGTGCACGCGGTTATCGCACCGCTCGTTCCTCAAGGCGCCGCCATCAGCATACGATTGCCGGACGTTGTTGCGCCCAGTCTGGAATCTTTGGCGGAAAACGGCATGTTTCCAAGCGGATGGATGCCCTTGCTGGAGGATTCGTGGAACGAAGGGCCAGCGTGCTCGTGACCGGCGGAACCGGAGCAGGCAAAACCACGCTGCTCAAAGCAATGCTTATGCGATGCGCGCCGGGGGAGCGCGTCATCACCGTGGAGGAGGTGCGCGAACTTGGCATGCTCAACCATGCCAACCACGTGTCGCTGGTGACGCGCGGCGCCAACATGGAAGGCAAAGGCGCCATAGGGCTGTCGCAGCTGATATGCGCGACGTTGCGTATGCGGCCGGACCGCATTGTGGTGGGCGAATGCAGGGGCGGCGAAATCGTGGATCTGCTGCGCGCGCTGAATTCCGGGCATCGCGGAGGCATGACCACCTTGCATGCCAATCAGGTGACGGCGGTTCCCTCACGTTTGGTGGCCTTGGGATTGCTCTCCGGCTGAATCCGCAAGCCACCGCGGCGCTCGCGCAAGACGCGTTCGACGTAGTGCTGCATGTGGGCCGAGTGGGAGGCAGGCGGCGCATCGCGCAAATAGGACGGCTTGAATTCGCAGAGGGGAAACTGCGGGGAAACCTATTGGCCGGGTGGAACGGCAGCCAAATGCGGGCTTCGCAACAGTGGCCTGATTTCGTGCGCGTATGGAGTCGTTGAATCGAGGTGGGCAGATGGAAAGCCTCAGCATTATTTGCGCGGTATTGTGCGGACTGGCCGTATGGCTGTGGCCTCGCCGAAACGTATGCGATGTGGGCGAACGGGCGGGAAACGTAGTGGGGCGCGCAGGCGAAAGCCTTGATGAAAAACCTGATGGAGGATTCGATGGGCGGTCTGACGGAATCGAAGAGGCGAACATGCCGTCGAAACCATTGCCCGCCATCGGATGTGTGGCGTGCGTGGCTTCCCTCCGCGCATCCGTGCGCAGCGGAGCCACATTGGTGCAGGCGTTCGAAGAATTGGGTGGAACGCCGTTCGCCACACCCGAACTTACCAGGCTTCGCATAACCATGGTGATCCGCAGCCGATGCCCGCCCAAAGAGCAATGCGGCCAAGTCGAACGGCTGAGCGGCGAGCTATATGCGGCCTGTCAGCTGAGCCTGACGCTCGGATGCGAAACCGGCCGATGCCTGCAGGCGGTGCTGAATCGTTGAAACGACAACGATTATTGGATGATCTGCGTACCAACGCATTCGCCATGCCCAAAGCGACGGTGAAACTCCTGATGGCGTTGCCGCTGCTCACTGTGCTCTTGGGAGAAGGTATGGGTGCGCACTCATTGGCCTTCCTTGTTTCAGGGGTCAAAGGCTTGGCATGCCTCGGATTTGCCCTCTGTTGCTACACGTTCGGACTTATCTGGATACGTGCGCTGATGCGGCAGGATGATATGAAAGGAGCCATGTGATGACTGGCTTATGGATGCTGACGGCGGCGGTGTGCGCGGCTGAGGCGATATGCTGAAGCAGTGGAGGCCGGTTCGCGCGCCCTCCGACCTTGCGCCCGCCGGACGAGTGCGGGAACTTCCGCTGCCGCTGGTATTGGAGATGCTCAGCGTCGCCATACGGCAGGGGGCCTCCACTTCACGTGCGCTGATTGCCGTGGGCGATATCGCTGCGGGAGATTTCGGCGCGGGACTACGGTCGGCCGGAGAACAGTTGAACAAAGGTGTTTCCTGGGATGATGCGTGGCCGGATGATGGCGATCTTGCGGTGGTGCGCGATGCGTTCGCCTCGTCATGGCACAGTGGCGCCTCGCCGGTGGAACGTTTGGAAACAGCGGTCGAACAATTGGATTGGGATGAGCGTTCGCAGATCGAACAGGCTGCGGCAAAGCTGTCGATCCGCCTGTTGCTGCCGACTGGATTGTGCTTTCTTCCTGCGTTTGTTGCGGTTGGAATCATTCCGTCCGTCATGTCGTTTGTGCAATGACGATGTGCGCGTAACGATAGCGGAAAAGCGGGGAATGTTGGGAGACGATAATTCACGGAGTTTTGTGGATAAATGTGGATGACACGCCGTGGTTGTGGATAACCCACGTCCTCCGACCACAACCCTGAAAAAACGTTCCGACGGGCACGATGATGCGCAACACTGGGTGCACTCGGCCATCTGGCCGAGGTTGTTTGAACGAAAGGAACGCCATGAACAACGAAACGCCAATCAACGTCGATGGCTCGCCAGGCCTGATGGGCAAGGCAGGGCAGCTGCTGCATGCCATGTGTGAACGGGCCGGCAAAGCGGTATGCCTGATGGACGCGCGTATGCGCACGCTGACCGTCGAACCGGAGGAAGGCGCTGCCACTGCCGAATATGCGGTGGTTTTGGTTGCGCCACCGGATTCGCAGCCGTTTGGTGGGCATTATGAAATCCGATGCCATCAAAACGCTGCTGACCAACATCATCAAGAAAGCGCTGAGTGTCGGGTGATTCATGCTGAGGCAATGGTGGAAACGCCATACCGATGATGCCGATGAGGGAGCGGCCACCGCGGAATTCGCGGTGGTGCTCCCCTGCGTGGCGGCGGTGGCGATTTTGGTGTTGTGCTTGGGGCGTGCGTCCGTGGTGTCTATGAATTGCCAGGATGCGGCGGCGGCCGGTGCCAGGGCTTTCGCGGTTGATGATACGGGCGGCGAATCGAAGGCGAGGACCGCGGTCGTGGCGGCTGCGGGAGGTTCGGCGACGGTACGGTTCGAGCGTGGGACGGACTTCGTCACCGTCACGGTGCAATGCCCTGTGGTGCCGGATCCGACCGGTGTGCTGCCCACTCGAGTTACCGGCAAGGCGACCCGCTACTTCTAGCGTTGCTCCGAAGCGTGCTGGTCTCTGCGCAGTGAGATGCGGGATTGTTGGTTGTGGCCTGTGCATGGAGGTCTGTGAGGTTTGGAGCTTGCGACATACGACGTGTGAAACATGTTGTGAAACACTATTGGCAACCATTTGATGGATGCGGGTCGGAAAGGAATGGATAATGTGAAACGCCTTGTGAAACATTGGTTTGCTTGGATTCGCGGGTCCGATGAGGGTTCGGGGACATATCCGGTGTGGCTTTGATCGCAGTGGCCGCCATCATGCTGGGCGCGGCCGCGTCGGCGGGCAATCTGCTGCTGTGCTTGCATCGCGCGCAGAATGCGGCCGACCTGGCGTCGGTAGCGGCGGCCAATGCGTTGTATTCGGGATCGTCCGATCCTTGTTCCGTGGCGGAACGCACTATATCCGGCAATAATGCGACGATCGGATCCTGCACGATAGAAGGCGAGGATGTGCTGGTCGAAGCGCAGGTCGGCACGCAAATGCCATTCGTATCGCATGTCGGCAAACAGTCACGGGCGGGGCCGATTGTCTGCGAATAAGCGTGGTGCGGAACGGTACATTGTGCGGGAAATCGCGCTTCGTAAAAAGGGATCTTTCTACGTAAAGGAACATTCGTTCCACAAAACACGGCCATTTGTATGGAAAGCCGTTCGCATGTGGCGTGTGGAGCGAATCGCGGTTATCGTACTGAAGTATGAGCGAAACGTCATGTGTGAATGCGACCGTTGCCGTTGTCGGCAATCCGACGTCAAACAAAGGCAAGGGTGCCGAGGTCGGCAAGCAGGTGTTGAGCTGCTGCAAGAGGCCGGGCGCAAGCATGGCTTCAACGTGATCGACGTGACCGGCGAGAGCTTCGACGATTCCTTGGCGAATGCAGGAATCGCAGAAACGAATACGACTACCTGGTGGCGGTCGGCGGCGACGGCATGATTGCGCTTGGAGCCAATGCCGTGGGCTGTTCCGGTAAACCGTTGGGCATTGTGGCGACGGGTTCCGGCAATGATTTCGCCCGCGGTCTTGAGCTGCCGGTCAATCGCGTGGAAACCGCTGTCGACGGCATCGTCGGCGCGATTGTGCGCGGCACGCATATTGACGTTGATATGGGTTTGGCCACGTCGTTGCAGGGCGGGTATGCCGTCGATTCCAGTACCGGCGATGATCTGGTCGGCGATTCGGACGTGCCATTGCGTCCGGCGGTCAACCGCTTCTACGCGGGCATGCTGTCGTGTGGTTTGGATGCGAGTATCAACGACCGTGCCAACCATTCCCGCTTGCCCAACGGTTCGGTGCGCTATTTCGTGGCGGCGATTGTGGAATTGACGCATATGAAGCGGTACGGATACCACATCAAAGCCACGTTGGCCGATGGAACGGTGGAAGAAAGAGACATTATTTCACCGTTGCTTACGGTGGCCAATTCACGGCATATTGGCGGTGGCATTGAGATTTCGCCATATTCACGATTCTCGGATGGGCTGCTTGACCTGGTATGGCTCGACCACGTGCCTAATGTCGCCGAATGCGTGGATGCGGTGTCTCACGCGTATAGCGGCAAGATCCTCGGGTGCAAGGTGTTTGGCTGGAAGCGTGTGCGCGATATCGAAATCACCCGCGCGCAAGAGGGTGATGAGCCGCCGGTCTTGATGGCGGACGGTGAATATGTTGGTCGCCTGCCTGTCAAGGTCGTAGTTCAAGACCGTGCGCTTCGCGTGCTGGTGCCGCCGGCCGTGGCGGAAAGCCAAGCTGCCAACACCGAAGAGAAAGTGCTGGAAGCCATCAAGCGTGATCACCGTGATCCTGTCACCGGCAAAACCGACACCTACTACGCGAAGCGCTCGCGGTAGTGCGTGCACATGCCGGTCAAACCGCAACATTGCATATCGAAGATGGCATGTATGCAACTGATTGCGTGATCGGCAATCGTAAGCAATCGCAAATAATTTCGCGATAATAACGAAAAATCCAGTACCCGCAAGATCTTTATCTTACGAATACCGGATTTTCTGTAACTAGCGAACGCCGTAACTATCGAACACGGATTGCGGTCAGGCGGCGACTTCCTGGCGGGCGATGGCCTGCTCGTAGTCGCGGGTGCCTTGAAGACTTCCTGCAGCCACGGGTTGACGTGCTGCTTCTTCGCGCGGTACATGATGTAGCCGAGTGCGAGCACGTTGGCCACGAGCGCGATGATCGACACGGTCAGGTTCACGTTCGGATTGTTCACCGACTGCACGGCGAACTTGGACTCATCCTGGAACATGGGGAACACCTGCGCGAACATGCACCAGATGGCGAGCGTGTTGGCGCGGTTCTGAATCCAGCCGCCCTTGTTCCAGAAGAAGTTCGCCACGGTCGGGGCGAGCAGCAGCGCGAGGCCGCAATACCAGGAGTGGGTCGGCAGGCAGTTGTAGGTGTAGCAGAAGTTCCAAATATCGTATGCGACGATGAATACCCAAGTCATGTCAGGCCACAGCATGTCCTGCTTCTTCTTTGACACGTAAATGCCGAACCAGCCGGTCATGCAGGCGATGTTGATCAGGCCGGCAACGCCGTTGAACACATTGTGCCAGCCGCCATACAGCGTCACGCCTTCGGTGGAAACCCATGTGGTGCCCCAAGCGCGAATGGCCGATTCGAAGTCGGAGGCCACGGCGATAAGAATGTTGATGGCCACGATCACGAACGGGAAGCACTTGAACCATTCGGATTTGCCGATCTTGCCCCACTTGTATTTGAGTGCCATGAAGCCGATGCAGCCTGCGGTGGCCGCATATAGCTTGGCATAGTGGAACCAGCTGGTCATATGCACGTAGGTCGGATTGCTGAGCGCCCATTCGGCACCCATCGCGGCGGCCACGTAAATGGTGATGAAGTAGATGGTCAGAATGGCCGGCACGATCAGGAACGCGATCACGCCACCGGTCTTGGTGCGACGGGCCAGCTCATTGGCGCCGATCAGGCAGCAGAATACGAGGATCCATCCGATCCACTGGTATATGGCGGTGTCGCCATAGACTTGGAACAACATCGCTCTTCCTTTCTCTCAACACGTATGCGCGCGGGGTGAGCTGCGTTTACATGTATTCGTTCAGGTGCAGCGTCTGTGCCGCGACCTGTCTGATGACGGTGTCTTCAATGTCGGGATGCAGTCTGATCAGCGAAATCAGGCCAACGATGAGCGTATAGAACGTCTCATGCTCGTTGGTGATGGGCATGCCATGCAATTTCTCGAAATCGCGCACTGTCGAATTGCAGATGTATTCCGCAATGCGATCGGCCACGCGGTCGATGAATTTGATGTACAGTCCCGCGTTGCCGTCTTCGATCATGCGTTGGCTGAACGGGCCTCATCGGCGATGAGGGAACGGGTCAGTCGCACCACGTCATCGAGCGCTTTCGAGATGTTGCCGACTTCTCGATTGGCGTTCCACTCCTCCAATTGCGAGATGACTTCGTCGATGACGTCGTCGAGCACGGCGTCCGCAACTTGGTCTTTGTCTTGGAAATAGTGGTAGAAGAGAGATCTGGTCATGCCTACGCGACCTGCGATATCGCTGATCGTGATTTTCGAAAAGCCCTTTTCCAGGCAGATTGCGCGGGCTGCATGCACGATTTGCGCGCGGCGTGCATCTCCGACTGTTGTTGCGGAGGCGTTGTGCTGTCCGTCCATGGCTTTCTCTCCTTCGTTCGAGTGGCGTCTCTCACCTGCGCGACACGTTGACACTCTGTCAATTTCTTGACTGCCCTCAGTCTAAACCGTACATTGACACAATGTCAATTTCGTAGTGTCGATGTCGTCACTCCCAGCTTAAACGTTGCCGCGGCGCTTGTCTTTGGGGACACGCGCTTCACCGTTACGGGCAGGCTGTGCGGCCGGTCTTTGAGAAAAAACGTGTCGTAATTAATCGGTAGCCTAGTGACACCACAGCGGAAGGAATTGCGATGGCACTGGCACTCTATAGAAGGTATCGTCCCGACACGTTCGACGGCGTGATCGGGCAGGATCAGGTCACGATTCCGCTGATGCGAGCGCTTGATGAGAACAAACTTACGCACGCTTACCTGTTTTCCGGTCCGCGCGGCTGCGGCAAAACCAGTTCCGCACGCATTCTCGCGCGTTGCGTCAACTGCGCGAAAGGCCCGACCTCGCACCCGTGCGGCGAATGCGAAAGCTGCAAGGACCTCGCCACAGGCGGCCCCGGTTCCATCGACGTGGTGGAAATCGACGCCGCTTCGCACAACGGTGTGGACGATGCCCGCGAACTGCGCGAACGTGCCGGATTCGCCCCCGCCCGCGACCGCTACAAGATTTTCATTCTCGACGAAGCCCACATGGTCACGCCGCAAGGCTTCAACGCGCTGCTGAAAATCGTGGAGGAGCCGCCGGAGCATGTGATGTTCATCTTCGCCACCACCGAGCCAGACAAGGTGATCGGCACCATCCGTTCGCGCACCCACCATTACCCGTTCCGCCTAGTGCCGCAGGAGGTTATGGCCCGTACCTCGAGCAGATCTGCGAGACGAGCATATCGAAGCCGAGCCGGGCGTGCTGCGCCTTGCCATGCGTGCCGGCGGCGGTTCCGTGCGAGACACCCTTTCCGTGCTTGACCAGCTCATGGTCGGTGCGGTCGATGGCAGCATCGCATACGATTCCGCGGTTGCGTTGCTTGGCTTCACGCCTGACGCTCTGATCGGCGAGGCCGTCGACGCCGTTGCCGACAAAAATGGCGAAGCACTGTATGGCGTGATTCAGAAGGTCGTGGTCGGTGGCTTCGATCCCCGTCGATTTGTTGAGGATTTGCTTGCCCGCGTACGCGATTTGCTGGTGCTCACGTTGGGCGGAGAGCGTGCGGAAAGCGTGCTTTCCGACGATGCGGCCGCCGAGAACATGGATGATTTGCGTCGTCAGGCTTCCGCTTTGGGATTGTCTGCGCTGACGCAGATGGCTGACACGATCAATGCGACGCTTGCCAATATGACCGGTGCGATTTCGCCGCGCATGCGATTGGAATTGCTTGCCGCGCGCTTGTTGGCCGGGCGTGAGGAAGGGATGGCTGTCGTTGCGTCATCTTCCGGTGTACCTGATTTTGCCGGCGATGCCGGAACTTCCGCGGCTGCCGAATCGTCGCGTGGATCCATGGCCGGCTCCCGTCGCCGTGCGGCACGACATGCCGCAGGAAATGTGCGGGCGCAGGATTCTGCGCCTGTGATCGATACCCCTTCCGCGCCTGTGCAGCCGTCCGTGGCGCCGACGAATCCTGCCGATGCCGTCGCATCCGGCGTGGCTTCCGTGCTTGCTGACGTGCAGCAGGCGATGAATGCGACGACTTCCGTCGCTTCCGCTGCGCCTGCCGCAACTTCCGTACCCGCTCCCATTCATGACGATCGCACCCCCGACCAGAAGTGGGATGCGCTGGTCGCAGCCCTTCCGGAAGACGTGCAACGTTACGTAAGCCGTGAAAAAGTGCCTCGCGTGCTACTGAGCGGCGACCGTCTGTGGATCAAATTCGACAAGGCGCTCAGCAAATACGCGTGCCAAAGCGGTGGCAAAGGAATCGGTGGACGGCAATACCGAAGTGGTGAAAATCGTCCGCGCCGAAGTGCATAAGGCGTTCGGACCGAGCGTCACGCTCGCGCCTGCCAAAAAGCTGGCGGACGGGTCCGAATCGGTGCCGTGGAGCAAACTCAGCCCGGAAGAGCAGAGCAAGATCAATGCGCAACTCGTGCAGGAACAGCTTAAAGCGGCCACGCTGCTGACGGCCAATCTTGGTACTGCTGCAGGTCTCGAATCCTCCGGCAAGGAGCCGGCCGGCACAAGCGCGAAGAGCGCCGAAGACGGTGGCAATGCCGGAGATTCCGGCGATGAGGAGGGCCATCGAGCTGCTGCCGGTGGAGCCGAGGAAGTCGATCCATGGGCGGCCCCGACGCAGGAAGTCCATCATCCGGAACGGCCTGTTCCGATGATGACCCTTGGGTTGCATCTGCACAGCCGATGCAACGCAATCGGTGGTCGCAAGCGGCGTCAACGATGTGAAAGCGCCGGAACAACATGCGAAACATGTGGCTGTTCCCGATGTCAGCGATAACGTTGATCCTTGGGCGGCACCGATGCCTGTACCGCAGCAAGCGCCGGTGGACGACGATCCTTGGGGTAACCCCATGCCGATTCAGGCAGGACCGGTGGATCCCATGCCTGCTCCAACGGAACCTGAGGCGCTCCGAAGCACGCCAATCACCAGCATCGCGCACCGCGGCAGGACGCGGCACCGCAGCAAGGCCAGCCGAATGCCGATCCGTGGAGCCAGCAGTTCTCCGCGCCGGCGCAGCCAATGCCGCAGGTCGCCGCGGAAGACGACGAATATTCCATGAGCGACGAGTCGATCGGGGCGTCAACCGCGTTAAGCGTGGACGATCTGACCCGACTGTTCGAGGTGAAAAAAGTCGAGGATTTCGGGCCGGACGATGCAAAAAACCCGCGCAACATGCAGCAGAAGAAGAATCTCGACGACTGATGGCGGTGCAGTCGCAAGCAAAAATGCGAAACCGAGCAAAATCGACGAATCAACGCAATCGTAAGCACTGCATAATCGCGAATCTTATGGAAACCAAGGAGAGGTGAACCATGGCACTGGCCTATGACGGCGCCATCCAACGACTGATCGACGCGTTCGCGCACCTGCCCGGCATCGGGCCGAAAGGCGCGCAACGCATCGCCTTCTACCTGCTCAACGCATCCGACGAGGAATCACAGGGGCTGATCGACGCCATCGCCGAAGTCAAAGAGAAAATACGATTCTGTGACATTTGCGGCAACGTGTGCGAAACCAGCCCATGCCCGGTCTGCGCCGATCCGCGTCGCGACCACAGCGTGATCTGCGTGGTCGAAGAGCCGAAAGACGTGATGAGCATCGAGCGCACGCGCGAATACCGCGGCCTGTACCACGTGCTCGGCGGCGTCATCAACCCGATGGCCAACGTGCAGCCCAGCGACCTCAACATCGCCAAACTTATCGAACGGCTCAAAGACGGCGAAGTCACCGAAGTGATCCTCGCGCTCAACCCGAATGTGGAAGGCGAAGCGACCACCAGCTTCCTGTCGCAGCTGCTTTCGCAAACCGACATTAAAGTCACGCGATTGGCGAGCGGCCTGCCGGTCGGTGGCGACCTTGAATATGCCGACGAAATCACGCTCGGACGCGCGTTGGCGGGGCGTCGCGCGGTCTGACATCATATTCGCCACATCCGTTACATTGCCGGCATATGCTGACGATTGCGCAAACGTTTGCGCGGGCGATCATGGAAGACCCGTGCGGAACGTATGTACGAAAAAACGCGCGGAGGATTTGCGAGGATCCCATATATTGTTCCGCATGTTGGGCGTGCAGGGGCTTGACAAATCGGATTTTTCCTATAATTGACCAGCCTGCTTAGTATGTTGGCGGGCAACACATTGAAGAAGATTGGATAAGTTGTGGCTCTCATCGTGCAGAAATTTGGCGGCTCTTCCGTAGCCGACCCAGAATCGATCAAGCGCGTGGCCCGACGCATCATCGAAACGAAGAACGCCGGCAATGACGTGGCCGTCGTGTCTCCGCAATGGGAGACACTACCGACGACCTGATCGATCAGGCGCTCAGCATCGACTCTAACCCGCCGGCGCGCGAGATGGACATGCTGATGACCGCAGGCGAGCGTATTTCGATGAGTTTGCTCGCAATGGCAATTCATGCGGCCGGCTCTCACGCCTACTCCTTCACCGGCTCCCAGGCTGGTTTCATGACCGACGCCCAGTTCGGTACCGCGCATATCAAGGCCGTGAAGCCTGACCGCGTGCGTCGTGCGCTCGACAAGGTTCCGTGGCCATCGTGGCCGGCTTCCAGGGCGTGAATGAGGGTGGCGACGCCACCACGCTCGGACGAGGTGGATCCGATACCTCGCAGTGGCTTTGGCAGTGGCGCTGGACGCCGACGTATGCGAGATCTACACCGACGTCGATGGCGTGTTCACCGCCGATCCGCGCATTGTGCCGACTGCACGCCGTATCCCCGTCATCGACTACGAGTCGATGCTGGAAATGTCTTCCTGCGGCTCCAAGGTGCTTGCCCTGCGTTGCGTGGAATACGCGCAGCGATTCGACATGCCGTTGCATGTGCGCAGCTCCTTCTCCCACCGTCGCGGCACGCTGATCGTGCCGGAAGACGTCGATCCGCGCACATTGCCGAACATCTGAGATATCTGAGATTCGCATTCGGCAATCGCGAGACATCGCAGGCAATCGCAAGAAAACCAAGACTTTACGAACAAAGGTAAGAACATGAGCGAAAACAACAACCAGTCCTTGGGAGATCTGTTCCCCGATCTGGGGCCGGAAGTCCCGATCATTTCCGGCGTCGCACACGACAACACCGAATCGCTGGCCACCGTGCGCCGCGTGCCGAACGAGCCGGGCATGGCCGCCAAGGTGTTCACGCTGCTGGCCGAGGCGGCGTGACGTCGATATGATCGTGCAGGCTTCCGCTTCCACCGGCACCGCCGATATTTCCTTCACCGTGCCGGGTTCCGCCGCTGCAAGTGCGGGATGTGTTGCAGGAGAAGCAGGACGAGCTGGGCTACCAGTCCTTCGACATCGACGCCAACGTGGGCAAGGTGGCCGTGGTGGGCGTGGGTATGAAGACCCACTCCGGCTTGGCTGCCAAGTTCTTCAACGCGCTGAGCGACGAGGGCGTGAATGTGCTGATGATCTCCACGTCCGAAATCCGCATCGCCGCGCTGGTCCCGCTCGAGCAGCTGCAGGACGCCGTCCGCGCGCTGCACACTGCCTACGGCTTGGATGCCGAGCAGGTGGAAGCCGTGGTGTATGGCGGTACTGGTCGCTGACGCAATACCGCGCAATAACAATCGAAAAAAGACTTGACTGGATTGCTTGAGCGTCTCAGCCAAGTCTTTTTATTCCCATATCTGTTTTACAGATATTTTTTTCAGATAATCTGCAAATGAAAAAGCGGAGGATTGCTGAATAATCGACAATCCTCCGCAATATTATGTTCTGCAGAAATCAGATATCACCATGTACAATCATGCATGATCATGCGTAACTGCAGAACATATGCAGATCGTTATCACTTCTTGGTGATGTAGCCGAGTGCCTTCAGCATTTCGGCGCTTTCCAAAGCGCCGCCGGCAGCGCCGCGCAAAGTATTGTGAGCGAGCCCCACGAACTTCCAATCGAAAATGGAATCCTCGCGCAGACGGCCGATGGAAACACCCATGCCACCCTCGTAGTCCACGTCCTTCTTGACCTGCGGGCGATCGTCGTCGGTCAGGTACTGGATGAACTGCTTCGGCGCATGCGGCAATCCAAGCTCGGAAGCCTTGCTCGTGTAGTTGACCAGGCGATCGACGAGCTCTTCCTTGGTCGGGTTCTTGCCGAAGTTGATGAACACGGTGGCGGTGTGGCCGTTGAGCACAGGCACGCGAATACACTGCGAGGTGATCTTCAGCGGGCCGTCGAACGGCACGATCTCGCCCTTTTCCTCATCGACGCGGCCGAACACCTTCAGCGGTTCCTTCTCGGACTTCTCCTCTTCGCCGGAGATGAACGGAATGATGTTGCCCACCATTTCCGGCCAGTCGTTGAACGTCTTTCCCGCGCCGGAGATGGCCTGATAGGTGCTCACGATAACCTCGCGCGGCTCGAATTCCCTCCAAGCGGCGAGCGCCGGGGTGTAGGCCTGGATGGAGCAGTTCGGCTTGACGGCGATGAAGCCGTGCGTGGTGCCGAGGCGCTTGCGCTGGTGCTCGATCACCTCATAATGCTCCGGGTTGATCTCCGGCACGACCATCGGCACGTCCGGAGTCCAACGGTGGGCGCTGTTGTTCGACACGACCGGCGTTTCGGTCTTCGCGTATTCCTCTTCGATGGTGCGAATCTCAGCCTTCGGCATGTTCACTGCGGAGAACACGAAATCGACGTTTTTGACCACGTCTTCCACGTCGGCCACGTTCTTGACGACCATGTTCTTCACGAATTCCGGCATCGGCGTTTCCATCTTCCAGCGACCGCCGATGGCCTCTTCGTAGGTCTTGCCGCGCTGTGCGCGGATGCGGCAAGGGTGACCAATTCGAACCACGGATGGTTTTCGAGCAGCGTGACGAAGCGCTGTCCGACCATGCCCGTAGCTCCGAGAATGCGACCTTAATCTTTTCGGACATAACAACCTCTCGCTTATGCTGGAACGGTTTCGTATGATTTCACGCTTGAGGTCGACCAGCCGGCCCCAAACGACTTCGTGGGCGGCCACATGCGTTGTTCAATCTTACGAAATCCGCGGAACAAGCAGGTTCCCCTATCCGTATGCTGGTCTGCTTCGAGTATGAGTTTGGCGATTGTTATGTGTGGCAAAATGACGTACGCTATTGGTATGGCTACAGTAACAAGTAACAGGACATCGCGGTTGGATATTCGTTTAACAGCGGAGCAGCGTTCGTTGATTGAGCGCGCTGTCTCGCTGAAGGGGTCCACGATAACACAATGGACGGCGCAGCATCTACTAGATGCCGCACGACGGGAAATAGAGGAGGCTTCCTCACTCAAACTTGAGAATGAATCGTTTGATGCGTTTCTTCGTGCGCTCGATGAGCCTATTCCGGCTGAGACGAAGGAACTTATGCGGAGGGAACCTCAATGGGCGTAACTGAAGTGAGGTTTCTCGAGCCGCGAAGATTGAATCCTGGCGAGACGCTTGAAGGTTTCTCGTGTGGTGTCGAACTGATCGACAATTGGGCGAATCGCCATGCCCCTTATGCGGCGAAGCGGGGTACGGCGGTTCCATACGTGTGTTTCACAACAAGTGGGGAAGTTGCGGGCTTCTATGCGATTAGTGCGTATTCAATTGATCGTGATGCCGTGAGAGGTGGATGGCTTAAACGGAATGCCCCTGCCAAAATACCTGTGATTCTGTTAGGAATGCTGGGCGTGGATTCACGTTTTCAGCATCAGGGGCTGGGATGGATGTTGCTGCAGGATGCAATCAAGCGAGCTCTTGCAGTAGGCCGCCAAATCGGGTCCCGCGCACTTGTTGTTGATCCTTATGATGATGTCTCGCGTGGCTTTTACCAGCATTTTGGCTTCCGCGACGTCCCTGGTTCCAACAGTATGTTTGTCAGATTGGTTTGAACGCAGGACGCTTCCTGCCTCACAGGAACGCTGCATAGCCTTTCGTCTGCGCGTGGAGCAATAACAAATACCGGCGCTGAATAGTGCAACGAATGTTTTTGCGGAGCATGTTTGCCGTTGCTGTGCATAATATGAAAAACGGAAATCATTCTGCTTCCGGAGCGCGCAAGTCTACTTCGCGCACTTTTTGGTATATGGCCCCGATGTCTTTGAGGTTGATGCGGAACTGGCTGCGCGGGCTGCGAGGCTTTTCGCACTTTGGCGTATCGCTCGCGTACACTGGAAGCCATGTCGAAGGCATCAGAAGAAGCGCAGAAGCAATTGGACCGTATCGTGGCGTTGGGATATCCGGATGTGGCCGATATGTCGGCCGCCGCGTTCCGTGCTTTGGCACGCCCGCTCATCCGCGCGCTGGAGGATTCCGATTTGGGTACGCAGATTCTGTTGGTGCCTACGCGCGAGTTGGTTTCCCCGGAATCGTTGATCGCGCGTACGTCGATCAATCGCATGGCTGGTTTCACCACGATGCCGCCACGCGATATCGCCAGTTTCCTTCCGCAGGATGGTTTCGAACCTCCGGAAGGTCCGTTTTACCTGGTGGTCGAACCGCATACCGGCACCTGCTACATCAATCGCGAACCCGATGTGGCGCGCAAGTTGATCGATTCCGACGAGCGTTTGCCGCTTACGTTGGAAGAGGGACTTGCTATGCTACGCAGCATCCGGAGTGGTTGTTGGAGAAGAACGGTTTCAATTTGTTGGGATCGCGTTCCGCGGATGGTCGCGTCCCAAGTATTTGGATGAGCCAGAACGCGCCACGATTGGGTGCGGTATGGCCGAATTCCCGTCATACTTGGCTTGGCAACGCGTTTTGCGTGTCTCGTCGCGGCGTCAGTTTGTTCCACTGACGTTCTGCTGATATTTCGCAGATTTTCCACAGATTTTCCGCATTCCACAGATTGGCGATTGTCCGACTGTTGCGACGGCCACGCCTTGCGTCGCCGCACCTAGCGCTTGAATAGTTTGGCGATGGCGTGGCCGGCTGCGGCGCACATTACCGATCCGATGCCCAGCAGTGTGGCGGTGACCTGCGGGCGGCGCAATTCGTTGCGGATGCGATCAGATCGGTCACGCAATGGTCTTCGAAGAACACGCGCAATTCGTTGCTGGAGTAGCGCCCGATCAATCGCCCCACGTGAGCATGCGCGTCACGTAGCTGACCGGATTGTTTTCGCGGAATTCGAACAGTCGAATGCCTCGCAGCCGCGATTTCGGACCATAGCATTCAAAGCCGCAGGTCGGCGCGTAGCCAAGATCAATGTCATGCACGTGCCCGACGAACGCGTTCTTATGGTCATGCCCGCAGAACAGCGCGAAATAGCCGCCCGCATCGCGCAATGCCTGCACTTCGCCAACGTTCTCATCCGCACAGCCGATCGCCTCGCCAACCTCGAGCCAGGTCTGCACACGTCACGATTCAACACATAGCAATGCCCCGCGAACGTTCGCGCACCCTCCACCGCATTCGGCGTGTATGCGGGCACTTCGCGCAGGCAATCGTAGAACTCCTGCGGCGGAATATGCTGGAACGCGATCGCCGGAACCGCCAAACCGTCGCCATTGCGCTCGCCCAACTCGCGTTGCACTTGCTTCAGCCATTCGATCGCTTCCGGCGAAGGCGTGCCATAGCCGTCGGAATCGGCCAAATCCCATCCGCGCGAATTCGACGCGTATTTTGCGTAGGATGTCAGCGATTCCCGTCCTCCTGCAGCATTTCCAGTATTTCCGGAAGTATCGCCAGATTTGCCAGCATTTCCAGTATCCCCAGCATGCTCGCGATCGCCGGAATTACTGCGATCGCCGTCAAACGCATTATCCGCATAGTCGCCGGAATTCACCATCATCACGCTCATCGCAATGCGCCCAGACCCGTCGGAAGCCTCGATCGGAATCGCAAACGTGCCTGGTTCGAGCGCCAAAGGAGACGACCCGGCAACGGGATTCATGCAACCGGAAAACTCTCGGTAGATGTCATCCTGTTCGTCGGCGAGAATGCCGCACTGGAAATCGTGGTTGCCGTAGGTTGCGGCAAAGGGGATTCGCGCTTCCAATGCAGGTCCAAGGAATGCTGCGAACGTGTCTCGTACTTTCTGCCGCGTGCTGTCGAGTATGGTCGCGGCGGTCGCGCGATTGATGGATTGCGCCCATGATTCAAGCTTGTTGGCGGATCCGTTGCGCCCGTCGCGTTTGTTGCGTTTCACGAGTTTCGGCGAGTCGGTGCCGATGCCGTCGATCATCCAATTGTCGTCGGTCGGGGGCTGTTCGAGCAACGCTTTGGTGAAGGGATGTCGTTTGATGCCGCGGATTTTCGCTTCGATTTCGGTGACCGCTCGTATGTGCGTGCCCGGCTGCTCTCCGCGACGGCGCAGGAACGTGTCGATGTACGCGGGGTCGTATCCGCGAATCTGGTCGCCGGTGAAGACGATCAGATCGGGATGCGTTTTCTTGATGGCGGCTTCGATGAGACGGATCGTGTCTTCGCGCACGTTTGGTCCGTCCTGAATATCGGCCATCTGCAGCACACGGAAGGTGCCGTCGCTGTTGAATCGCAAGGTCATGATGCTCACTGTAATGCGGCAAATTTGGATATGAGGTGAAAAAGAGACGAAAATCGTGGTCTGTCCGTCATATGGCGGAATGCCGGCGATATATGGGATTGGTTGCCGCTACTATGGGCGGCAGTGCAGGTAGGTAACATGCACGTAACAATGTGGGCCGCAGAAAGGCCTGCCCAGCTTTACAGATAAGGAGGAGTGATGGGTCAGGATCAATCTTCAGTGTTTGATCTCGCGGCAGTGGCTGCAGCGTCCAACGGAGGGAACAACGACCCGCTGCTGCCTCCGGCGCGTTATATTGGAGCTCCGCAAAAGCCCAGCAAGATGCCGTACAACAAGTACGTCGCATACGATAAGCAGGTGCCGTTTGATTACCCGGAGCGTACGTGGCCGGGCAAGCGACTGCAGCGTGCACCGCGTTGGTGTTCCGTCGATCTTCGTGACGGCAACCAGGCCCTCGTCAACCCGATGGATTCCGAGCGCAAGCTGCGTTTCTGGAATCTGCTGGTGTCGTTGGGCTTCAAGGAGATCGAGGTCGGCTTCCCGTCGGCTTCCGAAACCGATTACGATTTCATTCGTATGCTGATCGAGCGTGAGCTCATTCCTGACGATGTTACGATCGTGGTGCTGACGCAGGCTCGCGAGCACCTGATTCGCAAGACTTACGAGTGCCTGAAGGGTGCCAAGCGCGCCGTCGTGCACTTCTATAACTCCGTGTCCGTGCTGCAGCGTGAGGTCGTGTTCCGCAAGGATAAAGCCGGCATCAAGAAGCTCGCCACCGACGCGGCCACCCTGTGCAAGGAGCTTGAGGGCGAAGCCCAGGGCATCGACCTGTATTACGAGTATTCTCCGGAATCCTTCACCGGCACCGAGCCGGAGTACGCCGTTGAGGTGTGCAATGCGGTGATCGACGTCATCAAGCCGACTCCGGAGCATCCGATGATCATCAATCTGCCGGCAACGGTGGAAATGACCACTCCGAACGTGTTCGCCGATCAGGTGGAATACGTGTCGAACAATCTGGTGCCGCGCGACGCGTGGTGCTGTCGCTGCACCCGCACAACGATGAGGGCATGGGCGTGGCCGCCACCGAGCTGGCCGTGCTTGCCGGTGCCTGATCGTGTCGAAGGCTGCCTGCTGGGCAACGGCGAGCGCACCGGCAACGTCGATCTGGTCACGCTTGGTCTGAACTTCCTCACGCAGGGCATCGATCCGCAGATCGATTATTCCAACGTTCCTGAGATTCGCAAGACGTTGAGTACTGCAACCAGCTGAAGATTTCCGAGCGTCACCCGTATGCCGGCAATTTCGTGTTCACCGCCTTCTCCGGTTCTCACCAGGATGCCATCAAGAAGGGTCTTGAGGCTCGTCAGGTGGCCGCCGATCGTGCCGGTGCCGATTTGGACAGCTTCGTGTGGCTGGTGCCGTACCTGCCGATCGATCCGAAGGATATCGGCCGCACGTACGAGGCCATCATCCGCGTGAACTCCCAGTCCGGCAAGGGCGGCATGGCTACCTGCTGAAGACCAACCACAATCTTGATCTGCCGAAGCGTCTGCAGGTCGAGTTCGACAAGGTTGTGCAGGCGTACGCCGATGAGACCAAGAAGGAAGTCAAGGACGAGGATATTTGGCGTCTGTTCAAGGACGAGTATCTGCCGGTCGAAGAGTCCGGCGCTACTGCGGCTGGTGCCGTGGTCGGCGACAGCAAGGACGACTCCCTCGAGCAGTGGGGCCGTCTGAAGCTGCTGAAGGTGTCGGTGTCGTCCGGTGAAGATGGTTCCGATACCGTGCTGAAGGCCAGGATTCTTGACCGTGGCGTGAACGTCGGCGTTGATGAGCCGGTGGAGCGTGAGGTTTCCGGCATGGGCAACGGCCCGCTTGCCGCTTTCCTGAACGCGCTGAGCAACTTCGGCATCGAGGCTTCCGTGATGGATTACGTGGAGCACACCATGTCCGTCGGCACCGACGCCATGGCCGCCTCCTACGTGGAATGCCAGATCGGTGAGGAAGAGGATCCGCGGATCGTGTGGGGCGTCGGCATTGACACGTCCATCGTCACCAGCTCGCTGAAGGCCATTATTTCGGCCATCAACCGTTCCGAGCGCTGATTTCCGCGGGTTTTCGGTTCTCGTAGCTGAAGGGCTTGTGATGTACTTGCGAGTACGTCACAAGCCCTTTGCTTTTTGATTTCATAGGATTCCCGAGTTTCCGGATTTTCCAGTTTTTCCGGATTATTCGGAAACTCGGAAATTCAGGATTGCGATCCCCAAATGCAGACATTGTTGCCGATTGCGGAGAACGTCATGACCGGCTTGCCGTCGATCTCGCGGGGGAGTGTTGCGAACCGTGCAATGTAGGTCACGTCGTCCAATCGGATTTCCGCGTCGCTTGCGCAACAGTTGAATCCGTTCACGGCGCCGGAAAGCGGTTTCCACGATCCGCAGGTGATCGGCCCGTCCGTCGACCTCGGCAGATTCGCGTCGGGAGTATCGAAGAAACTTACGATTTCACCCCGGGTGATCCGCCCGTCCTCATGGAACGTATATCGCGTCGGACGATTGATGCCAACGTACGTGCCATCATCCTCTTGCTTGCCGTTGAAGAACGTATGCTGATCATGCAGTACAACGTTGTAATCGCCTGTGATATCGGCAATGCCGGTCGGCGCGACGGCAACGGAACCGCGGTATTCGTACGGTGCCGCAACCAGCCAGCGTCGGAAGTCGGCAGTAATTCGCGTACGTGAGATTCGTAATCTTCATCATCGTCCTCGCTAAAGCGTTCCGCGAAACGGGTGTGGTAGACGAGGAACATGCGACCGTCCTTCGACCGACGAATGGCGGAATTATGCCCCTGCGAGACTTCGACATCGGCAAGCTCTGCCGGACCGCCATCCCACTGTACGGAAGACGTCAATCGAATGCCGGTGCCGCGCTCCTGATTGTCGGGAATCTCACCGTACGAAATCGCGGGATTGCCGTTCTGGTCCACGTACGGGCCAAGCAGCGATTTTGAACGGAACAGACGAATCTGATATCCGCCGGTGCGCCCAAGCCAGCCGTACGACATGAACAGATACCACCATCCGTTTTCACGAATGAAGTACGATCCTTCGCCGGAATTCCAGTAGCCTCCGGCCACTTTCACGCCGTAATAAGGATCGGAGGAATCCTTGACCAGTGGGTATCGCACGGAATAATCGCGCAAGCCGGTTTTCGGATCGAGCTTGAACATCCAGATGCCGCCGAACCATGAACCGAAACTCATCCACATTTCGCCGTGTTCGCACAATGCGGGCGCCGCGTCGATGGCGTTGATGCGCGTGTCTTTGAGCGACAGGTAGCGGGTCAGGTCATATCCGACGGTGCCATCGGTTTTGGGCTCAAGTTCCAGCACTTTCGGCACGTCGGTGTTCCACAGGTTGCTCTCGTCGAAACCGGAATATACCACCGGCCCCACGTACGTCCAGTCGCCGTCCACATGGTCGGCGGTCAACAGCACGATCACCGAGCGGAACTGGTCGCCGTTCACCGACAGGTACATGCACCACTTGCCCATGGTCTCGTTCCAGATCACGTCGGCGCCCACGTGTTGCCGAGCAGGTCGGGATTGGAATCCTGTTTCGGCCATGCCTGCCAAATATCGCCGAGCAGCGCGTACGGGTCGCGGCTCAGATGTTATCGAACCGCTCCCAATGCACCATATCCGTGCTGCGCGCGCACCGACGATGCGTGCCGAACAGATAGTAGACACCGTTTTCCTCGACGATTGCGGGATCGTGCACGGCCACCCGACCGTTGGCGAGCGTGTGCTCGATGCCGTTGGGCGAGGTGGCCGGTGCCGCAGATAGTGGTTCTGCAGACGATTGCACTGCAGCATTCACGGTTGTTGCGCCGTTTTCACTCACTTCTGCGACCCCCAAATGCACTCGTTTGCGCCGATTGCGGAGAATGTCATGACGGATTTGAGATCATTGTCTCGCGGAAGCAGCGCGAAGTCGCCTTCATAGGTAACGCCATCCAAGGTGATTTCCACTTGATTGGTGCCTTCTTTGACCTGCCATGTGCCAGTTTTATCTCCGCTGACGGTGCCGCCTTGTTCCAGCTTGATGGTGACTGGTGTGTTCACGCCCTTGTAATCGGTGCTGTCTTTCTTTGTGGCATCTTGCAATCCTTGGAAGAAGGTGGTCGGGTCATGTTCAACGAGTTCGTATTCGCCGGTGAGCTTGCTTTCTTCATAGCCCTTAGCGTCGGCCTTGGCTCCAACGTACTCGTATGGTGTTGCTGTCAGCCAGCCGTCAGACGTGGTCAGCAATTCACGAACACGTACTTCGTGCTCTTCGCCTCGGTTGGAGAAGCGGGTGTGGTAGACCACATAGCAGTGCCGTCTTCATCCACGAATGCGGAGTTGTGCCCTGTGCAACCTCGATGTTGGTGTTGTCGTTGCCGCTCCATTCCACGGATGCCATGAGACGTATGCCGGTTTTGCCAAGCCAGTTGCTGCCGATGGTTGTGGTGGAGATTGCGGTGTTGCCGTCCTCGTCCACATAGGGCCCAGTGATGTCTTTGGAACGGAATTCGCGGATTTGGTAGCCGCCGGTTTGCTGCAGTGCGGCATAGGAGACGAACAAGTACCAGTAATCGCCTTGTTTCATGATGTAGGAGCCTTCGCCGGAGTTGCCATGGCCGCCGGCGATTTTGATGCCGTAGTACTGGTCGGTTTGGTCTTTAACGGTTTCGTAAGTGGTGCTGTAGTCGCGCAGACCATTGGAAGCGTCAAGTTTGAGCATCCACAGTCCGCCGAACCAGGATCCGAAAGTCATCCACAGATCGCCGTTGTCGTCATACTTCACGCAGGGTCGATGGCGTTGATTTCAGTATCGCCGGGGGAGAGGTAGCGTGTGGGTACTTCATTGGAATCGAGCACTTGCGGTACGTCGGTTTTGCTGACGGTGTCATTTCGGAATCCGGAGTAGACCACAGGACCTACGAGCGTCCAGTCGCCTTCGATGTCATCTGCGGTGAGCAGCACAATCGCCGACTTGTAGTTGATGCCGTTTACCGACATGTACATGCACCATTTCTTCATGGCTTTGTTGTAGATCACGTCGGGTGCCCACATATTGCCGGTCAGATCAGAGTTGGCTGGCTGCTTGGGCCACTCTTCCCAAAAGTCTCCCAGAATATCTTTGAACTGAGTGCTGAGATTATTGGTGAACGGTTCCCAATTGACTAAGTCATCGCTTTTGAGCCATGCGCGATGCGAGCCGAAAATGTAGTATTTGCCGTTCGCTTCGACGATGGATGGGTCGTGTGAGGATCCGCGTTCAATGTCGGAGACGCTTTTGACCACAGCTTGTGACGAGCCGCCTGGTGCTGAGCATCCTGCCGCGGTGCCAAGTAGCATGGCGCAACCGGCGATAAGCGCTACTGTTTTTCGTAATGTGCGGAACATGTCTTTCCCTTCTCCGTGATGTTCTGTACTGCGATGTAGTGATGTGTACGATTTGTACAACGTTGTAACATGCGATATAGTACATCGTTGTAAACCAAAAGTCTAACTACATGAAGGGGCGTCTAATGAAGGCACCTACTCGTTGCTGTGCTACACGCGCGAAGCCACTGGTCGCGAAGAGGCGAATAATGAAGACATCGCCTACAGCATGCATCTGGCGTTGCGTGCGAGCGAAACCGCGGAATGGAAGCCGTTGAACGAGAATTACGGCATCTTCTTCGCCGCTGGCGTACCCATTCAGGCCGCCACCGCCGAGTCGCGCCGAGCGTGCGTCGCGGCGGCGCATTTCGTCGCCGATCCGTTCGATGAGGCGCATCCGGCCACCGATGCGTCGCATATGGCGCGGTGATGCCGGGGATCGACATCACGTTGAAATCCCTGAAGAACCCGTATCTGTTCCGCCTTGCGGATGGCCGATTCGCGCTCGCCGCCACCCGTACCGCGCGCGGCGGCGAGCCGGATTGGCTCCGAGCGATCGGCGTTCCTGTTGGCCGTCAGCGACGATCTGACCTCCTTCACGCAGCTTGGACTGGTGATGCTGCGTACCGGCGGTGGCGTCAATCGTCCGTCTGTCGCATTCGACGCGGACGCCTCCCGTTATGTGATTTCCTGGACGTCGAACGACGGCAAATCGTATGTCGCGACCGTTGCCGATATTGTCGCCGTGGCCGAATCCGGCGAGCCGATCGATATTGCGGAAGCTGTGGTAACGGCGGAATCAAGCCGTTCCTGCGATTGCAATATTCCCAATGCCGTTCCTGGCAACGTGATTGCCGTCACTGAAGAAGAAGCGTCGAAACTGATCGAACGATTCGGTCGTATTTACAACGTTGAAACATCGGTGGCGACGCAGCATATCGACATGACGGCAAGCAGGGAAGCGTCCCGTGAAGCCGTGCAGGCACTCGCCAAGGTCCGCGCCGATCTCGTCTACAGCGACGGTTCCGGTGCCACCCGTGCCGTGGATTGGAACAAAGACGAACTTGAGGCGATTGCGCAGGACGCCGCCGAAGGCAAGTTCCAGCCGGGCGACACGCGCACGGTGAGCGGCCGCATCCGCCAAACCGTATACCCGGTGCCATTTGCCGTAGAGCGTGCGGACCCGTCGGTGTTCGCTTGGAATTTCAACGGCAAGCCGATGTTCATGTTCATCGCCACCGACGATACCGACGGCAACTGCGTCGATCCGAACGATGGCGCCACGCATATGCCGTTGCGCATCGCCGACTCCATCGAAGCGCTTTCCGATGCGGCGGGCGGCCGTGCCAAGGAAATCGATCTGCTCAAATGCGGTGATTACAACGCTGAAGGACGCGCCATGACCGGCTGCTTCTGGGCGCCGGAACTGCATGTCATCGATGGAAAACTGTCGGTGCTCTTCATGCCATGCTTCGATGGGCCGGCCACCAATCCAGACGGCACGCCCAACGATCGCGCGGGCAAGCCGGACATGTGGACGGGCAGCTGCCATATCATGCAGCTCAAGCAGCATTCCGACGGCACGGATTTCGATCCGCGCGAACCCGAAAACTGGACGGTGCCGAAGCCGATTCTCACACCGACCGGCGGCGTGCTCAATCCCATTCAACGTATCTCGCTCGACATGACCGTCATCAGCGATTCCGGCCGCTGGTATTACGCGTGGCAGCAGGTCGGCAGCATTTGGATCGCCAGCTTCGATCCGGCCCGTCCGGAACGGCTTACCTGCGAGCCGAAGCAGGTCGTTGTGCCGGAATTCGCGTGGGACAATATGATCGCCGAAGGTCCGAACGCCATCGTGCATGATGGCACGATCTACCTGATCTATTCCGGCTCGCTGGTCGGCATTGACTACACCACCGGTCTGGTCACCGCCCCGGCCGGGCAGGACGCCGATCTGACCGATCCGAACGTGTGGACGAAGCTCGACTATCCGCTGCAGAAATCCGGAGTATACAACGGGCAATGGCAGCTCGGCACCGGCCATGGCATGTGGTCCAACGACGAGGACGCAATCTCATCTATGTATTTCACAATGCGGAATACGAGAATGGACGGTATGGCGGCCGCGACGCCAGGTGCGCCGCGTGCACTGGTCCAAGGAGGGTATGCCGATACTGGACATGCAGGCGGCGGAAGAGCTCAATCCGGACTATGCTGATATAACGATGAAAATCGTGGTTTCCGGCAATAAAGGCTGATTTCGTTGGCTTCAGCGCTGCAAGGGGCGAAAGCCGGTGTTGGGGCCGAATGTATGAGATGTTTTTGGTGAAAAGGGGTTGACATGCCGAAGCAGAATGGCGCCAACGGCGAGCACGTGGTGACCATGCGCGAGGTCGCGAAGGCGGCCGGCGTATCGATCAAAACGGTGTCCAATGTGGTCAACGACTACGAGTTCGTGTCGCAGGCCACGCGAGACAAGGTCAACAAGGCCATCGACGAGCTCGGCTACACGCTGAACGTGTCCGCGCGCAATCTGCGCAGGGGGCAGACCGGCATCATCGGCCTCGCCATTCCCGATCTGCAGATGCCGTACTTCGCGCAGCTTTCGTCGCTGGTCATCGAAGAGGCCAAGAAGCTGGGCCTGCGCGTGATCGTCGAGCCGACGCAATACTCGCGCGAAGGCGAGATTGAGGCGTTGCACGGCTCCCAGCAGACGATGATCGACGGCCTGATCTACAGTCCATTGGAACTTGATCAGGATGATGTCGACCAATTGGATGTGGACTATCCGCTGGTGCTTGTCGGCGAACGCATCTTCACCGACAAGGTGGACCATATCGCCACGGAAACGTGGAAGGTGCCAAGCGCGCCACGTCGTATCTGCTGCAGACCGGCTGCAAGCGCGTGGCCGTGGTCGGCGTGCATCCGGGCGAGAAGGTCGGCTCCGCCGCGCTGCGCTATCAGGGCTACCTTGAGGCGTTGGAGGAGGCCGGCGTCGAATTCGACGAGCGTTTGGTGGTCGAGTCGGGCATGTGGCATCGTAGCGATGGCGTGCGCGTGATGAACGCGCTGCTTGATTCCGGCGTGGTTCCCGACGCGTCGTCGCGCTGAACGACATGCTCGCCTCCGGTGTGATGCATGCGATCCAGATGCACAATCTGCGCATTCCCGAAGATATTTCGGTGATCGGTTTCGATAATTCCGACGATTCGCAGTATTTGTCTCCTGCGTTGACGTCGATTGCTCCGGTCTTGAGGCGGTGGCGCGTCTGTCGGTGAAATTGCTGAAGGATCGTATCGACGGGGTTTCGCCGTCGAAGGATCTCAAGCCGGAGCAGAAGGTGTTCCGCAAGGTTTCGTCGTCGTTGGTGGTGCGTCAGTCCACCAAGCTGCCCACGAATTCCTTGGTGGTGTGATCTTCCTTCCTTCTTTTTCTTCTTCTTTTGGAAGAAAGGAAGTGATTGGTGCCTCGGCGCTTGCGTCCGGTTTTTTACGGATTGCCGGTGCCGAGGTTTTTGTTTTCCCTTTCTGGCGATTGTCTGTTGCCGGGTACTGCGATTCGATTCTTCCGAGGAGTCGGATGCGAGAAACACGCGGTGCGTTCCTCCGATTTGTTACAACGTTGTAATAGTGATATATTCAACGTTGTAAATTACTGGAACAGCGGATTGAAAAGGGATAGACATGGCTGTTTACAACAATCCGATCGTGCTTCAGCGCGCAGATCCTTGGGTTCTCAAAGTTGACGGCGAGTACTACTTCACTGGCTCCGACCCGGAATACAACTGCATCGCCATTCGTCACGCATCGAACATCAACGACCTGCAGAAAGCCCCCGAAACGGTGGTGTGGCGCAAGCATGAGTCCGGACCGGCGAGCATCTATATTTGGGCGCCGGAACTGCACCGCATCAATGGCGCTTGGTACATCTACTTCGCAGGCGCCGCAACGGATTTCGAGCCTCCGCCTACCGACCCACCGCATGTTCGTGCTGGAGAACACCGATGACGACCCCACCACCGACAACTGGGTGGAAAAGGGTCAGATCGTCACCCCGATCGACTCTTTCGCGCTCGACGCCACCACCGAGGTGATCGACGGCGTGCAGTACCTGGTCTGGGCCCAGAAAGATCCCGCCATCGAAGGCAACTCCAATCTGTACATCGCCAAGATGGCCAACCCGTGGACGCTGGAAAGCGAGCCCGTCATGCTCTCCAAGCCGGAATATGACTGGGAGTGCATCGACTTCCTCGTCAACGAAGGCCCGGCCTTCCTGTTCCACGAGAACAAGATCTACATCACGTATTCCGCCTCCGGCACCGGCGTTCCGTACGCCGTGGGACTGTTGACCGCCGAGCGCGGCAGCGATCTGCTGGACAAGGCCTCCTGGACTAAGAGCCCGGTGCCGGTGTTTAGACCTGCGCCGAGAACGGTCA
>ENA-OQCS01000169-OQCS01000169.1-human-gut-metagenome-genome-assembly--contig:-NODE-169-length-34338-cov-6.054398_pt1 | contig 34338 bp, 44 predicted proteins | sample MGYA00242757_ERZ504575 | MGnify/ENA primary metagenome ERZ504575 (study PRJEB26092, sample SAMD00036297) | human gut metagenome | host: Homo sapiens | study: EMG produced TPA metagenomics assembly of... | reverse complement strand
CTTTAACAAATCCAAAGCCGAAAAAAGAACCAATAATGACAGTTGAATCTGCATTACAATTCTTAAAAGATTCAAACTTTGATTTTTCTTCAATTCAGTTATAAACAATAATTTGAAATTGTTTTTTAGTGATTTTGACCACCTCTTTTTAGTGCGACCTTTTTTTATCTTTTTTCTATGTTTTATTCACACTTATTCACTCACTTTCCATAAGTAGCTATTAAAGCCGATAACTCACAACATTTTTCCTTTCCAAATATTTCTTCAAACCTTTCATCACACAATAAATACGTTTCAAACACCTGTACAAATATCTCTCTATCATTGCCTATTCCAAACCATTCATACAATTCATCCATTATTTTTTTATCACTTGTATTACATAACTTTTCCAAAAGCTGCAACATATCCATCAACGCCCAAATATCTTTTGCTCTTTCAAACGGACTTACATATTGTATAAGCCCTAAATTATAGATTTCTTCAAAATTATTTGCACTCACTTTAAAACATGAAGGCATTTCCCCTGTAGTCTTAACTACATTTAAAAAATTGATTTTCCCTTGTAAATCTCTACACTCCTCATTCAAAGCCCTTAATCTTTTCTCACTCACCTCTCTTAAATTTGATCCACACAAAACTTCTTTGACATCATCCAAACTAAAGCCTAAACTTACCATTACCCTTATATTCCATAATTGAATCAAGTCATCTTCATCAAACTCTCGATCTTTTCCCTTTTCATTTCTTAAAATCACTCCTTTCTTTTCATATCTACGAATCATATTCCTTGTGATTGACATATGATCTTCAATCCATTTCACCTTATATTTCATAGTGCATGACTCCTTTTCCAATCTACAGCCTTGTTCCAAGAACAACGCAAGCAAAAAGTTATTTCTTCTATCCTCCTTCCGCACTTTTTTTGCCATAAGAGCCCTTGCAGATTTCGCGAACAAAAAAAGCGGCATAACGACCGCATTGAGTTTAAAGAATAATAATGTTAATATATCCACATGAACTTAGAAAAATGGATCGAAGAAAAATTTAACACAACAAAATATACACTTGAAAAAACAGATAAAGGTATCAGTAACCATAACTATATATTGACAATCAACGACACCAAATACATGATACGTGTGCCTAAAAAGAATCATGAATCACTTGGCTTACAACATGAACACGAAAAGAAAATTTTGACACTTGTTTCCGATTTAGATGTGCCTACTGTTTTATTCGACGAAAAAGAAGGCATTAAAGTCACTCATTATATTGAAGATGTAAAACATTTAATGAATGTAAAGACAAAGACAAATTCGCTAGATGTGCAAATTTAATGAAATCTCTTCATACTAAAAAAGCTCCTTTATTTATTTTTAACCCTTTTGGAAAAATTGAATTCTATAAATCCCAAATCAAAGAATGTATCGTATCTTTTCCAAATGAAGAAAACTTTTTAGAAGCATTAAAAAAAGAATATAAGCCAAATACACTATGTCACAACGACTTTGTACAAGGAAATATTCTTTACAGCGATACAAAAGACTATTTGATCGACTATGAATATGCAGCTAAAAACGATTATCGCTTTGATATCGCCAGTTTCTTTTCAGAGAACAATATTCACTACATTGACCAAAGAGATCAATTCTACCAAACCTATTTTGATGGAGAAATCGATCCAATGATTGATGTACAAGTGCAGGCATTTGAAAGAATGGAAGATATTCTTTGGGGATATTGGGCAAATATGCTTTATGAACAAAGAGGCGAACAAATCTATTTTGACATTGCCAAAGACAAAGAAAAACATTACAGAGGCTAAATAGCCTCTGTTTTTTCATCTATATCCATAAATTCTTCTTCTGATAAAGAAACCGTTAAATACATGTCATTACCAATGATTTGTTTGGCCCCCTTATCATTACATAACCGTTTTGCCTTTTCATAATAACATTCTGGCAACAACATAGGATTACATAAAATACCATTATATTCACAAATCACAATATGCTTTCCATCTTGAATGGAAGCCATTTCCTTTAACGTATCCAATTTTAAATATGGCATATCTGCAACCATCAGTATGCATGCATTATTTTGACAAGCACCCACACCTAAAGCGATAGAATGACCTTGACCATATTCAGGATGATCATTCATAACGACACGATAACCTAAAGTTTCAGCCATTTCTTTTATCTTTTCATATTGTGTGACAACTATCACATCCAAAAAAGCACTTGCCTTATCAAAAGCATATTCAATAAGTTTCTTACCATGAAATTCGCACAAAAGTTTATTTGAAACAAAGCGTCTGGAAAAACCAGACGCTAAGATAATCAAAGAAATATTATTCATCTTCTTTTCCTAATAACACTTTTTCAGCAGTAATAGGCAAAGTACGAACCTGCACCCCTGTCGCATGTTTTATAGCACTAGCGATTGCACTTGTTGGCGTATTAATAACAACTTCACCAATAGATTTTGCACCAAAAGGACCATTGTCTTCATAGCTACTTTCAAACTCAACACGAACACTTGGAACATCTACTCTTGTTGGTAACTTATACTGTAAGAAATTACGATTACGCATCTTACCCTCATTTGAGTATGTGATATCCTCACTTAAAGCCATACCAATGCCTTGTACAATACCACCTTCAGCTTGTACTCTGGCAAGATTTGGATTGATAACTGTACCACAATCAACTACAGAAACATAATCATGAACCTTGATTTCTCCAGTTAACTTATCTACATCCACTTCCGCAATACCAACCATAAATGGAGGTGGGCTCGTAGGCGACATGTGAGAGTCACTGGCAATCAATGCTTTTGCGATACCACCATTGAAACATGTATCCGCAAACTCAGCCAAACTCATTTCATGCACATGATCTAATGTATTAATTTTCTTACCATCAAATTCAATATCTTCTTTATCCACATTAAAGAATCCGGCTGCCGCTTCTAAAATAGAATTTCTTAATTTTTCACAAGCCTTTACTACAGCCATACCCGTTACATACGTTGTACTTGATGCATAAGAACCCGTATCATATGGTGCATGGTCTGTATCCAATGAACTAGTGACAACTTGATCTACATCACAATCCATGCATTCCGCAACCATTTGGGCAAGAATCGTATCACATCCTGTACCCATATCTGTAGCACCAATACTTAATGTATAAAAACCATCATCTTGTAGTTTAATTTCAACAGAACCTACATCAAGACCTGAAATACCACTACCTTGCATAGATAAAGAAACACCTAACCACGAACAAAATCCCCCATATCACGTCTTAAAGGTTTATTCTTGTAGTCAATCATTTCCATAGCTTTTTCTAAACAACGATCCAACGCACACGCATTCAATTCTTCATTATAATATTGTGATAACACTTCATTTTCACGCGTCATATTTTTAAAACGGATTTCACAAGGATCCATATTCAATTCATCAGCCAATTCATTAATAATAGATTCAACCGCAAACTGACCTTGCGTAGCCCCATATCCTCTATAAGCACCTGCACGCATTGTATTTGTATAAACTACATCATATGTAAAGCGACTTGCCTTTACATGGTTATATAAAGGCAAAGATTTATGTCCTGCTAAACCAATTGTAGTTGGACCATGTTCACCATAAGCACCTTGATTTGATAATGTATATAAATCAATCGCTTCAATCGTTCCATCTTTTGTAGCGCCAATACGAACATGCATTTTCATTTCATGTCTTGAGTTACTAGCCGCAAAAGTTCTTCACGGGTATAAACAATTTTACTTGGCTTTTTAAGTTTCCACGTAACAAATGCAGTAAAAATTTCACAACAAGCCGTTTGTTTAGCCCCAAAGCCACCACCAATTCTTGGCTTGATCACATTGATTTTTGATTTTGGAATTTCTAAAGCATTACTTAAAATTCGACGAACATGGAAAGGAATCTGTGTAGAACTTACACAGTTCAAACGACCGTATGTATCAATATAACAATATGAGCGCATTGTTTCCATCATTGCCTGTGCATTCGCTTTTGTATGATAATCTCTTTCTAAGACTACATCACACTCTTTTAATACGGCATCCACATCACCAACAACACTTTCTCCACTGCTGACAATATTACGCTTTACGTCATTACCAATCTCACAAAGACACTTATAATCGTCTTCTTCATGAATCACAATTGCATTATCAATCGATTTTTCAAAATCCAACAATGGCTCTAATACTTCATAATCCACTTTGATTGCTTTTAAAGCACGATCCACACAATCTTCATTAGCTCCTGCAACAATTGCCACTTCATCCCCTACATAGCGAACTACATTTTCTAAGATTCTACGATCATAAGGACTAGGTTCAGGATATGATTGCCCTGCCAATGTAAAGCGAGAAGTTGGAACATCCTCATATGTATATACAGCTTCAATTCCGGGAATTCTTTTCGCAATGGAAGTGTCAATACTTTTAATTTTCGCATATGCATGTGGACTTCTTAAAAGTTTGACAATCAAACAATCCTTAGGCGCTAAATCATCACAATATACAGGCTGCCCTGTAACTAAAGCCATCGCATCTTTTTTGATGACACCTTTTCCTACACTATTCATGATTTTCACCTCGACTTAAGTATGCCTTAATAGCACGCATTTGCGACATATATCCAGAACAACGACATAAATTACCGGCTAAATAAGCACGAATTTCGTCATCGCTCGGATCGTGTAATTCTTTTTCCATTGCCAAAACATTCATAATAAATCCCGGTGAACAAAAACCACATTGTTCAGCCCTTGTTTAGCCATAAACATACCGAATTCACTGGCTTCTTTTTGAAGGCCTTCAAGCGTTGTAATTTCATGACCATCACATCGAACAGCTAATGTACTACAAGAAAGAATTGGTGTTCCATCTTTCCACACTGTACACAACCCACAGTTTGCGGTATCACACCCTCTTTTCACGCTGTAACAACCATGATCTCTTAGCCAGTCAAGCAATAAGTTTGTGGCTGTACATCATCCTGAATCAATTTTCCATTCACTTTAATTTTAACCAACATAAGACTCTACCTTTCTCAATAACTTCTGAGTTAATCCCTCAACAAGTTTTTCTCTATATTCCTTACTTCCACGCATATTATCTGCACAATATACATCTAGATCAATATGATCTAAATCACAATTATACACTTTCGCAATGGCAGGTCTTGCCCCAAAACAGAAACGATAATGATCAGCATATTTAGTACAAGATGCATTTAAAACACTTAAATCCGTAGCACTTTTTCTTACTGAAACAAAGGCACTTGGCAAATTCGTCTTCTTTACATAAATGTATTCCACTATATCCTTTTCATATGGAAGACTTATGAATTCTTCAAGTGAAATACGACCATGTGCATGTGTTTGTACATCACACTCTAAACATAACAAGCTGCAGATGACATCACTAAAACTAAAGCGTGAATATACACTTCCTCCAACTGTCGCCAAATTTCTTAATTGCACGCCGACAATATCCTTTACAGCATCTCTAAACACATGACAAGTTGCTTTATTAAATGATTCATGCGTTTCTAATTGGCGTAAAGTTACCATGGCTCCAATTTTAAATTCAGCATCTTCTTCTTCGATTTGATCCAAACCTAGTTTACTCAAATCGATAGCGGTTGGAATTTGAATATCTTCCATCTTCAACCAAATCATACCGCCCAAAATCATATTCTTCTTATTTTTTGTTAATAGCGCATACGCCTCATCCAAAGATTCTGGCGTCGCATAATTCATTATTCTTAACATAATGGATACGCTCTCTTTCTTTACTAAAATTTTAACACAAAAAGAAAGTGTTAAACACAATGTTTAACACCTATTTATTAGTCTTTTTGCCAGGCAAAATTAAATTTAATACGGTTGCGATCACAAACGTCATAATAATTCCGTTTTGTGCAAAAATATTTCCAACCCAACTTGGTAATTGTGCTAGAACTGTAGGAACTTGTCCAATACCAATTCCTAGACCAATAGCCAAGGCAATAATCAAAGTGTTTCTTTCATTGAATTCAACACGCATCAATGATTGAATACCACTTACCAAAATACTCGCAAACATAATAACAGCTGCTCCACCAAGTACAGACTGAGGCATAACCGCAAATAAAGCACTTAATTTTGGACAGAAACCACAAAGAATCAAGAAGATAGCTCCTGTCATAATTGTAAAACGGTTAACAACTTTAGTCACTGAAACCAAACCAACATTTTGAGAGAATGAAGTATTTGGTAAAACGCCAAACAATGAGGCAACAACAGAACCTAAACCATCTGCCAAAACGCCACCTTGTAATTCTTCAGAAGTTGCTTCACGATCTAAACCACCATTTGTGATGCCAGAAACATCTCCGACTGTTTCAACTGTTGTTGCAACAAACATAATTCCCATCGCAATAATAGCTTCTAAATTGAACTCCATTTTAACTGGCATAAAAGTTGGAAGTGCAATCCAAGAAGCGGTTTGAACTTGTGTAAAATCAACCATTCCAAGTACGATAGCCAAGATATATCCTGCGATAATACCAATCAAGATGGATGCATTATTCACAAATCCTTTGATTTGTTTTGCGATAATGATCACCAAAATAACAAATGTACCAACCAATAAATGTTTAGGATCTCCAAAATCAGCAGCACCACTACCGCCACCAAAATAATTGATACCAACAGGAAGTAACGATAAACCAATTGAAATGATAACTAAACTTGTAACAACAGGTGGGAATAATTTTCTTAATGGTTTAATAAAGAAACCTAAAACCATCTCAAATAAACCACCAATTAAACTTGCTCCCATCAATGCACCATAACCATATAGAGCACCCATGGCTTTAGCAGTTCCAATAAATCCAGAACTAGTACCCATAACGATTGGAAGCTTCGCACCAATTTCCATACTGGATATAACTGAACTAAAGTTACAGCTCCGGCAATAAACATCGCATTTTGAATCAATGCAGATTTTAAATCCGGTGATAATCCAAGCATTCCTGCGATAATTAATAATGGACTGATGTTTCCTAGAAACATAGCCAATACGTGTTGAATTCCTAAAGGCAATGCCTCTTTTAAAGGTACAACACCATCAAGTTCATATATAGAACCCTTTTTCACATCTTCTTTTCTCATGTTTTCCTCCGAAAATAAAAAAGTCTCGCACAAAAACGAGAATCAACACGACACAATAAAAATAGTAGGTTGATTCATAGTCCCTGAATTTACGGTTTAGGGGTAGAAACGTCGACTCCGTATTAGTCGACATATACGAAACACGTTTGGATTATACCATTAATCGAACAAAAAAAATAGGACAAATCGTCCTATTTCCATAATTTTTCAGGATATACACCATTTTCAATCAATTGTTTAAAGGCATTTTGCACATATTCCTTATCTTCGGCATATGTTACACCAAACCATTTATCATGTGTTTCAAGTACCTTCACATTGATACGATCTTCCCTCAATAATTCAGCTACAATATTTGGAAGCAAATATTCTTTCTTCATTGGATTATCTGAAATATTAGCTAAAAAAAGTACTGAAATCCTTTTCTAAATAGTCTAAGAAATCCGGATATCCAGCCCACATATTCATAGAAACATTACTTTCTGGTTTTGCCCAAGCCTCTACTTCAGGATTATCACATACGATTTTTTCTGCTTCAGCCTTGATTCCAGTTGTTTCATAAACTTCTTTTAATAAATTATTATCATCCACTTTACATACACCACGAGTTACAGTTCCATTCTCACTTAATGTATTCTTTAAAATGAATCCGGCCATACCCATATCAAATTCTTTTCCCATTTTTTCATGGTTAATCAAGAAGTCATGTAATTTCACAAATGCTTCTTTACCATAATAATCATCCGCATTGATAATCACATATGGTGTATCTACAACACTTTTCGCACATAGTACAGCCTGCCCTGTTCCCCAAGGTTTTGTACGACCTTCAGGACAAGTAAATCCTTCTGGTAAATCATTGATATCTTGGAATACATATTCTACATCCATATAATTTTGGATACGATTTCCAATCACTTCTTTAAATTCCTCTTCAATATCCTTACGAATAATAAATACGACTTTATCAAAGCCAGCCTCTTTGGCATCATAGATTGAATAATCCATAATGATTTCACCATTTGGACCCATTTTAGCTAACTGTTTGATTCCACCACCAAAACGAGAACCAATTCCAGCTGCCATAATAATTAATGTTGTTTTCATATTATCAAAAACTCTCCTTGTAAATCCGTATATCCATTATACTAAAATGTATACACCTTCACAAGTTAACTATAGTTTAGATACGAAACAAACACAAATGCATTTGGTCCAATATGAACTCCAATTGTTGAACCAATACGAACACGATTCACATCTAAATCCAGTTTTGATTCTAGTTTTTCAACATTCTCTAAACCATATGAATACAATGTATAAACCGGATACAATGTATCAACAATATCTGACTGCATCTTTTCACATACAACACTTGTTGCCTTATTCACACCACGTGTCTTACCGGCAACCACAACTTCTCCATGGTTTACACAAATAATTGGTTTAATACTTGCCAAAGTTCCAATAGCCGCTGCTGTCTTAGAAATTCTTCCACCCTTAGCCAAATATTCCAATGTATCTAAACCAGCATAAATATGCACTCGTTCTTTTAATTCTTCTAAACCAGATACAATACTCTCAACACTTCTATTTTCACCAATCCAGTTTATTGCCACTTCACATAGTAAACGAATTCCAGCAGCTGCTGTCAATGTATCAATAATAAAGATATTCTCATAATCCACCATGTCTTTTGCCAGACAAGCACTTTGATAGGTTCCACTCAATTTACTAGATAAGGATAAACATATTAATGTCTCTTGTTTTTCCTTCACTTCTTCAAAGATATCTAAAAATTCTTGTGGTGATGGTTGTGATGTTTTAAAAAATTCTTTTGAATTCATCATCTTCTCATAAAACGTTTCCGTATCAATATCAACACCATCCAAATAGTTCTTTCCTTCAATTTGAATTTGTAAAGGCACAAAATATAAATTTTTATTTTCAATTTCTTCTTGCGTATAATCACTTGCTGAATCTACTAATAATCGAATCATAATTTCCTCCGCCGTTAACTATGTTAACTGTTCACATTATATACTATTAAAGCAATCTGTCAAATTTTTTAAAAAAATACTTGCATTAATTAAAATGTTGTAGTAATATTAGTGAGTACTTGTCAAGAAAGGCAAGTTTAATATACATGGCGCGTTGGAGAAACGGTTAACTCACATGCCTTTCACGCATGCATTCACGGGTTCGAATCCCGTACGCGTCACCATTTTTCAAACAAAGTCCGAAAGGACTTCTTTTTTTATCCAAAATAGTTTTTTCAAAAATATTAAGAAAATTTCAAAAATTTTTTTCATAAAATTGCGTAATTCCTTTCATAGATGATATAATCTATATCATCTATGAAGGGTGTTTTATTATGCACAATAAACGTAGTACATTTTCAGGCAAATTAGGATTTGTCTTGTCTGCCGCAGGAGCCAGTGTTGGTCTTGGCAATATATGGAGATTTCCCTATTTAGCCGCAAAATACGGAGGAGGAATCTTCTTACTTATTTACATTGTTCTTGCCTTAACTTTCGGTTATACAATGATCATAGCCGAAACAACACTAGGTCGCATGACAAAGAAAAGTCCAGTGGGAGCTTTTCATACTTTCGCAAAGACAAAGTTTGCGTCGTTTTCCGGATGGATCAATGCCATTATTCCCATCTTGATTGTACCCTATTATTCTGTAATCGGAGGATGGGTCATCAAATATTTATTTGAGTATTTAAAAGGCGATGCAAAGTTACTGGCTACTGACACATATTTTTCAACTTTCATTTCAAATGGAGTATCTACAGAAATATGTTTTATACTTTTCACTTTTTTTACACTAGCTATTATCTATGCAGGGGTTCAAAACGGAATTGAAAGAGTATCCAAATTTATGATGCCAGTTCTTGTCGTATTATCTGTAATCATTGCAGGATATTCAATCAGTCGACCCGGCGCATTTGAAGGTGTTAAATATTTCTTAATTCCTAATTTTGATAATTTTTCATGGATGACCGTAGTAAGTGCTATGGGGCAAATGTTCTATTCGTTATCCATTGCGATGGGTATCTTGATCACATTTGGTTCTTATATGAAAAAGATGTTTCTATTGAAGGCTCAACAGAAAACGTAGAAATTTTCGATACAGCCATTGCGATCATGGCAGGATTGATGATTATTCCAGCTGTATTCTCTTTTTCTGGAGGAGATATGGAAACATTAAAAGCTGGACCATCCTTGATGTTCATCACAATTCCTAAAGTATTCGCAAGTATGGGACTAGGCACAGGTATCGGTATCATTTTCTTCTTGTTGGTGTTATTTGCGGCTATCACAAGTTCAATCGCACTAACAGAAAGTGCTGTATCCACATTCCAAGATGAATTACATTGGTCTAGAAAAAAATCCACAATCATCTTAGGAATTATTATGATTGGACTAGGAACACTTTCATGTTTAGGTTATGGACCATTATCCAACGTAACAATCATCGGAATGCAATTTTTAGACTTCTTTGATTTCTTGACAAACTCTGTCATGATGCCTATTGCTGCTATCGCCATTTGTATCTTTGTTTCAAGAGTTGTTGGTTTAGAGAAAATCGAAGCAGAAATCACACAAGATGGAAATTCATTCAAACGTAAGAAAATATTCAATTTCATGATCCAATATTTATGTCCAATTTTCGCATTCATTATTTTATTAAGTTCGATTGCGAACGCATTTGGATTTATTTCCATGTAAGCTTAGCTTGTGCTAAGCTTTTTTTGTGCACAATTTTAATGTAAACTAATTACAGGAGGTAGTTTATGAACATTACAGTATATTTAGGATCAACCTATGGAAATGATCCTGACTTTAAAACAAAAATAATAGAATTAGGTACATGGATTGCCAAAAATAATCATACATTAGTATTTGGTGGATCAAAAACCGGATTGATGGGAGAACTTGCCAACAGCACCTTGGATGCAGGTGGCAAAGTGATTGGTGTAGAAGCTCAAATGTTTGTGGATGAAGGTGTCCACATGGATAATCTCACCAAGTTATACATTGAAAAAGATATTGCCGATCGAAGAACAAGAATGATTGAACTTGGAGATGCTTTCATTGCCTTTCCTGGTGCAACTGGAACATTAGAAGAGATCAGTGAAATCTTATCAAAACTTTCACTGTACCAACTTGAATGCCCATGCATTTTCTATAATGTAAATGGATATTATGATCATTTAAAAGCATTCTTACAACACATGATTGATTGTGAATTATCCACACCAAAGCAGCAACAAAACATCTATTTCTTAGATTCATTAAATGAAATTAAAGAAGTGTTAAAGGAAGCACAATCATGATTTATACAATTACTTTTAACCCCTCTTTAGACTACGTTATTCAAGTCGATCATTTTAAGCCTGGTATCATTAATAAAACAAAATTCGAAGAAATCCTTCCCGGAGGAAAAGGCATTAACGTTTCAATTGTCCTATCCAATCTCGGACACGAAAGTACAGCCTTGGTTTTATGGCAGGTTTTACAGGAAAAGTAATTGAGCATAAATTAGAAAGCTATGGAGCTAAAACCGATTTCATTCATGTAAAAAAAGGATTATCTAGAATCAACGTAAAAATGAAATCCGATGAAGAAACAGAAATCAATGGTATGGGACCTGACATTCAACCGGAAGATATTCAAGAATTATTCAATCAATTAGATACATTAACAGAAAAAGATGTTCTCGTTATTTCAGGAAGTATTCCAAGCACTTTGCCTGATACAATGTACGAACAGATTATAGAACGAGTTCAGGAAAAGAAAATAAAAGTTGTTGTCGATGCGACAAACAACCTATTATTAAAAGTATTAAAATATAAACCTTTTTTAATTAAGCCAAACAATCATGAGTTAGGTGAAATCTTCAATGTCGAATTAAATACTCGAGATGAAGTCATTCCTTACGCAAAGAAGCTACAGGAAATGGGTGCTCAAAACGTATTGATTTCTATGGCAGGACAAGGTGCAGTGCTTGTAAGTGATAATAATGAAGTGATTCAAAGTAAAGCACCAAAAGGAATCGTAGTAAATTCAGTTGGTGCTGGTGATTCGATGGTTGCAGGTTTTCTTGCAGGATATTTAGAAACAGGTAACTACAAAAAAGCCTTTATTAATGGTTTGTGTTGTGGTAGTGCAAGTGCCTTCCAAGTAGGTCTTGCGACTAAAGAAGATGTAGAAAACGTAAAGAAAACTCTTAGCGAAAACTAAGAGTTTTTTTAATTAATTAGTTTTTACGTACGTATTTCAAGCAGTCAAGAGTTACGGCAATAAGAATGATAATTCCTGAGAATACGAACTGTAAGTTAGTATCGATACCTAAAATTGTCAATGAATAAGTTAATGCAGTAAAGATCAATACACCAACTACTACACCAGAAATTTTACCGATACCACCAGTAAATGATACACCACCTACTACACAGGCAGCAATCGCATCCATTTCCCATCCTTGTCCATACGCAGCTGAACCAGAACCAATCATACGAATACATTCTAACCATGAACCAAATCCGTATAAGATACCTGCCATGATGAAGGCTCCAAGAGTTACTTTAAAGACTGAAATACCAGATACAGAAGCAGCTTCAGGGTTTCCACCTACGGCATATAAGTTTTTACCGAATTTTGTTTTATTCCAAATAAACCAAACAATCACAACTGCAGCTACTGCCCACAAAATAATTGTAGGAATGCCACCAACTTTAGGAATAATTTTTCCTGGAATTGATTGATCAATACCACCGAAAGAAACACCTTTTGTTGAATAAGTTACCAAACCAAAGATAACTAACATGTTCGCCATTGTTGAAATAAATGGGTGCATTTTAAATTTAGCTGCAAAGAAACCGGCAATCGTTGTAAACATTGTACATAACACAACACAAACAACTAATGCTAAAAGAATTCTTCCTCCAACTGGCATAGTTGAGAAATCAAATACATGTCCGAATACTGAACCCGTGTTAGGTCCATTGTGCATAATAATTGTAGCGGCTGTCATACCCATACCAACCATACGTCCAACGGACAAGTCAGTACCAGCTAACATAATTAAACCAGATACACCTAATGCCAAGAACATTCTTGGAGATGCTTGTTGCATAATACTTAAAATGTTATTAACAGTAAAAAGTTGTAAACCATTCTTCTTAATTGGTGTAATGATACATAAGAAAATGAATACTAAAATAATCGCAATATACAAACCATTTTTCAATAAAAAATCACGAGTATTAAATGAGTACTTGTAGTTTTCAATTTTTTGAGCTTGTTTTTCTGCAAACGAGAAATTTGACATCTTCAATAAGTCAATTAAGTGATATTCAAATGTAAACGCATCATGTTTACGATCTTTTGCCTCTTGCATATTTTTAGTATATTCAAGTTTTGCATCGAACAAACGGTTCTTATAAATAAAGTTCTCTTCTTTAATTTCTTCTTTATCACTAAGACCTGACAAAATATCTTTGTGTTCTTTTTCTAATTCTTTTAATTTTTTATCATAGTCTGCCTTAGCTTTTTGAACCTCATACTTATTACTTTCAACAACTTTGTTGTAGTAATCTGTTTGATAGTGATCCTTTAAATATTTTTCAGCTACTGCAATTTTTTCATTAATTGGCTGTTTATTTTGAACTTCGATTTCTTTAGCTTTTTGTAATTTTGTATTTAATTCTGAAATACGAGCTTCTTTTTCGCTTTTAGTATAAATTTTATCTCTCTTTAGAACCTCGATTTCTTCAGAATATTCCAATACTTTATTTGTTCCTTCTTCTCTTAGTTCATCAATTTCAGCTTGAATCTTCCCTACATAATCTTCAATCGGTTTACGTAGTGCAAGCTCTTCATCACGACTAAGAATATTTGTAACTGTATTTGTCATAATTATCTCCTTTATAGGTATTTTGCACTGAGTCTTAACAACTCTTCCTGGTTAGTATCTTTTGTATTTACAATACCGGCTAAGCGTCCATTTGACATAACGCCAATACGGTTTGTGATACCTAAGATTTCTGGCATTTCACTTGAAACTACAATAATAGTTTTTCCTTGTTTAGCCATTTTGATGATCAATTCGTAAATTTCATATTTAGCACCTACGTCAATACCACGTGTAGGTTCATCCATCATAAATACGTTTGGTGATCTCTCTAACCATTTACCGAAGATAACTTTTTGTTGGTTACCACCAGATAGACTTGTAATCGCATCATTTGGTCCCATACACTTAGTTCTCATGGTTTTGATTTCTTTATTCGTAGCTTGAACCATTTTATTATCAGAAAGTGCTACCTTGCTCATATAAGAAGGTAAATTTGCAATCGTTGTATTGAATGTTAAATCACACTTTAAGAACAATCCATTTGCTTTACGCTCTTCAGTAATCAGGGCAAAACCATGTTCAATTGCTTCTTTAGCACTATTAAAGTTCATTAACTTATTGTCAAAATAAACACGACCTGAGGCTCTTGTACGGATACCGAAAATCGTTTCTAACAACTCTGTACGTCCAGCTCCTACTAAACCGTATAGACCGAAAATCTCACCTTTTTTAACGTCAAATGTAATATCTTTTAAGTATGGCTCATATTTTGTTGATACATGTTGAATAGATAACATTGGTTCTCCAGGAACATTATCAACAGGTGGGAATCGGTTATCCAATGAACGACCTACCATGGCTGCAATCAACTCATTCATGTTGGTTTCTGAAGTAGGTTTTGTCATAACCATTTTTCCATCTCTTAGAACCGATACTTCATCGCAAATTTCAAAAATTTCATCCATTTTATGCGAAATATAGATCAGCGAAATGCCTTGTTTTTTAAGCATACGCATCATTTCAAATAATTTGTCAACCTCTTGTGTCATTAAAGAAGATGTTGGTTCATCTAATACAATAACTTTTGAGTTATATGAAATTGCTCTGGCAATTTCACACATCTGTCTTTGTGAAACTGACATATTTCGCATTGGTGTATCTAAGTTTACCGTCATGCCAAGCTTTCTAAAAAGCTCAGATGATTTCTTTTTCATTCGATCTTCATCTACCATGCCTAATGAATTTGTGGGATAACGTCCCAAGAATAAATTGTCTTTAACATTTCTTTCAAGACATTGATTTAACTCCTGGTGCACCATGCAATACCATTTTCTAGTGCTTCTTTAGGTCCGGAAAAATTAATTTCTTTTCCTTCTAAAAAAATCGTACCTTCATCTTTTTGATATGTCCCGAATAGACATTTCATCATTGTTGATTTACCAGCACCATTTTCTCCCATAAGTCCCATAACTGTACCTGGTTTTAAATCCAAATTAATGTGATCCAAAACACGGTTACGTCCAAAAGACTTACTCATTCCACGTATAGATAAGACCAATTCTTCATTCTTATCTGCCATAAAATCTCTCCTATTTTTTACTACTATCTAAATAACATTAGGGAGAAATAATTTCTCCCTAATAAGCTTAATCCTAAGTTTTATTGAATTATTTATTTAAGGATTCCTGTGTAAGAAGCTGCATTGTCAGTCTTAACCATGTTAATTGCGAATGCATCATATTTGTCTGGGTTTCCTAAACGGTTTGTAATGTTAGATTCTGTTTGTCCATCTCCACCGATATATTCAACATCTAAATTCAATAAGTCATCATATTTTTCTAATAATGGTTGGTAAGTTGAGCTTAAGAAGTTATCAGAAGCATTGTAGATATTTAACCAAACGCTCTTCTTAGCGTGATCTTTTTCACCTAATTGGTTAGAAACTGGAGCATAAGTAACTGTTGAATCTAAGAAATCTTTATAGTTGTCAGCAGTAACAGCAACGTTTAATGCATAGTAAGAACGTTGATCCTTATTGTATGTATAAACATCATCAGTTAAAACGTTTCCAGCATCATCTTTTGTACCGATACCTGTATCGATATCAACACCATCTAAAGCATTACGTAATACTCTTAATGTTAAATAAGCTTGAACGTCAGCATGTTGAGAAATTGTTCCACCATATCCTTCAGCGATTGCAGCAACTGCATCTGAGTTAGCATCGTATCCGAATGTAGGAACTTTGTTTTCTTTTGACCAAGCATTGAACATTGACATACCCATACCATCGTTGTTAGAAGCTACAACGTCAACTTCATCACCAAATGATGCAGTCCATGTACCGATTGTGTTACCAGCAGTAGCAGCATCCCAAGTTGCACCTGAAGAGTTCTTCATTTCTTGAGAAGCAAGTTCTCTAACTGTATAAGTTTTTCCATTAATTTCTAATGAACCATCTTTAACGTTCTTAGAAGTTCCATCATTGTTGATTCCAGCTGGATCACTTACGATTTCACCATCTTTTTCAACAGCTGTACCTAAAGCTTTACGAACACCTCTTGTACGAGCAATAGAGTCATTGTGACCAACATCACCAATAGCTAATACGTAACCGATAACGCCATCTCCGTTACGATCTAATGTATCGATATTCTTCTCGATATAATCTTTAATCATTTGTCCTTGAAGTTCAGCACCTTGATTTGCATCGAAACCAACATAATAAGTATCTTTGTTGAAGTTTAATGCATCCATGTCAATTTCACCAGTAGAACTGTTAGAAGGTTGACGGTTGTACCATACTAATGGTTTGTCAGCATTTGCAACACTAGAACCACCAGTTTTTCCTTCATCTCCTCCACTGCTACAAGCAGTTAATGCAACACCCATAGATAAAGCTGCAGCAATTGTTAAAAATCTTTTGTTCATATTATCCTCCTAATGTAGATTTTTACATAAGACACATTCACATATGGATACTTCGCATGATTATAATATGATTGGCAGCTGGGTGTTTCAAAGCGAGCTCATATATAGGAAGTAAATTTGTAGTACTTGAAACAAAGCCATTTGTCGTGAAATCAATTTATATAACCTGTTCTATGCTTGTAATGTCAGCTATGTATCCCCCTCAATGTGATGCGACTTTTTACTACTGTATCATAGCACATGATTGCAAGCGCTTTCAAGTATTTTTTTAAATAAATTATTTATAACTATAAAATTTCATTCCTTACTTTTTAAGTGATTTTACATATTATGCCGATTATGTAAATATAACCATAAGCCTACCATATTTATATGCATTATTAACTTCAATTCAATCACAAACACGCAATATATCCTTTTATAAAGCCATATTTTCGCATTTTATAAAGCCATATTTTCGCACTTTTGTTATGTATAATATAGTACTTTGTAGGCCTCTATTTTCTTATCAAAAAAAAAGATTTACCAAATGTCAAAAAACTTTTTAGAAATCTTTTAATCTATACAAAAAATTTTGGAACATAATTAAAAAATCAAATCAAAAAGATATTTTAAATATGAATTAGCAATAAAACTTATCATCTTTTCAAAAAATGAATTTCTGGATTGTAGTAAAACAACGACATAATTTCTATGAACATTTTTTAATTATATAATTAGCTTTCATTTACAATTTAGAAAATTTAAAAAAATTTGTTTTTTTGCTTGCAATTAATATAAACTTATAGTATCATTTACTAGCACTTGTCAAGGAAGACAAGTTTAATATACATGGCGCGTTGGAGAAACGGTTAACTCACATGCCTTTCACGCATGCACTCACGGGTTCGAATCCCGTACGCGTCACCATTTTTCAAACAAAGTCCGAAAGGACTTCTTTTTTTTGCCTTCTAAAAGAAAAAAGCCTTCTAAAAAGAAGGCTAAAGTTCATTGACAATATTATGTACCCATATTCCTTTTTTAACCAATGTGATTCCTAATACTGCCTTAGGAATATCCACACATTGCACCAATAAGTACACATTGAATATAGGTAAATTCGTAAAACGAGTTAAACATAGCGCAACCATAAATGTAAATATAAATGTATATCCACTATCGAAAAAGAAGGTAAGCAATGTTTTTCCTCCTGCACGCATTGTAAAGTAACTGCTATAGTACAAAGAAATAATGGGAAGCATACAAGCAGAAACCCTTAACAAAGAAGTCGCTAACGATTTTACTTCAATAGACGTATTGTAGATTTGTGGAATAAAAGAAGAACACCCAAATAATGCTACACCAATGCATAAACACATCATAAAATTCATAAATACCATCTTCAAATCATAGTCTTTTGCATATGCAATTTCACCAGCACCAAGTCTTTGTCCAACAATAATCGAAATGGAATTACCCATTGCATAGCAAATAATCATAAAGAAATTGGTTACTGTTGTTGTAACATTAATGGCTGCAACTGCCGAAAGTCCTCTTGTTGAATAACATTGAGAAATAAGCGCAATGGATATCGACCACAATATTTCATTACATAATAGAGGCATTCCTCTTTTAACAACATTCTTAAATATATCACCCGATATCTTATCTAAATGCATCGCATCCCTTAAATAATTGTTATTTAAGCCTGCTGCTATATTTATCCCCATCTCTACAATTCTTGAAACAACCGTACCAATGGCCGCACCAATAACGCCAAGTTTAGGAAAGCCAAAGTGACCAAAAATCAAAATATAGTTGATGCAAAAGTTCACAATAACCGCAATAACGCTAGCTTTCATCGGCAAAACCGTATTGCCTGTTTCTCTAAGCGATGAAGAAAACACTTGTGTAATCGCAAAAGGAATCAATCCAATCAACATCACATTCATATATTGCTTGCCAAAGCTCAATGTTGTCATACTATCTGTCGGATCATCATTTAAATATAAAGAAATTAAGGAAGGCCCCAACAATTTAAAAATGCACATGGCCAATATTGAAATCAAAAGACCAAGCAACATTTTAATTCGGAAACAATGATGTACACCATCCCTATTTCCACGTCCATAAAATTGTGCCAAGAATATTCCAGCTCCTGACATTGCGCCAAAAACACTCACATTAAACACTTGAAACAACTGATTTGAAATAGATACACCACTCATAGATAGAGTTCCAAGTTGTCCAATCATAATGTTATCTAATAAACTGGCAAGATTGGTAAACCCATTCTGTATTACGATTGGTATACATACAATCAAAACCATTCGATAAAACTTCTTATCACCAATTAAAGATTTCATGTCCTTCCCCCTCAATGTAAGAAATACCGAGAACGTTTAATGATTCTCGGTATTATTTTTGTAGTAACACAATGCGCCTAATAAATTTGCATCATTGTTAAATTTACAAGCTTTGATAACAGGTTCCTCTAATGTTGGAAACCATTGTGTCAAGCCCTTCATACTTTCTTTGATACACTCAATTAATCTTGGTTGTGCCGATATACCTCCACCAATCAGAATGGTATCTACATCTAGAAGTAGCTGGATATTACTTAGCATCCAAGCTAAATTTTGGCAATACTGATTCAATCCTTCATACACTTTTTCATCATCTAAATGATCAAAAAGTTCTTTTCCCGTTAAACCCGTTGCTCTTTCAAGACCATCTTTTCCAAAGTAGGCCGCCATCGTATTCTTAAAAGTCTTTTCTGTATCCATATGCGCATCCGAATATTCACCTGCCAATAAATGTGAACCTTCATATACCTTATGATCAATGACAATCCCCATTCCAATATATGTACCTAGAACCACAACAAGTGCATTTTTTGAATTTATCAAATTTCCAAATCCAAGTTCAGCCCACGTCGCACAACGACCATCATTTTCAATTGTCACTTTACAACCTTTGATTTCTTCCAATCGCTTTTTTAAAGGGTAGTTTGACAAAAAAGCAAGTTTCCCTGTAATAAACGCACATGAATGATCTTCATTCACAATTCCAGGCATACTAATCGCAATTCCAGTATATTCAAATGGTAAATCACAAATGGATTGCACAATTTTATCAGCCGTATCCAAAGTAGGATACTCCCCTTTTTGTTGAATATTCCCTAATTCATCGCATAATCCATATTTAATATTGGTACCACCAATGTCGATCGTTAAAATCATAATTTTTGCGACGTTGAAATTGTGTAACTATACAAATCACCACGATAGTAACACATTGTATACTCCATCTTTTTTTCTTTTATCATAAGAAACACGTTTACGAGCTAAAACCGGCTGATCTTTACGTATTTTTAATGCCAAGCATATTTCTTCACTCGGATTAATTGCCGAAAACTCTTCATCTATTCTTGTCGGTGCGCCAATCACTTCATAAATAGACTGTGTATGTTCTTCCATATTCATAGGTATATTTAAACTTAAAGGAAAATAAGACACAAAATATACCAATAAAACATCATCCGCCGTACGAACTCTTCGAACACAATACATAACCTCTTCATCCAAGCCAAACAATTCTCTTGTGGCTTGATCCGGGATTTCTTTTGTGATATGAAAAGACTTCGTTCCAGGTTTTCTTCCTAAAGCTGTCATTTCATCTGTAAAACTACGAATATGCGACAATTCTTCTTTGATTTTAGGTCTGTATGTCACAAACGTACCCTTGCCACGGCCACGCTTTACCATACCTTCCTGTTCTAATTCAAGAATAGCTTGTCTTGCTGTAATTCTTGAAACATCGTACATCTCTTGAATTTCCATTTCACTATCAACGCGATCTCCTACAGCCAATACTCCTTCTTGAATATCTTTTTTGTAGAATTCCTTAATTTGTTTATAGTAAGGAAGATGACCAGGCGTTGTATCCAATTTATGCATAATTTGATCTCCTTATATTTGATATAACAATTATAGGCCACTCCTTCTTTGCTTGTCAATTTCTATCCACTCATCTAATGTCATTGGCACATAATCGCTATACATACAAAAACAATTAATAAGTTGGCAAGGCACATTTTCTAACTGGCCATCTGAAATTCTTGGATGTTTTTGTTGCTGTACATAATCTTGATAAGCATCCAAAAACTGCTGATCTTGCGTCGCATGAATATGTCCATGCAACATAAAAGTTTTAGGATTCCCAAACTCATCCCTTCTATATTGCCCATCATAACAAGCAATTGGATAATGAGATAATACGACTTTTCGTTTATTCTCATTTAATTCCGCATAATCTTTGATCCAAACAAATCTTGAAGTATCAAAATTTTTGTCATCTAGAAAACGATCATGATTCCCACGAATCAAATAAATTTTACCCCTTAATTCATCCAAAATTTCTGTTGTTTCCTTTGCATTTCCCCATGAAAAATCGCCAAGCACAACAACCTCATCATTTTTACGCACTTTACTATTCCACTGATCAATCATATATTCATTCATTTGATCAATATCATCAAAACCTCTTTGATCCATTTTTTCATTTAATGAACGATGAAAATGTGTGTCCGCAATATAATAACGCATCTTTTTACGCATCCTTTCAAACTAGAAAATAGCGGAAATTCCGCTATTTTGTTATACACGCAAACCCTTCTTTTTTAAAAGCATTTTGCGTTTTCTTTAAACTTACATAATCCGATTGGGCTTCCCCTTTATCCAACAAATTATTTTCAATCAACATATCTATATTTGCCGTTTTAAAATCCATTTCCAACGTCACTTCAACCTGTTTGTCCTTTAATTGCGTCGAAACATGTACCCCTTCAATCGAATTGTATTTATCATCCAATGAAGAGTTGATTTTAGATTGAATCTGTTCAGAATTCATATCTTCTGTTATACCCAAATCCGAAAAACCCATTGTAAATTTTTGTGTCATCTTTTGAATTTTATCCCCTTTTGCTTCAAAAGTAACCTGCTGTGAAGAATCATTTTTACAATCAATCACCTTTACTTTATTTGTCTTTTTTACTGTTACAGGCGCCTTTTCTGTTGACTTACTTTTTTGATGCGTAAGATCACTCACTTTGTGCACCCACAAAGTAATAGGCTTATACACAACAAATATTGAATTCGCATAAGTATTCCCCCTTACGCAAATTATTTTATCATGAAATCAAATGTTCATCCACAAAGTTCGAAAGTTCATCCAAGCCAGACTTAAATAGCTTACTATCTTGAGCCAAGCCTAAACGAAAATAATATTCTTTATCAAAACACGATCCTGGCACAAAAAATACACCTTTTTCTGCCAATAATAATTTTGCAAATGTCTCACTCTTTAAATCAAAATAATACTTTAAAAAACACACTGTTCCACCACTAGGCAATACACATTCAAAGCGAGGATTTTCTTTAAGCCATTCACATACAATACTTTTATTAGATGAAATAATTTTCTTGGCCCTTAAAATCAATTCATCCTTATGCTTAAGGGCAATCCATCCCAATTTATCCACTAAAGGACCTGTAGAAATCATAGAATAATCTCTTCTCACATTAATTTGATGAATCACATACTCATTGGCTTTGATCCAGCCAAGGCGTAATCCAGCAAGCGAAAACACTTTACTTAAGCTCGATGTCGAAATTCCATTTTCATATATATCACTAATTGAGACTTCCTGATTTAAACCACGATATACCTCATCACAAAGAATATAAGTACCATATGGTTTGCATACTTCAATCAATGCATTTAGAAAATCGTTAGAATATTCTGTCCCCGTTGGATTCGATGGATTATTTAAAATAATCATTTTCGTTGATGAATTAAAAACATCTCTAAACTTTTTCACACCAACCTGCCAATCATATTCATCAAACTCAATTAAACGCACCATGCATCCAATTGATTTTGGAACATCCACAAATTGCTGATACCCTGGAACAACACAAATCACTTCATCCCCTTTTTCCAACAATGTATTCATCACTAATTCATTGGCCTGCAGGCAACCTTGTGCCGTTGTGATATTATCAATCGTTCCACTCGCATATAAAGATAAGATTTCTTTTTTTAATTCAACATCCCCTGTGATTTGACCATAATCCAAAGTCAATTCATTAAAATCAAAATCCTCACAATCTAATAGTTCCTTTAAAGTTAACGCTTTTACACACGTATCCGTCATATTATAGATGGCATCATTTTCATAATCATTCATCCATTGTTCGACTTTAAAATCCGGCAATCTCATTCGTAGAATACCTTACTCAAAAAATCTTTTGCACGATCCGACTGAGGATTCGCAAAAAACTCTTCGCTTGTGTTTTCCTCTATAATTTCTCCTTGATCCAAGAAAACAACTCGAGTCCCTACCTTTCTGGCAAAACCCATTTCATGTGTAACAACAACCATTGTCATACCTTGCTTACCAAGATCTTTCATTACTTCAAGTACTTCCTTGATCATTTCAGGATCCAAAGCACTTGTTGGTTCATCAAACAACATAATATCTGGATTCATACATAAGGCTCTTGCAATCGCAACACGCTGTTTTTGCCCACCAGACAAATTATTTGGATACGCATCTTTCTTTTCTAATAATCCAACTTTATCTAAATACTCTAAAGCTGTTTTTTCAGCTTCTTCATCCGTTTTATTCAACACCTCAACTTGTGCTAACTTACAATTTTGTAAAACCGACATATTCGGAAATAAATTGAAGTGTTGAAACACAAATCCCATACGATTTCTTTGTGCACGAATTTCTTTTCATCATCCGAATTCATCCATTCATCATCCATATAAATTTTTCCTGAATCCACATGCTCCAAGCCATGAATGCAGCGTAATAATGTACTTTTACCCGAACCACTTGGACCAATCAACGAGATAATATCCCCTTTATTGACTTCTAAGCTCACATTTTTTAGGGCATGTGTTTTATTAAAATTTTTTGAAACATTCTCTACTCTAATCACTTACAGCCAACCTCTTTTCCACTTTATTTCCAATACAAGAGACAATACATGTCATAATTAAATAGAATATTGCCGCAAGCATATATGGCGACATAACATCATAATATTCAGCACCAATGACTTGTGCTCCTTTTAAAAGTTCAACCGCTCCAATACAACTAATCAAAGAACTATCTTTAATCAAAGTAATAAATTCACTGATCAATGGTGGTACAATACGTTTGAAAGCTTGGGGTAAAATTACCAACTTCATTGTTTTCCAATTCGATAATCCTAATGTTTCACAAGCTTCCCATTGACCTTTATCTACTCCATTAATTCCTGAACGTAACAATTCAGTTTGATATGCGCCAGAATTAATACTTAAAGCTATCATACCAATTACGATGGGATTGATTCTTAATACATTGCCTGTAAATGCCGTATAAATCGATGGAATAACAGAGAAAATAATCAAAATCTGTAGAAGCAAAGGTGTTCCACGAATGATTGTGACATACACAAATGATATGGCCCTAGGCACCTTATGTTTGCTTCTTCTTCCACTTGCTCCTAAAATGCCAAGCACTAAACCAATTAAAAGGGAAAGCGCTGCAATCGCAACCGACAACAGCGCACCCTTTGCCAAATAGAGTATATTCTCTAATGTAAATACCTGATCAATCGCAACAAACATACACTTTCCTCACTTTTCCTTTACTTTGTTTCTAATGGAGATAAACCATATTTTTTGCACAACTTAACATAATCATCGCTAGCCAAGAATTTTTTAATACATGTATTCATCTTGTCAATCACATCTGTATTTCCTTTTTTCGCAATAAGTTACGTTTAACAAAAAAGGATATAGACATCTTTAATATCAAATAAGCTTGTACACTTTACCTATAAGTAAGGTAATGAAACATGTGACAGAAATCAATTTATACAAGATGTTGTATAAGTATTAATTTTAGTTTTATATCCTAATTTATTAAATGTGTCTTTCGCAATAATATAGTTTTGTTCATCCATTAAAGATTCATCTAACATTTTAAATTCGCCACTCTTCACATAGTTTTTAGCTACACCCAAGTCAACGATTGCTGCATCATATTGATTTGCACTTAATGCATTCATAATGTCTTGCACATTCTTTAATCCAGTTACTTTAGCATCCTTAACTTCTTTTGCAGCCGTCTCACCTGTAGCTCCTGTTTGAGCAACTAAAGATTTACCTTCCAAATCAGCAGTCGATGCAATATCTGAATCTTTAGAAACAACAGCCACCTGACTTGATCCTAAATATGGATCTGACCATTCCACTTTACGTTTTGAATCATATGTAAATCCAGAAATACCTACATCAATTTGATCTCCTTGAAGCTGAGTAATGATATTATCAAATCCATCTTCTTCATTTCTAATTTATAAGTAACTCCTTCTTCTTCACTTAAATATTCTTCAAAACACTTCATCATATCTGGATCAAATCCTACGATATCTCCCTTTTTATTTTCCGATTCATAAGGAGCATAATCTGGAGAAATCCCCACAGTAATTGTTTTTACATCCTCTGACTCACTTGAACATCCTGCCATTGTAAATGCGGTTAATGCCACCATTCCTAATTTAATAATTTTTTTCATTTCTTATTCCTACCTTTCTTCATGTGTAAATCAAAAATTATTTCATATAGTCGATCACTTTCCATTCACACACACCCTTTCCAATAAAAAAAAAAACGCCCAAATATATATTGGACGTAATAAACGCGGTACCACCAAAATTCCATCTGCCTATACAGATGACACCTCATTCTTAACGCGAATTCACGATTTAGCCTCAAATCTTCGACTAAACAACTCCAAGACACGTTCCAAAAGATTTCACAATAACTTACACCTTCCGTTATCTCTCTTTAGAAAAATTACTTTTGTACTTCTTCTCTTCTTTGTTTATGTAAATTATTATATTCATTTTCTGAAACCTTGCAAGATAAAAATGAAATCATTTACATTTATTTACAAATAATAAATTATCATTCTTCTTGTAACCATCTACAAATATCACTAACTTGAATACCTTGATAATCATATGTTTCATGATGTGTTCTTGCAATAATCAACTTAGGGTATGCATCTTTTATCGCAAGTAATGGTGTGTATTCTCTTTCAAATGTTTTTTCATCCGAAATATTATCACTTACTTGAATATATATTTGTGTATCACGTTTTTTGGCGACAAAGTCGATTTCTTTTTTATATAGTTTGCCAACATATACTTCATAACCTCTTCTACGTAACTCTAAATAGACGATGTTTTCGTATACTCTTCCATAGTCCATATTTCGTGTACCATTTACTGCATAGCGAAAAGAGGAATCACAAAGATAATACTTACTATTATTGGTTAGATACTTTTTTCCTTTTAAATCATATCGTTTTGCTTCATAAAATAGAAAAGCATTTTCTAAATAACCAATGTATTTTGAAACAGTCTTTCTTGTTATTTCACTTTGATTATTCTTTAAAGTCTCACAGATATTATTTGGAGAAAGCAAGTTTCCAATGTTATCCATCATAAATTCGGATATATTCGTAAATTCTAGTTTATTTCTTATCTTATACTTTTCAACTAAATCTCGAATAAGAATTGTTGAATAGATATCTCGCACATAGTCATATTGTCGATCTTCTGTTTTATAAGCATAAGCTCCTGGCATACCTCCAGTTTTGACATATTTATCAAAAGCATCATCATATCGATCAGTGATTTTATAATAAGTCAGGTATTCCTTAAATGAAAATGGATATACTTTTATCTCCATTGTTCTTCCAGTAAACAGTGTTGCCAAATCTGAGCTAAGCAAGAAAGCATTAGAACCCGTAATATAAATATCATAGATTCCTTTTGCATAAATACTGTTAATCGCAAGTTCAAATTGAGGACACATCTGTACCTCATCAATTAGTAGTACATTTGTCATTTCTTCTTTGTATTGACCCATAATATATTTATGCAAGGCATGGTATTCTAACAAATAATCAAATTCCAATTCTTGAAGATTAATCATCACAATGTTGATTTGCTCATTTAAAGATTTTAAATATGTGATAAATTCCTGAAGTAATACTGATTTTCCACTACGACGGATTCCAGTGATAACCTTTATATCTGGTGTACCATATAATTCAATCAACTCATCTAAATATTTTTTTCTAACAATAAGCTGCATAATGTCATCTCCTATTCCCACTTTTTAAAAATTATTCAATTTTCGGTAATAACTATCCCAAGCATAATTTAACACAAAGTGTAAGTTCTGTCATTATTCTATTCCCACTTTTTGAAAAAAATTCATTTTTCGGTAATAGAATGTTTCTTTAAATTTTTAAAACGTGGATATCGTAGTGCTCATTTGATTAAAGAAAAGTACTAGCAAATAGCTAATGCTTACCGAAATTCAGGTAAACTTAAACTGTCTTGATAGTTTTAGAGAAGTCTTCGTTTTAGAAATTTCATACTCTTCATCTGTGTTTTTTCCATTAATCATCAATTGACCACTGACTAAAGTAGTAACATAAGAATCTGTTGTCATGTCATACACTTCAAAAATCCCCCCATTTTAATTTAATAGTCCTTTTTTCGTTCCTGATAATCTATGCCATGTGATATTTTATTGTTTTTTCACATACATTTTTTCCTATCTCGAAACCAAAATCTTAATATATAAAAAAAAGACCTCTTTTTAGAGATCTATGCTGCAAATTCATTTAAAGCATCAATTGTTTTAGTATATTGCTCTTTGACTGCATCAAATTGTTGTAAAGCTAGTTCTAAATTTCCTGCACGCAAACTTTCTGTGATTTCAAAACTTGGTTTATACAAATGATCAAAGCCTAAATTCATGCATACACCTTTTAAAGTATGTGCGGCTCTAAAAGCCAAATCCACTTGTTTATCATTTAAAGCTTTTTCAAGTTCTTGAAAACTCGTATCTTCTCTAAATTTAGTGCAAATTTCTCAATCATACTAACACTTGGTAAACGTTTAATAACATCTTGATAATTAGCACCCATTTTTATATAACATTCTTCAATTGTCATTCTATTTTCCTCTCTATAATATAACTGAATATTAAATTAACATTTTTAATTAAAGCTTTTTTAAAACACATATATTCTATAATCTAACCAATGAAAAAGCAATATAAAAAGGAAGTGAAACACTTCCTCATTAGTTCTTTAACGCTTGTAAAGGAGCTGGAATTCTTCCGCCACGATTGATCATAACGTCATTTGAAATTTGAGAAATTGGCATAACAGGACCTGCACCTAATAAACCACCAAAATCTAATTCTTCTCCAACATCTTTTCCAATAGCTGGAATCACACGAACAGCTGTCGTTTTTGTGTTAACCATACCGATTGCCGCTTCATCCGCAATAATTCCTGAAATAACACTTGCACTTGTTTCTCCTGGAATTACGATCATATCCAATCCAACACTACATACAGCGGTCATTGCTTCTAATTTTTCTAATTTTAATACACCTGTTCTTGCCGCATGAATCATACCTGCATCTTCACTTACAGGAATGAAAGCACCAGATAGACCACCAACATTACTTGTTGCCATAACGCCACCTTTTTTAACAGCATCATTCAACATGGCTAAACAAGCCGTTGTTCCATAAGCACCACAAGTTTCCAATCCCATTTCTTCTAAAATGTAGGCAACACTATCACCAATTGCTGGTGTTGGTGCCAAAGACAAGTCCACAATTCCAAATGGAACACCCAATTTTTCACTCGCAACAGTTCCAACTAATTGTCCCATACGCGTAATTTTAAAAGCTGTACGCTTGATTAGATCTGCAATCTGATCCATACGCAATGATTTATCGGCTTTACTTAATACAGCACGCACAACACCAGGTCCGGATACACCAACGTTGATTACACAATCAGCTTCTCCTACACCATGGAAAGCTCCTGCCATAAATGGATTATCTTCAGGTGCATTACAGAATACAACTAATTTTGCAGCACCCAAGCAATTATCATCCTTTGTATATTCCGCGCAACACTTCACAATACGCCCCATTTGTGCAACGGCATCCATATTGATTCCAGCTTTTGTACTACCTACATTAACACTTGCACAAACATGTTGTGTTTTCGCTAATGCTTCAGGAATGGATTCAATCAACGCATTGTCTCCTGCCGCATATCCTTTTTGTACGAGTGCAGAATATCCACCAATAAAATCTACACCTAATTTTTGAGCACAACGCTCTAAAGTTAATGCATATTCAACTGGATTTCCGCCAGAACAAGCCACTAACATCGCAATTGGTGTTACACTAATTCTCTTATTAACAACTGGAATACCATAAGTCTTACTGAAATCATCTCCTACTTTTACTAAGTCTTTAGCTAAGCGGCAAATCTTTTCTTCAACCTTTTGACATGAAACATGAATGTCTGGATCCATACAATCCAATAAACTAATACCCATTGTGATTGTACGAATATCCAAATATTCTTCGTCAATCATCTTTATTGTTTCTAAAATTTCATTTGTCTGCATAGGAACACCTCATTAAATTTTGTGCATAGAATTGAAAATATCCTGATGCATACAACGAATTACTAAGTTCTTTTCTTTTCCTAAGTTCTCCATTCTTTCTGCAAATTCATTTAATGGAATACTCATTTCATCAATTGCCACCATCATAGTCATGGTAAACATTGAATCTACAATTGTTTGTGTTACATCCAATACATTTAAATTGTAGTTTGCACATTCATTGGCAATCATAGCCAAAATTCCTACTTTGTCTTTTCCAATTACACTAATAACAGCCTTCATCATCATTCTCCTTATAGTTTTATTGCACATTTTTCAAAACGCACTAGCTCATATGGTTCATATGCACTCTGGATTCCTTGCACATTCACATCATATTCACTTGGCATAAAGGATACCTCATTTTGTTGTTTTAGACAATCCTTAATAATTTGACTTTGTTCTTTTGTCAAAGTTTTTGACTTTTTAAAACAAATCTCATTTGCATTATTTAGTAAAATAATATCGACATCTAAGCAGTCACTCGCAAACAAATGATCTTTCCAATCACATTCTTGAATATTGAAATAAAAATCACTATTGTCAATATCTCCACCCTCAAGCACAAATATCGCAATATCATTTGTGTAACAAAAATGAAGATCAATACCACTATTCAACATTTCAATTTCCTCCTGTGTCCAATCCTCATCTTTTATTACTAACATAAAACGGTTTTCTACATAGTCCATGATGGCACCTAAATCGATGTCATACTCAAATTTTTCTTTTTTTCCATACATTCATTATAAAGATTATCTTAAGAAAAAGCGAATCAATTTCTCATTCAATTTTGTATAAGGCTGATAACGCATAGGTAAATCAATGATTCTTTTTTATCCACAATACTCTTTGTATGACTAAACGTATCGAAACCACGCTTTCCGTGGTATGAACCCATACCACTTTCACCAACACCACCAAAGCCCATATTGCTTGTAGCTAAATGAATCACCACATCATTGATGCAACCTCCACCAAATGAAACTTCACTCGTTACTTTCTTTGATACTTGTTTATTATTTGTGAAAATATATAAGGCTAAAGGAGAAGGCATAGAATTAATTTTATCTATAACTACATCTAAATTTGAATATGTCAATATTGGCATAACGGGGCCAAATATCTCTTCCTGCATAATTGGATCTGAAAAGTCCACACGATCCACTACCGTTGGTTCAATTTGTAGATTATGATGTTTTCCACCATAAACAACCTTGTCCATATCAATCAACCCTAAAATCCTCTTATAGTGCTTTTCATTAATAATATGACCATAATCATCTAAGCTCGCATATTGACGCTTAATTTCGGATATCACACATTCGATAAATCTATCCTTTATCGATTCATGTACTAACATGTAGTCTGGTGCCACGCAAGTTTGTCCGCAATTCAAATACTTTCCAAAAACGATTCTTCGCGCTGCCAGTTTAATATCTGCATCCTTATCAACAATACAAGGGCTTTTTCCTCCCAATTCTAGAGTGACTGGTGTTAAATGTTGGCTAGCTTTATTCATCACAATTTTTCCTACACGTTTTGATCCTGTATAGAAAATGTAGTCAAACTTTGAATCTAGTAATTTAGAACTCACTTCACAATCTCCAAGTACACAAGCTACATATTCAGAATCAAAATATTCTTCAATCATGTCTTTGATAACTTGTGATGTATACGGACTAAATTCACTAGGTTTTAATACCACCGTATTTCCAGCTGCAAGTGCATCAATCAATGGGTCAATAGAAAGTAAAAAAGGATAATTCCAAGGACTAATGACTAACACCACACCATAAGGACTTGGCTTTTCAAAGCTACGTGATAAAAATTGAGATAATGGCGTATAAACTGTTTTTTCTTTTGAAAATTTATGAACATGTTTTTCCATGTAAGTTAATTCGCTTAAAGCTAACCCAACTTCACACATATAAGACTCAAAATTTGATTTTCCGACATCCATTTTAATAGCTTCATTAATTCTGTCTTCATAAGCTAAAATTGCCTTTTTTAAAGTTTTTAAGGCGTTTATTCTAAAATGAATATCCAGTGTTTTATGTTGATTATAAAACGCTCTTTGTTTTAAAACGATTGGATCCATACTCAATCCTCCACTACTAAATCATACACTTTTTCTAACTCTTTTACACCCCACAAAACTGGAACCGGATATAATGGATTGGCCTCATGATCTGCATAAAGAGCCAATTCGTGTATATCCGATTTCTTTAATTCACTAAATGTAGATGAGATACCAAAATACTTTTTCATTAAAGTGATTTGTTCTATAAAACGCTCAGCACCAACCTTATAAGAATCCTTCGCATTACAGATGCCACAATACAAAGCCATTTCATAAAGTTTCTTATACACACTATATCCATATTGTTTCAACACAACATCAAGTAATGTCGCATTAGCTAGTCCATGCGCAATATTATATTTACCACCTAATGAATGAGCAATCGCATGCACATATCCTACATAGGATACTGTAAAGGCATGTCCTGCATAGTAGGCAGCATCGAGCATATTGCTTCTAGCTTCTAAATCATTTCCATCTTCATACACCTTATATATATTTTCAAAAATTAGTTTTGTAGCCTTTAACGCATATTCACGCGTCTTCTTTGTGGTCGAATTACCAATATAAGCCTCAATCGCATGGGTTAATGCATCCATCCCTGTGCATGCCGTAATAAATGGAGGCAAAGATAATGTAGGCTTAGGATCTAAAACGGCATAATCAGGAATCAAATAAAAATCATTGATCGCATATTTATGGCGTGTTTTTGAATCTACAATGACAGCTGCAAGAGTCGTTTCACTTCCTGTTCCAGCTGTGGTAGGTACACAAATAAGTAGTGGCAGTTTCTTCCATATCTTTAAAATTCCCTCCATCTTTGATAGTGGTTTTTTACAACGAGCAAGTCTAGCACCAACGGCCTTAGCACAATCCATGCTAGATCCACCACCAAAACCAATCAAAGCCTGACAATTCGAAGATAAATATAAGTTTCTGGCATCTTCTACATTATCACTTGTTGGATTTGCGACCGTTTTATCATATATCACATATTCAATAGAATGATGTTCTAGGTGTTCACACATACGGTTTAATATTCCTAATTGATGTACGGTAAAATCAGTAATTACCATCACTTTAGATATATGGTTATCCATACAAACATGAGAAATTAAAGATGTACTCTTTAATATTTCTGGAGTTCGATAGGGCAAAACCGGTATCACGAGTTTAAAACAATTCTGAAAAATTCGACAATATATTTTCTTGAACGCATTCATAAAGCACCTCCATTTAGTTAACTTTGTATACTTTATATTTATTTGTTCACTTTGTCAACTATAAAAATATGGACACCTACATGTCCATACCTTTATGCTTTCATCAATAGTTTTCGAATTGATTCTTCACTTACTGAGAAGATGGATGCGATACTTGAAACACTGAAACCTTTGTCTACCATCGTTCTATACATTTCTTTACGATTATTCTCGCTGCCTTGTTCAAGTCCTTGTTCAATTCCTTTTTTTATTCCTTCAGTTTCCCATTCCTTTGACTTTACTTCAAGCCATCTCTTTTCAGCTTCACACATTTAACTTCACCTAAGCTTTCATCAACAGCCTTTCAATCGACTCTTCACTTACTGAGAAGATGGATGCGATACTTGAAATACTGAATCCTTTGTCTACCATTGTTTGATACATTTCTTTACGATTATTCTCGCTGCCTTGTTCGATTCCTTGTTCAATGCCTTGTTCAATGCCTTGTTCAATGCCTTGTTCGATTCCTTTTTTATTCCTTCAGCTTCCCATTCTTTTGACTTTACTTCAAGCCATCTCTTTTCAGCTTCACACATTTCAATTTCCTCCTTTTCCTCTAATTCTTCTAAATCCAACCATTCTACATCCGTTAATGTCTTGACTACTTTTAACACACTGCTCTTCACAAGTCCAAAGCTATTACTCTTTCCTTCATAAATAGACTGATCATAAATACTTCGACATATGTAGAATAGATTATGTACGTCTTCTTCATTAAAATTATATGAAGTATTCCCCGTGATTTCAATCAGATTCATTTGGTAGTCATGAAAATAGGATTCAAATCTTTCATCCACCTCGACTAGCTGGGAAAGCTGTCTAGCTGCATTCCAAGGCCTTTCTCCTGTATAGAACACAAGAATGTGCACCATGGGTAGTTTTTCTTTAGCCTTATTCTTCTTTAACTTCTTTAACATTCGATCATACGCCACATACTCATATGCTGCCGCTCTTACAACCATCGAAGCATCCACATAGCTTTGATTTTCAATAATGAATGCACTATAAAGATTTCCATCATTGTACTTACGAATCACATCCACATGCTTTTCTAGATCCATATTCGAATCATTCATCTCAGAATCGAGTTCTTCACAATTCTCTGGTTTAAGAACTTTTTCTCCATTAAAGAAGTACGCATTAAAGAAGTCGACAAAATAGGTATTGTTTTCTAGAAACTCTTTCATTGTTTTATCTTTCAATTTGTTCATATATTTAATCACCCTATCTCTTATACGAAATAAATAGAGGTTTTTTTAGAAAAGATGCATATTTTGACAATTTCACATAATTCAATCTGATTTCACAACATTTACCAAGTTATACTAAATTTATGACAACATAGAATGATATTCTATAAGTGCCTTAAAGATAAGGCAATGAATAT
>ENA-OQCS01000168-OQCS01000168.1-human-gut-metagenome-genome-assembly--contig:-NODE-168-length-34454-cov-6.174556_pt1 | contig 34454 bp, 38 predicted proteins | sample MGYA00242757_ERZ504575 | MGnify/ENA primary metagenome ERZ504575 (study PRJEB26092, sample SAMD00036297) | human gut metagenome | host: Homo sapiens | study: EMG produced TPA metagenomics assembly of... | reverse complement strand
CGAGGTGTTTTTTGTGAGCGAAGGTCACAGAAAACCCGAGACATACTGCGCGAATTATGCGATTAGCATAAATTAAGTTTGCGAAGCAAACGATACTCCTTGGGCATTGCACAAGGAGGTTCATATTCCTGCATCGCGAAGCGTGTTGCTGGGAACGGAGTGAACAGTAACTTATTTATGAGGGCTGCTATAGAAAACAGAGTCATATAATTGACAAAAGATAAACTTAAAAATACAAGGAGAAATACGAATGGGAATGGCAGTAGTAACTCTGAAAAAGGGAGAGGGAAGACTTCTGAAATCCGGCGGAATGTGGATTTTTGATAATGAGATAGATACAGTCATGGGAAATTTCGAGAACGGTGATATTGTACTTGTCCATGATTTTGACGGATATCCTATGGGAAGAGGGTTCATTAATACTAATTCTAAGATTACGGTACGTCTTATGACCAGAGATGAAAATGTTGATATTAATGAAGAACTTTTGGAGAAGCGTGTACGTGATGCATGGGAATATCGTAAGAAAGTGGTAGATACAGGATGCTGTCGTCTGATTTTTGCAGAGGCAGATTTCCTTCCGGGAATTGTGGTGGATAAATTTTCGGATGTACTGGTAGTTCAGTCACTGGCTCTGGGGATCGATCGTTTTAAAGAAACAATCGTAGAACTCCTCAGGAAGTCCTGGCAGAAGATGGGATCACTATTCGCGGTGTTTACGAAAGAAGCGATGTGAAGGTGCGCAAACAGGAAGGAATGGAAATGGTTAAGGGTTTTATAGGACCAGAGTTTCCAACACTTGTGCAGATTGAAGAAAATGGTGTAAAATATGAAGTTGACGTAAAAGACGGGCAGAAAACAGGATTTTTCCTGGATCAGAAATATAACAGGCTTGCAATTCAGAAACTCTGTAAGAATGCGAAAGTTCTGGATTGCTTTACACATACAGGTTCTTTTGCACTGAATGCGGGAATCGCAGGAGCTGCGAGTGTAACCGGTGTGGACGCCTCTCAGCTGGCAGTAGATCAGGCAACCGCTAATGCGACATTGAATGGTTTATCCGACAATGTGAAATTTATTTGCGAGGATGTTTTTGAACTGCTCCCTGAGTTGGAAGAGAAAGGTGAGAAATTTGATGTTGTAATTCTTGATCCTCCTGCATTTACCAAATCCAGAAATTCCATTAAAAATGCAGTAAAAGGATACAGAGAGATTAATCTGCGTGCCATGAAACTGGTAAAAGACGGCGGATTTCTGGCAACCTGTTCCTGTTCTCATTTTATGGACTATGAATTATTTACCAAAACCATCGGACAGGCAGCAAAGAATGTACATAAAAGACTTCGCCAGGTAGAATACAGGACACAGGCACCGGATCATCCGATCCTGTGGGCGGCAGATGAGTCTTACTATCTGAAGTTTTATATATTCCAGGTATGCAATGACAGATGATTATTTGGTATATCAGGTTAGGGGTAAAATACCTTTTGCCCCTAGAGCGTGTCTGAAAAATCATTTCCACAATCTGCACGCCCCACTTTGCGGTATATTTTGCCCGAATTCGGTTTCCGTAGCCCGCTACGACGCCCTCATCCGGGCAAAATCTCCCACAAATTGTGACATATATCTTGCGGAAAGCATTTTTCAGACACGCTCTAACATCATAAGAGTACATAATAAAGAAAGAGAGGAAATAATATTATGAGTTTCAGAGAAGTAAAAGCAGAAGAACTGACAATGAATCCATTTACCAAGATTGGAAAGGAATGGCTGCTGATCACAGCCGGAAATGAAGAAAAATGCAATACCATGACAGCAAGCTGGGGTGCAATGGGTGTTATGTGGGGAAAGAACGCAGTGACAGTGTATATCCGTCCTCAGAGATACACCAAGGAATTTGTGGACAGGGAAGATACATTTACAATTTCTGTTCTGGGAGAAGAGTATCGCAAGGCATTAAATTATTGCGGAAAGGTTTCCGGAAAAAATGCGGATAACAAGATTAAAGAAGCAGGACTGACTCCTTACTTTACAGACGGAACAGCCGGAATTGAAGAAGCTGACATGATCATGGTCTGCAAAAAAATGTATCATGATGAGATTAAACCGGAATGCTTTGATGCCGGGGAAAACGACGGTAAGTGGTATCCGCAGAAAGACTACCATACCATGTATATTGCAGAGATCCTGAAAGTTCTTGTCAGAGAGTAAAAAAATGCATTACAAACAGTAAAAAAGAGGTAGTTTAATGAAAGACAAATTAAACAGATTCATGCAGGGGCGTTATGGAGTGGATAATTTTGCAAGATTCACTCTCGGTGTGGCACTTTTCGTCATTGTTGTAGGTTCTTTTATGAGACAAAACGCAGCCGGAGGCGTTCTGGATACAGTTGGATTTATTCTTATCATTTATACATATTTCAGAATCCTTTCCAGAAATATCTCTGCACGATATGCGGAAAACCAGAAATATCTGGGATATACTCAGAAAATCCGCAGCCGGTTTACCAGAGAAAAAAATATGATGGAGCAGAGAAAAACACATCATATCTATACCTGCCCGGGTTGTGGACAGAAAATTCGTATTCCCAGAGGAAAAGGACAGAAGGTAGAGATTGAATGTCCGAAATGTCATGAGAAGTTTATCAAAAGACGTTGATTTGCTGCAAACACGCTCTGGCAGATCATCATAAGTTATGGGCTGGAGGAATTATGTTTGGTTATATAGTAATGAATAAGCCTGAAATCAAGTTTAAAGATTTTGATCTGTACAGATCTTTTTACTGTGGATTGTGCAGAGAACTCAAAAGTAAATATGGAATATCAGGACAGATTTCTCTGACTTATGATATGACATTTGTGGTGATTCTTCTCAGTGCGCTTTATGAGCCGCACACACAAAAGGGAAGCACAAGATGTATCATTCATCCGGTCTGTAAACAGCCGGTCAGAAGAAATATAGTGACAGAATATGCGGCAGATATGAATGTACTTCTTACTTATTATAAATGCCGGGACGACTGGAGGATGAAAAAAAAGTAACTGCTCTTGGTTATTCAAAAGTTCTTCAGGGAAAAGTGAAAAAACTGGATCAGAAATATCCGGATAAATCCCGAAGAATACAGAAGCTTCTCAGTGAATTGTCTGAGATGGAGAAATCCGGAGAAAAAGACATTGACAAAATGGCGGGCTGTTTCGGAAAAATTATGGAAGAGATTTTTGCATGGAAACAGGATGTATGGGAAGATACTCTGCGCAGAATGGGATTTTTTCTTGGCAAATTTATTTATCTTCTGGATGCATACGATGATGTGGAAGAGGATATAAAAAATAAAAATTACAATCCTTTTTCAGAACAATATATAATAGAAGGGTTCGATGAGCAGGTACGCCGGATTCTGATCATGATGATGGCGCAGACCTGCAGGGAGTTTGAGAAACTTCCTATTATAAAATACACTGATATTTTGAGAAATATTCTTTACTCAGGGGTATGGTGTCGGTTTGAGGTGATACATAAGAAGAGAAAAGAAGCAGGAGAGAAAGATAATGATTGATCCGTACAGTATACTGGGGATTTCCAGAGATGCATCCGATGAGGAAGTGAAGAAGGCATATCGTAAGATGAGCAGAAAGTATCATCCGGATGCCAATATTGACAATCCGAATAAAGAACAGGCTGAGGAGAAATTCAAGCAGGTTCAGCAGGCTTATGAGCAGATTATGAAGGAAAGAGAGCAGGGAATCGATTACGGGAATTATGGCAGCAATAATTACGGTGGTTTTGGCGGATTTTCCGGACAGGCAGACTCTGGCTATCAGGATGAAGAGTCTATGCGCAGGCAGGCGGCAGCAATTATATCCAGAGCGGTCATTATCGTGAGGCTATGAATGTTCTGCAGTCACTTTCACAGAGGAACGGACAGTGGTATTATCTGTCTTCCATGGCAAACATGGGACTTGGAAATAACGTAAATGCATTGAATGATATTAAGCAGGCTATCCGTCTGGAACCGGATAATGTACAGTATCAGATGGTTTTGCAGCAGATGGAAGGCGGAGGAAACTGGTATCAGGAGATGCAGAATCCTTTTGGAGGTATGCCGACAGGCGGTGATGATTATTGTATGAAGCTGTGCCTGGCAAATATGGCATGCAGTCTGTGTTGCCCGGGAAGCGGCATATTTTGCTGCTAAAACGTTATTGTTCACTCCGTTCTCAGTAACGTAGCCAAAATTCATTCCAGATTGCCTGCGGCAATGGAATTTTGGTAATAATTGGATTGACAATTAAAAGTGAAAATATTACTATAGTAAGTGATAATGTGCAACTGTAATGATATGCAACAGTTGCGAACATATAATTAAAGTTACAGGAGGAAATCATAATGAGTATTCGTATTGGTATTTTAGGCTACGGCAATCTTGGCCGCGGTGTAGAGTGCGCAATCAAACATAATCCGGATCTGGAGCTTGTTGCTGTATTTACACGTCGTGCTCCGGAAACTGTTAAAATCCTTACAGAGACAGCAGCGGTATATTCTGTCAATGATGCCGAAAAAATGAAAGATAAGATCGATGTACTTATCATCTGTGGCGGAAGTGCAACAGATCTGCCGAAACAGACACCGGAATATGCGAAGATGTTTAATGTAATTGACAGCTTTGATACACATGCAAGAATTCCTGAGCATTTTGATTCAGTAGATGCAGCTGCAAAAGAAAGCGGTCATATCGGAATTATTTCAGTGGGCTGGGATCCGGGAATGTTCTCACTGAACCGTCTCTATGCAAATGCAATCCTTACAAACGGAAAGGATTATACATTCTGGGGCAAGGGTGTAAGCCAGGGACACTCAGATGCAGTACGCCGTATCAAAGGTGTAAAAGATGCAAAACAGTATACAATTCCTGTTGAAGCAGCACTGGAAGCAGTGAGAAACGGAGAAAATCCGGATCTTACAACAAGACAGAAACATACAAGAGAATGCTTTGTAGTTGCAGAGGAAGGTGCGGATCTGGCGCAGATTGAGAATGATATCAAGACTATGCCTAACTATTTCTCTGACTATGACACAACTGTACATTTTATTTCTGAAGAAGAACTGAAGCGAGATCACAGTGGAATCCCACATGGCGGTTTCGTGATCCGATCCGGAAAAACGGGCTGGAATGATGAGAACAATCATGTGATCGAATATAGTCTGAAGCTGGATTCCAATCCGGAGTTTACATCTTCTGTACTTGTTGCATATGCAAGAGCTGCATATCGTATGAATAAAGAAGGACAGAGTGGTGCGAAGACCGTATTTGATGTGGCACCTGCTTATTTATGTGCTGCTGATGGTGCTGAATTAAGAAAGCATCTGTTGTGATCAGGGATATAAGATAATATTCTGTCTGTTGAAAAAATAAAGAGAAAACAGGTATACAGGTTATATTTCACAGTATTATCTTGTGAAAAGAGACAAAGTATTTGTGTACTTTGTCTCTTTTTTTATGGAACAGACTGTGAAAAATTAGTGAATGTTTAACAGAATTTTACTTGTCTGTTGACGGGATATTTAAAGTGTAATATAATAGAGTCATAGAAACGTAATAACATTGTAAAAAACTTTGTTAAACCTTAGAGCGTATCTGAGAAGTATGTGAGATATCAGAGCGATACCCACGATTCATACTTTTCAGACACGCTCTGATAATGAAAAAAGAAAAGGAAGGTATGTATGCAAAACGTAAACAGGAAGTTTAAAATCTGGGGGGCACTTCTGTTTCTGCTGTTTTTTGCTGTGGGAGTTTCCATGTATTTTACTGCGGCAAATGTACAGGCTGCAACGAAAACAGGTTTTGTAACTATTAACGGAGAGTCATACTACATAAATGAAGATGGCTCTAAACAGAAGGGCTGGCTGGAACTTGAAGGAAAGAAATATTACTTTAACACAAAGACCGGTGTTCAGGTAAAGGGCTGGGTTACTGACAGTAAAGGACGAAAGAGATATTTCAGTAAACAGGCTGGTATCATGATGACAGGCTGGGTCACTGATTCAAAGGATCAGAAAAGATATTTTAATCCATCTACCGGATTCATGCAGACGAAATGGCTGACATTGAAGGGAAAGAGATATTATTTCTACAGTAACAGTGGAGTGGCTGCCTGCAAGACATTCCTTACAGACAGTAAGAAAAATACCAGATATTTTACAAGTGCATGTTATATGCTTACCGGTTGGACAAAGAATTCCAGCAATGAATACAGATATTTTGAAACTGAAGACGGAATTATGGCAAAAGGTTTCCAGACACTCGACGGAAAAAAATATTATTTTAATACAGGCAGCGGCAAGATGGCTGTAGGCTGGACGACAATTGATGGAAATAAGTATTATTTTGATAAGGAAACAGGTGTGATGGCTACCGGAGATGTAACAATTGATGGACAGAAATACCATTTTAATTCCAATGGTATATTGAGCAATACTACAAGTCCGACCGGTTCCAGAACAATCAAGAATTATCTGGCAGGTGCATTACAGCCTGTTGGTCAGGCTTTGTACGTATGGGGTGGCGGATGGAATGATTCCACCAGAAAAGGAACAAGTCAGACAATGACTGATTTCTATAACAGTCAGAGCAGCAGTTATGATTACAATAACTACAGAGATCTCAGCACAGCCAACAGAGCAAAAGGTTTTGACTGTTCCGGTTTCGTAGGATGGTCAGCTTATCAGGTAATGCAGAGTAAGTCCGGTGTAGGAAGCGGATATACAGTAGTTTCCGGTGAGATTGGTTCTTATTATAAGTCCATGGGCTGGGGAAGTATTCTCACTCAGGCGAATCTGGCAAGTGATGACTGGACAGTATATCCCGGAGATGTGGGATATGACAGTGGACATACATGGATCATTCTCGGACAGTGTGCTGATAAGAGTGCAGTGATCGTGCATTCTACCCCGAATGCAGGTGTTCAGATTGCAGGTACACCTACTCCGTCCGGTGGTTATTCCAGTCAGGCGATTGCACTGGCACAGAAGTATATGTCAAGATATCCGGGATATACCAAGTATGATTATCATACTTCATCTGGTAACTATATCAGAAGAGGTAATTATCTGAGATGGAACAGAAGTACGCTTTCTGATCCGGATGGGTATATGAATATGACCGCAGACCAGATTCTTGCAGATCTGTTTAGCTGAGAAGTGAATAGTTAAGAAAATGGAAGCAGCTTTCGAAAGAGGAGGCTGCTTCTTTTTTTGCGTTCTGTAGTAATTCCATAAATAATGCAAACAATCCAATCCACTATAGCGTGAAGTCCTGCTACGTTACTGTCCACTCCGTTCACAGTAACGTAGCCAAATTCATTCCAGATTGCCTGCGGCAATGGAATTTTGGTTTGTATGTCTCGGGATTTTGGCATATTCATGCCAAAACACCTCGCGGGATAGTGGTGTGTGAACAGTAACCCTGCATCAGATATCTTTGTCCTGTGTTAAATTATTACAAACATGAAATGGAATATGTTTGAATTGTAGAAAGAAATGCGAAGAATAACAAAAAGATTAATAAATGTTACAGAAATATAAAATTTATGGTAATTAATCCTTGCGTTTTTGAGTGTGGTGTGTTAATATGTATAAGAATTAACTTAGATATTGCAAAAACATTAAGATATAGAAAGAAAATGTTACGAGGGTGAGAATTCATGAAGAAAAGAATTGTATGTCTTACATTAGCACTCCTGATGAGCGCAACACAGGTTGTTAGTGTAAGCGCTTCAAGAGAGGATGAATTGAGAGAAGAGCAGGCGATCACAAGTCAGCAGCTGGATGCGACATATTCCAGAATGGATGAGCTTGCATATGCGAAATCACAGCTTGAGAATGAGATTTCCGAACTGGATTCCAATCTTGTAAGTGTTATGGTTTCTATTGATACTCTTAAAGGAGATATCGATAATAAAGAAGTAGATATTATTAAGACAAAACAGGATCTGGCTAAGGCTCAGAAGGCGAGAGATAAGCAGTATGAGAGCATGAAGCTTCGTATTCAGGCACTGTATGAACAGGGTGGGGATGCAGCGTGGTTTCAGATGATGCTTAATTCAGAAGATTTGAGTGAACTTCTGACACGTGCTGAGAATACACAGCAGATGTATGAGCAGGACAGAAAGAACCTTGATAAATATGTGAATACTATTAATGAGGTAAATAATTTAAAGACTCAGTATGAATCTGACAAAGCAGAACTGGAGGAGATGAAGGCTTCTTATGAACAGCAGTCTTATGATCTTCAGTGCCAGATCGATCAGAAGAAATCTGAATCAGCCGATTATGAGAATGAAATTGCATATGCACAGCAGCAGGCGACAGAATATGCAAATCTGTTAGCGGAACAGACAGCTGAAATTCAGAGACTGGAAGCTGAGAGAATTGCAGCAGAAGAAGAGGCAAGACGACAGGCTGAGGAAGAGGCTGCAAGACAGGCGGCAGAAGAAGAGGCAGCAGCAAAAGCTGCAGAGCAGGAACAGGACTCCGAATCAGAAGACGAAGAAAATATAGAGTATGATGAAGACGGAAATGAGATTGAGAATACTGATGATGCGGATAATGAATCTGATGAGTCTGAATCAGATGATGGTGTAGAATATGATGAAAATGGTGATCCTGTTGACAATGCAGGAGCTTCCGATGATGTAGAGTACGATGAGTATGGCAATGTGATTGATTCTGATAATACAGTTTCACCAGATGATTATGAGAGTGAACAGTCATCTGATTCAGATAGTTCTTCATCTTCAGGTTCAGGATCAGGATCTTCTGTAGTAGACTTTGCAACACAGTTTGTTGGCAATCCATATGTATGGGGCGGTACAAGCCTTACAGGTGGAGCTGACTGTTCAGGATTTACACAGAGTGTATATGCAAACTTCGGAGTAAGTCTTCCGAGAACTTCTTATGAACAGCAGAATGCCGGTACAGAAGTATCTTATGCTGATGCACAGCCGGGCGATTTGATCTGCTACGGTGGACACGTTGCAATCTATATGGGGAATGGACGTATCGTTCATGCATCGAACTCTGTAGATGGAATTAAGATCAGTGATAACGCAGCGTACAGAACGATTGTTTCTGTAAGAAGACTGGTATAATTAAATAAGTATAAATAATTAAATTTATAGGGGTTGAAAAGGAGTATCGCTAAGGGGGCTGATGCTCCTTTTCTTTATGTATAAGTTACCATTATTCCGCGAGGTGTTTTGGCATGAATATGCCAAAATTCCGAGACATACCGCGCGATATGCGATTAGCATAAATTCTGTGCATTGCGAAGCGTGTTGCTGTGAACGGAGTGAACCGTAACCATGTATAATATTTTACCGACTTTCAGGTGGATTTTACCTTGACATAAAATTGGATGGATAGTACAGTTTATGTAACTGAAGAGATACATATAAAATTTTAAATCTGTTTTTGGAGACATCAGTGGGAAAGAATATTCTCATGAATTATCCGGATTATAGTTGAATAGTGAAAGCGAGGAATGATAAATGGCAAATGACCATGTAGAACACATAAGAATTGTACAGGAAACGGTTGCTGGCAAGGAGATTACTTTTGCACATGTAATGGGAGGGCCGGCTCCGGTCATATACCAGAAGCTTGGACTGAATCCGCAGGTGGATTACCGTTCATCTGCAATCGGAATTATGAATATGACACCGCCTGAATCTGCAGTAATCGCATCTGATATTGCGGTAAAAAGCGGAAATGTTTATCTGGGATTTGCAGATCGATTTACAGGCACACTGATCATTACGGGAGAGATTTCCGATGTAATGTCAGCGATGACTGAGGTTGTGGATTATTTCAGAGACACTTTGGGTTATGTAGTCTGCAAGATTACCAAAAGATAGGAAGTGTTGGGATGGCAGGGATGACAACCAGAGAATTACTGGAAAAGCTTTATAACCAGGATTATGAGAAATTAAAGGGAAAAAAGCTGCGTATGACCAGGGTAAGGGTTCCGGGAAAGGAAGTGTGCCTGGCGCATGTGATCAATCCTTCACAGAGCTGTATTTATCAGAATCTTGGTCTGCATATTGGAGTCCATGAGGGAGAAGACCACACAGGAGAAGCAATTGGAATGATTCGTTTTACCCCATGGGAAGCAGTGGTTGTAGCTGCTGATATTGCAGTGAAAAGTGCAAATGTGGAGATTGGTTTCATGGATCGCTTCAGCGGATCATTGATCCTTACGGGAGGTCTGACGGAAGTTCAGACTGCAGTGGAAGAAGTGGTGAAATTTTTTTAGAGAGGTGCTTGGCTTTAAGACTTGTGCAGTTCACAAAAGTTAAAACATACGAAAAGTCAGTTATTCTGTACCGATGGTGCTTATGTAACTGCCGGAATAGCTGAGAGAAGTGAAAGGGACAGACATTAAATATGAAGAAAATATTTCTGATGGGCAGAAGTGAAGCAGGTAAGACTTCATTAACGCAGGCATTAAAAGGCGAAAAACTTCATTATGTAAAAACGCAGTATACGAATACGGATGATGATACCATTGATTCTCCGGGAGAGTATGCAGAGTCCAAGCATTTCAGCGTAGGGCTGGCCTGTTTTTCTTTTGAAGCAGATGTGGTGGCAATGGTACAGTCAGCAGATGAACCTTTCAGTTTGTTTGGCTATGGCAGTAATGCATTTATTCTGAGACCACTGATAGGAATCATTACGAAAATAGATTCTCCTTATGCGAATGTTCCAATGGTGCGTCAGTGGATGCTGAATGCAGGATGTGAAAGAATTTTTCTGGTAAACAATGTGACCGGAGAGGGGATTGATGAGCTGAGAGCGTTTTTGAATGAGGATGTTCCAAAGCTGAGTCTGGAAGAAGCAAAATTCAGACAGAGTCTTGGTCTGAATGAATGGGATCCGCTGCCGGAAGGTGTGGAATATTGAAAAATATATTGATAAATAGTTGACAAGCTTGCTGCAGGGTGTTATTATAATGACAGTATAATTCCATACAGAACATATTAAGTGCTGATACTGTGAGAAAGAACAGTACAGAAAGAGGGAATCAGGTGAGAAACCTGAGCGATCCGGTCACTGTAACAGAGGAGCAAATCTCAGAATGTCCATTGTGCCATAGCATGAGAAGGAGAGAGGAGCGATGAGCCTGGAGCCAGGAAACCTGCTTGGTATGGCGAGGTTAAACTTCCGTGTAAAGTGTAACAACCAACTCCGTTGAATCCGCAGCTTCGGAGTGTTGTCTGCTTTTATCTGAAGGCAGACATTTTTATGGAATGCGCCTGTTCTTTATGAATTATACATGATTAAATGGCAGGCGATACTACTTCGGATTTATTCGTTCCCTCCGCGCACTCATGAACGGATTTTTTTCTACCCCGGGGTAGCATCGCTCCCTCTTATTAATTTTAAATGTATGATCTGTGAAAAATACTGTAATGAATTTTCAATGCTTTGTTATGTGAAGAGAAATTGATAATTTATTAGAGTATTTTTTTATTTCGTCCTCTGATGGGTGGGATTGATGGAGACTGAGAAAACGGAATTATTCTGGAAAGATAAAAACTTGCAACAGGAGAGGAGAGGTAGCAATGGAGAAACCTTATTGGGAAGGGAAAGAATATTCTTATTTCAGCCATAAGAAATGTGAATTTTTTCCGTGTCATAAGAATGCAGATCCGGATGATTTTAACTGTCTGTTCTGTTATTGCCCGCTATATGCCTGGGTGAGAAATGCGGTGGGAATTTCCGGTATACGGAAAAGGGAATTAAAGACTGCACAAACTGTATGCTTCCGCATAAGCGAAAAAACTATGGATATGTCACAGGAAAATACCAGGAACTGGCTGATATGATGAAAAGAGCAAAGGAAAGTATCAGCAAATAAGAGGAGAATGCGTCGCTGCTTAGAACGGAGTGAACAGTAACAATGTGTCAGATTAGCACAAATAAGAAAGAACGATTTTCATTGTAATACAATGCTTGTTCTGCTAGAATAAGGATAGCAAAAGAGAAGAGTCTGTAAGATTTTCAAGTCTGTTCTGAGTTAGTATATAAAGCACTTCACACACATTTTCCACACTTTTCACATGCACAGAAGAAAATGCATCACAGGCATTTGACGTCTTTTCCTGGCGACATTTTCTTGTCGGCAGAGCTCTGCATTTCTACATAGAGCCGTCGAAACAGGGAAAATTCACTGTTTTCCGACGGTTTTTGTCATTGATCATAGTTGAAAAACAAAAAAGACACTGATATAATGATATTATATTTATGTAAAGGAGTTAACTACTACATGAAAAAAAGAAATACAGCGATACGCGCATTGTCAGTTTTTCTGGCTTATGCAATGGTTTGTACATCGGTACCGCTGCGGGTCAGGAAATGTTTGGATCCGGAGTCAACAGGGAGACAGAAGAAAATACATCAGATCTGAAAGACTTTCAAAGTTCACAGGCAGATGAATTTGGAACAGATACGGGATCGGATGCAGAATTGTTCGGAAGCGATGATGCAAAACAGGAGTTTCAGGATGGAGAAAACTCAGAAGAGGGTACAGACGGAATCAGGTATATTAAGGGTCGTCCGTTGACAGAAGAGGAAAGAAAGGAAGAACTGGAACCCTTTAAAAATTTAAAACCTTTGGATCCAGGAATTGAAGTGGAGAGTGATCTGACATCAGTTTATGCTGCATATGGAAACAGGGAGGCTGCATTTCCATCTTCCTATGATGCCAGAAAGGAAGGATTAGTTACGCCCGTAAAGAATCAGAATCCATTTGGAACCTGCTGGGCTTTTGGTATGGCAGCAATCATGGAGACTTCGCTTCTGGCACAGAACAAAGGAACCTACGATCTGTCAGAAGAACATTTATCATATTTTTTCTCCAACAGACAGAATGATCCTCTTGGAAATACCCCTGATGATAAGAATTATGTACTGGGAAATTATCACGTGATAGGAGGTAATGATCACCTGGCGGCGATTTATCTCAGTACATGGTCGGGAATGACCACAGAGGCCGATGTACCATTTCCTACGGATTCTTCGCATCAGAATGATCTGACTGTACAGATTCCGGAAAGTAAGGCTTATAATTCAGCGGCATATCTGAAAAATGCATCTGTTTCCAAATACAGTGAGGAACGTATGAAAGAAATGCTGCTGAATGACCATGCAGTATCCATTATGCTTTATATGAAGGAAAGTTATGTAAATCCGGACACAGCTGCATATTGTTATCCTGTTGGAAAATCAAATTCGACTGTAATTAATCATATTGTGACAGTGGTCGGATGGGATGATACGTATTCAAAGGATAATTTCCTTCCTGTTTCCAATGTAACATCTGATGGTGCGTGGATCATCAAAAACAGTTGGGGGGAGAAGAAAGGAGACGGAGGATATTACTATCTTTCTTATCAGGATCCCAATATCAGTAAACTTGTAAGTGCAGAGGCAGTGGCTGCTTCGGATCAAAAGTACAGGAATAATTATTTTTATGATGGTTCTTCAGCACTTTCAGTGATTCCGATACAGGCGGGACAGTCAGTAGCAGCAGTTTATGAGACAACTGCAGGAAAGGGAAAAGCAGAAGTCCTGGGGGAGGTTAATCTTGTTACAAACAGTGACAATGCCTGTTACAAAATTCAGATATACACCGATCTGACAGATCCATATGACCCGGAAAGCGGGACCGCTGCATATGCTGCTCCATATGAGTTTGAACAGCCAATCGCAGGTGTACAGACTATCAGTGTACCAGAGGTGGTTTTGAAACAGGGAAGCAGATATTCTGTTGTGATCACAAACAGTGGGATTGACAAAATCAGCTTTGGAGTGGAAGCAAAGTCCAGTTATGGGAACTGGTTTACCTGTACGGCGGGGATAGAAACAGGGCAGACATTCTATAAGAGTGCATCGGAAACGGCCAGGTGGACAGATGGAAAGACGAAAAACTGGACGGCAAGGATCAAGGCACATACAAGGACCCTGAATCAGTCATGGGTGCCGGATACACCGGTATTTCAGGTGAAGGCATATAATTCCGGATACAACCTTATTTCATGGAAAAAAGTTTCCGGAGCTACAGGATATTATGTGTACAGAAAACCTGCAGCAGGTGGGAAGTGGTCCCAAATTGCAGATGTCGGGACATCGGAATTAAAATATAAAGATAGTAAGGTTACGGCTAATGCATCATACCGTTATACAGTAAAAGCATATTATGAAGCATCCGGAAAAAGATATTCAGGTAAATATAAAACCGGCGATGTGATTAAAGCAGCACCTGCAGTGCAGAAGGTTACTTCTGTGAAATCTGAGAAAAATGGAATCCGTATCCGGTGGAAGCCTCAGAAAAAATGTGACGGCTATTATATTTACAGAAAGAAAAAAGGTGGTTCCTATCAATTGATAAAGAAAATTTCCAATGGAAATAGTTCTTCTTATCTGGACAAAAAAGCACAAAAAGGTGTATCATACTATTATGCGGTAAAAGCATATGTTAAAGAGCCATATGGAAATACATACAGCAAATATAAAAGTTCATCTGCTGTAAAAAGAAAATAGGAAATGAAGGAAAGAGATTATGAAGAGAAGGTTTGGAACAGTAATAGCAATGGTACTGTGCTTTATTCTGACAGTGGTTTCTGTTTATGCGGATGACGGAAAGGGTCAGAATCCGGATTATGTAACAGATTATTATATGATCGTACAGAGTACACAGGGCGGGGTAGATATTTATGATGAAGCAGACACTCAGAGTGTTAAACTGAATGACAGCAAGATCCCAAATGGAACTGCCATTCACGTTCTGGGTGAGAAGAATGGAGCAGACAAAAAAAAATGGGCATATACACAGTACCATGGAATGAACGGATATGTTCCTATGGATGATCTGGATCCGGCTTCCAGAGAAGAAGCTGCCAATGAGGAATATCGTACTTTCGGAGGCAAAGATGTGGATTTCGAAGTAAAGGTTCATGGAAACGATGGAAACGTATCGGTTTATAACGGACCTGGAGAGAAATTTGATCAGGTTTCAGAAACAGAGGGAATCGCAGATGGGACAACTGTACATATTTTTCAGTATGTTCAGGGAGAAGACGGAACAAACTGGGGGAAAACAGACACAGATGGTGTGACACAGGGATGGCTGAATCTTGATCGTGATACAGATTACGTAAATGAAAATGTATCCGCAGATGCACCGGAGGCTACAGGCACATCAGGAAATGTTCCGGTGGCTGCTGTTACACCAACACCGGAAGCAACTCCAACTCCGAAAGCCACATCAACACCAGAGGTAACACCTACAGAAAAAGTGACACCGACACCGGAGGCAACACCTACAGAAGAAGCAACACCGACACCGGAGGCAACACCTACAGAAGAAGCAACGCCAACACCGGAAGAAACAGAGACGCCTGCTTCGACAGAAGACAAGGAATCCGATGATAAGCAGAGTCAGAAAACATCAGGAAAGAATGTAAAAGCAGATTCAGGAATGAAGAATCCTGTAATCTGGATTAGTGGTATCGGGATTATTGTTATCATAATTTTACTTATTTATTTCCTGAAGAAGAAAAAGTAAGAGTTAAAATCATTAAAGAATGCCGTCGACGGCAGAGAACAGTTACAAAATAAACAGTGGAACTAAAAGAGCAGCGCATCGGATGATGCAGCTGCTCTTTTTAGAAAATGTGTGTGTATAATTGAGACGTTATGAGGAAACCTCAAATCAGTCTTAATTAACAAAACTAATAATGTGTGTGCATATATAGTCTACAATTTTTTTGCAATTTAATCAAGATGGAATTTTATAGAACGTGATATATTGAGGAAAGAGGCTATTCAGACTTTTTACTTGCGTAACTCTGGCGGGAAACGTATAATAGAAAAAAGCAATACTCGAGGGTGAGGAAAAGAGGATGAAGATAACAGAAGAACTGTTAAATGAGATGAAAATTAAGGATGAGAACTTTTCTGACGGTCTGATCAAGCCGGACGGCGATTACGTAAGAATACCCAGAGGACATCTTCATGGAATGATGGAATTGCTTCCATGGACAGAGAACGAAATCTGGAAAATGATCCCGGATGATGATTCTCCGCTGTTCTGGCTGATTGAGAAAACAGGATGCGTTCTTACGGATTATAATAATTCTATTGGCATGAAGATGACACCTGCTCAGCAGACTGTGTTTGATATGATGCGAAAACATGGGGTTCTTACAGATGATTATTACGATCTGACGAAACAGAGGGAGAAAGTAAGAGAAGCCAGAGAACAAAAAGAGAATCGAAAGTAGTAGTTAAGTGTATATGAATATATGGAATTGAAGCGATGGAAAAGTATGCTCATTAAAGTCATCCGACGCAGAAGCAACAATATATAATATTAAAAAGCAGCATATCAGAGTTATGGATCATAACCTGATATGCTGCTTTTAGCGTGTCTGAAGAAAAAACTTCAGTTTTGGAATCTGATTGTTGAGAATCAGTGATTCCGGAAACATAGCCTGGTGGACAAATTCTGCGGAATAAGTGAAATCGCCCACATGATCTTTTCCGTGACTGTCGCTGGATAAAATGATCGGAATCTCATATTTCTGACAGAAATAAAGAATTTCAGTCGCATTGGATGTTGTATCTCCGCGATAGCCGTTTGGAGAAAGAGAAGCTTCGTTTATTTCAAAGATAACATTCTCCTGCAATGCAGCAATAGCCAGAGTTCTGTAATCCACCGGGAAATGCGGATCATCACAATGCCCGAGGACTTTTACAGCAGGATGTTTCATGGCGTTGATATAGGCCAGGGTATTCTCAGCAGCAGCGCCGGAACGGTAATTCTGCTGATGCATACTGATGATCGCATAATCCAGTCCATTCAGCAGATCATCTGACAGGTCGATGTGCCCGTCAATATCAAGAATGTTCAGTTCAACGCCATAAAGAACATCAATTCCAAAGCGTTTTTTGGGACAGAATGGAAGACTTCTGAAATATGAGGAAGTCCCGGAAGTGAGAGTCCCGGGACCATGATCTGAAATTCCAAGAAGCTTCAGACCCTTATGACTGGCTTCCTTTGCCATATCTGAAATGGTACAGGTGGTGCCGTGCCCACTGGCAATGGAATGCGTGTGAATATCGGAGAGATACATATAAGTTTTCCTTTCTGAATGAAAAATAAGCGTGTCAGGAATGCTTTATGAGACAAGTATGGCAGAAGAAAAATGAAATGTCAATCATAAAAACAAAATAAAAATGTTACTGTTCACTCCGTTCTCAGTACCGTAGCCAAAATTCATTCCAGATTGCCTGCGGTAATGGAATGAATTTGCTTGTGCGTCTCGGAATTTTGCCACATTTATGCCAAAACACATCGCGGAATAGTGATGTGTGAACAGTAATATAAAAATATCAAAATATCCAAAACAGAAGAAAAATAAATATACAACTCTACTATGATCTGACGTAGGATTTCACATTCTGATGAGCTGGATTAGGATGCGTTATTTACGAGGATTGCTATAAACAGATTGTTGTCAAATACAATTCGAGAGGAACTCAGGTCTGTGGGGTGATGTTTGGAAAAGGCTGTCTTTTATGTTGCTTATTATTCTTGACGATTGAATCAGAGGACTTACCTGATTTTGTTTAAAACAACAAAAACAGGCATAAAACAACATATTCACTAAAATAGTAGATATATGTATAGATAACTGCTGCTTTTTAATGTAAAAAGATTGAAAATTAATTAACAATATTAGATTTGTTAGTGAAAATAGATAATTAGAATTGGCATATATGCACAAGAAAAATGTTTTGTTTGGTGAATTTGACGTGAAAATCAAATTTGAATTAGAATTTTTGTTCAAAATATGATATGAATAATTGGCTAAAACTACTGAAATACAAAAAAACGGACAAAATGACACATTGTTATGTTTACAAAATTGGTGATATATGTTAATATAAACTCACAAAAACAAAAATGCTTCGGCAAAATATCCAAAAAGGAGGAATATCATGAAGAAAAAATTAATCGCAGCGTTACTCTCAGCAGCTATGGTGGTTTCTGTAGTTCCTGTATTTGCAAGTGATGCAGCAGCAGACGAGGAAACAGCAACAGAGAGCAGTACCGAATCTCCGTTAGCGGGCAAGAAGATAGCATATATTATGTACATGTCATCAGCAACTATCTTCCAGATGTGGTCGGATTCATTTACCGCAACAGCAGAGAAGCTTGGTATGGAAGCAAGTACTTTCTTCTGCAACGATAATGCAGATACATGGAAGAGTACAATTGAACAGTGCGCGCAGGGTGGTTATGATGGATTGATGGTTTCCCATGGTGGTCAGGAATACGCATATGATTTCCTGTCAGGAATCCTGGAACAGTATCCGGATTTGAAGATTGTTACATTCGATACACCATTTAAAGATGCAAATGGTGAGACTGCTAAGATTGACGGTGTTACACAGTTCTTCCAGCAGGATGCAGGATTTGCTGAATCTCTGGTTCAGGCTATCCTTGATATGTATCCGGACAAAACAGAGGCAGGCGAGCCTGTAAATATTCTTCAGGTTCAGCAGGGCGCCGGATATAACAGCCCGTTCGACCGTCGCCAGGTAGGTTATGAACCATTTGAGACAGATGGAAAGATTAAAACAGTTGAGAGAATAGCACCAATTGATGATCAGAATGCTACTTCATCTATGCGTGATGTAACTGCTGCTACTTACAGAAATATGGCGAAGGCGATATTGATGGTATCTGGTGCTGCTATGATGCATATGCACAGGGCGTATATCAGGCACTGCGTGAAGCAAATTCCGATATCCCAATGGTATCTGTAGATATCTGTAATGAAGATATCCAGTTCATGCAGGAAGGTAAAAACTGGAAAGCATGTGCTACAACAAACTGGACATCTAATGGAGAATTTGCATGCCGTGTATTAGCACTTGAGATGGCAGATCAGTATGAAGACATTGAAGCTGCTTCCTGCTACTATGCAGATCCGGGCGCTGGATGGAAATTCCTTCAGTTATTGTTACCCAGGAAATGGTTACATCTAAGGAAGGTATTAATATTGAGAACCTGGCAGAGGTTGCTGGAGAAGACTATTCTGATACTTCTTGGATGCCTACATGTGATTGGATGGTATCAGCACTTGGACACTAATCCTTTCAAAAGGACAGTAGTTAATACTGAAAATATCTAAGTAAAATGAGGCGTCGGGGTTCAAGGCTCCGACGCCACTTTTTCCGTACTGGATTATCTGTGGCGGAAAATAATTACGGAAAAGAGGGAATATATGGATAAAATCACACTTGGAACACGAAAAGTTCCATAGAATTTCCTGGTGTAAAGGCCCTTTCGGATGTTGATTTTGAAATTTCAACCGGTATGATCCATGCAGTTATGGGAGCGAACGGAGCCGGTAAATCGACATTGATGAAAGTTCTGGCTGGCTCAAATCCAGATTACACAGGAGATGTTTTGTATAACGGAAACGTCGTGGAATTGAGAAATCCGGCTGCCGCAAAGAAACTCGGCATCCAGATTGTATATCAGGAAGTTGATATGGCGCTGATTCCGACACTTTCAGTAGCTGAGAATGTAATGTTTAATGACATGGTCATGAACATGGGACATAAACAGTTTGTCAATTATGGAAAGATTAGAAAAGATGCAAAAGAGGCTCTGGCCCGCCTGAATATTGATATTGATGTAAAGAGATGGTGTGGTACACTGACACTGGCGCAGAAACAGATGGTCCTGATAGCGCGTGCGGTTCAGAATTCATGTAATTTCCTGATACTGGATGAGCCGACAGCACCATTATCAGATACGGAAACAGAGGAACTGTTCCGTGTTGTAAAACATTTAAGAGAAACAGAAAATATTGCTATTATCTTTATTACACATCGTATCCAGGAAGTCCTCAGAATCTGTGATTCTTACACGGTTATGAGAAACGGACAGGTTGTGGATACAACTCCGATCACACCACAGACAACTTCAAAAGAGATCGTTGATAAAATGCTTGGACGTTCTTTTGAGGAGAATTTTCCGAAAGAAGTCTGTGAAATCGGAGAGAAATCATTTGTAATAGATCATCTGACCGAACGCGAGAATCGTGTAAAAGATGTTTCTATGTACGTAAGAAAAGGAGAAATCGTCGGACTTGCCGGTCTGGTAGGTGCAGGAAAAACAGAACTTTGTAAAACTATTTTCGGTGCATACCATAAATCGGGAGGTACGCTTACATTAAATGGCAGGGAGCTTAAGATAAAGAATCCGTCCGATGCCGTAAAGAACAGAATTGCACTGGTACCTGAGGAAAGGCGTAAAGAGGGCGTGCTTGTTGCAGAAACAGTTACCTTTAACATATCCGCAGCGTGCCTTGGAGATTTCTGTACCATGTCTTTCGTAAATGACCGCAAGACAGCGCAGAAAGCAAAAGAATATGTAAAGAGCCTTAGTATTAAGACGCCTTCGGTAAAACAGAGGGTTGCATATCTTTCAGGAGGAAACCAGCAGAAAGTTGCTGTTGCCAAGTGGCTGGCAGCAGACTGTGATGTATATATTTTTGATGAACCTACAAAAGGTGTAGACGTTGGTGCAAAGCAGGAAATCTTTCATCTGATCAATCAGATTGCAAAAGACGGAAACTGTGTCATTTATGCTACCTGCGAGAATTCGGAGCTGTTATCCATAACAGACCGTATGTATGTTATGTATGATGGCAGGATTATGGCAGAACTTGAAACTGCAAAGACCACCGAAGACGAGATCATGCATTATGCTACAGGTTCGGAGGAGAAATATGCAGGCTGATATCTGAGCAGATATCGGGCATCAATGTATTGGGAGGAAAATAATATGGTTCAGAATTCAAAGATGAAAACGATTGGGAAAGGGTTACTGAGCTGGGCTGCTGTAATTGTGCTTGTGGTTTCAGTTGCTATCTTTACAGCAATCAAGGGCACGGCATTTTTTTCAGTGAATAACCTGATGAATATTCTCCGTGCCATGTCAGTAGTTACAATTTTTGCTCTTGCAGCAACTGTATCTATGGCACCGGATGGATTTGATATGTCAGCCGGTACACTGGGTACTTCAGCGCCTATGTTTTTGCAGCACTGTTTCTGTGGTTTGGCGCTCCCTTATGGCTGGCTATTGTTCTTACTATTGTGTTTACAATGGTAATGTATCTGTTGACAATGTTCTTAATACTGGTATGTAAGATTCCGGATATGCTGGCAACCTGCGCACTGCAGTTCGTACATGCGGGTCTTGGTCTTGCATTTACAGGCGGCAGCGCTGTATCTGCAGGTCTGAGTGCTCCGAAGTGGTTTGGCGCACTGCACGGAGGAGATGTGACTCCTCTTCGTAAAGGATGGACAACCGGTTCTATGAACATTGGTAAATCCCCTTATATCATCATTATCATGTTGCTCTGCGTAGTTGTATGCTGGGTACTTCTGGAAAGAACAAAACATGGTCGTTATTTATATGCAATGGGCGGCAACAAAACAGCAGCAAAACTTTCCGGTATCAATGTTAAGAAATACAGATTTATGGCAGGTATGTTCGCAGCAGTATTTATCGCAGTTGCAGGTATTGTTGTATGCTCCCGTAACTCAGCAGCTCAGATCAACAGCTGTGACAGTTACTGATGAGTTCCCTGGCAGCAGTATTTATCGGACGTTCTGTAGGCGGTGCTGAGAGACCGAACGCTCTTGGAACAGTTGTAGGTGCTCTTCTTATTTCCACACTGGAAAATGGTCTGACAATGTGCGGCGTTGTTTACTATGTACTTCCGGCAGTTAAAGGTGCGGTTCTTTGCCTGGCGCTGGTTGCAGCGTATATCACTGTAAAAGAAGATTAATTAAAAGCATGAAAGAGTAATTTGTGACGGATAATGAGACGGAATATGGAGGAAAAAATTATGTCAAAGTTTGATACTTATTTTCTTATGAAAACAGATGATGCAATTGAATATGCAAAGGAAAAAGTTTCGCAGATCGAATGGGATGCTGGCAGCATGACTGCAAAGGAAATCGGAGATGGAAACCTTAACTATGTATTCAAAGTAACTGATGCAAAAGGTCACAGCGTAATTATCAAACAGGCTGGTGTAGAGGCACGTATTTCTGCCGATATGAAACTGGATACAGACAGAAACAGAATCGAATCTGAGATCCTTGTTCTGGAGGGTAAACTTGCACCTGGATATGTACCGGAAATTTATTTCTATGATACAGTAATGAGTGCATGTGGTATGGAAGACTTAAGTGATCACGAGATCATGCGTACAGCAATGCTGGAACATAAGATTTTCCCGAAATTCGCAGATCAGATTTCTACATTTATGGCACAGGTTCTTATGGGAACTACAGATGTAGTGATGGATCATCAGGAGAAAAAAGAACTCCAGCGTAAATTTATCAATCCGGAATTATGTGATATCACAGAAGCGCTGGTATATACGGAACCATACAACGATGAGAGAGGACGCAACCGTGTATTTCCTCCAATTGCAGACTTTGTAAAAGAAAAACTTTATGAGGATCAGGGACTTCATTGTGAAGTTGCAAAATTAAAAATGGATTTCATGACAAGAGCGCAGTCCCTGATCCATGGTGATTTACATACAGGTTCTATCTTTATTAATGAAGAAAGTACAAAAGTATTTGATCCTGAGTTCTGCTTTTACGGACCGATGGGATATGATATTGGTAATGTGATTGCAAATATGATTTTTGCATGGGCGAACGGTGATGCGGCAGGTGCGGCAGACTTCTGTAAATGGGTAGAGGATGTTCTGGTAGATGTCATCAACATGACAAAAGAAAAAATGGAAAAATATTATGATGAACATGTAACAGATACTATGTGCAGGAATGAGCTGTACAAGAAGTACTATATGGATACTATTATTGAAGACACTTCAGCAGTGGCCGGTCTGGACTGATCCGTCGTATTGTTGGTATGGCTAATGTAAAAGATATCACAACAATTGCAGATGAAGCAAAACGTGCACGTGCAGAGAAGATCTGCATCACGGCTGCAATTGATTTCATCAAAAACAGAAGTGATAAGAAATGTGGCAAGTGCTTCCTGAAGACTCTGAAAGATGCAATTGCCGAAGTAGATGCATAAAAGTTGCTGTTCACACGTTGCTGAGCGCTGAGTGAACAGTGACGTGTGAAAAAAACATAATTGATAAAAGGAGATGGATATTATGGAAAATGCACTTAATCTGGATACCGTAAAACTTGCGGAAAATAAAAAAGAAATCGTAATCCTGGATCAGACACTTCTTCCGAACCAGTGCAAATATCTCAATATTTCCACAGCAGGAGATATCTGGGAAGCAATTTATTCGCTGAGAGTAAGAGGAGCTCCGGCAATCGGTGTTACAGGAGCTTATGCATATTATGTGCTCGCAGATCAGATTGAAACAGATGACAAAGAGGAATTTGTAAAAGAGTGCACAAAGATGATGGAGTATATCAACTCATCCAGCCTACAGCAGTCAACCTTTCCTGGGCTCTGAACCGTATGCATAATGTAATGCTTACAGAGAAAAATCATATGAATATTCCGGAACTGAAAGCTCGTCTGATGAAAGAAGCAGATGATATCAGAGAAGAAGATATTCAGATCAGCCGTAATATTGGCACTTATGGATTTGAACTTCTGGAGAAACTTGGAAAAGGCGTCGGTATCATGACACACTGTAATGCGGGAACATTGGCTACAGCGAAATACGGAACTGCATTAGCTCCAATGTACATTGCTCTGGAACACGGCTGGGATCCAAAGAATGATCTTCATGTTTACTGTGATGAAACCCGTCCGCTTCTGCAGGGAGCAAGATTGAGCGCATATGAAATGCAGGCAGCCGGTATCGACACTTATGTACAGTGTGATAACATGGCTTCTTATACGATGAAAAGCGGCAAGATTGGAATTATCTTTGTGGGCTGTGACCGTGTAGCTGCAAATGGAGATTTTGCAAACAAGATTGGTACGAGCGGAGTTGCCATTATTGCCAAACATTACGGAGTTCCGTTCTATGTATGTGCACCGTCATCTACCATTGATATGACTCTGGAATCTGGTGATGAAATTCATATTGAACAGAGGAAAGGTGAAGAAGTTACTGAAATGTGGTATGAGAAACGCATGGCTCCGGAAGGAGTCGGTGTTGTAAATCCGGCTTTTGATGTAACGGACCACAGTCTGGTAACAGGTATCATTACAGAAAAAGGTATTGCTTATGAACCATTTAAAGAATCCTTTGAGAAAATGGGGATTAAACCTGTGGAGAAATACGTAGATAAAAAATAATAGCCATATACAAAAAACCGGAATGAGGATTTTCATTCCGGTTCTTTTTGTGAACTGTATTGCTCATAATGATGAGCAGTGACAGATGGTCAGTAATAACGAACATTGTTTTTGTCCAGAAAATCTTTCCATTCCGGTGAGAATTCTGTGTCCAGAATAATGCCGTCCAGTTCGTTTAATGGAATAACGCTGGTAAAAGAAACATTATTCAGTTTGGAGTGGTCTACTGCCAGGTATTTCTGTTTGGCATGAGAAAGCGCCAGATAATGGATCACTGCAGAATTATCACTGGTATCGGTTGCTCCGAATTCCATGTCTATGCTCCGGCATGAGATAAAGGCTTTATCAAAGAAGTATTGTCTCAGGCTGCGGTGAGCACTGCTTCCTTCAAAACTTTTTGTGCGTGGAGAATATTCTCCTCCGATCAGGAAAAGATTTATTGTCTGTGAGGAGGATAGAATGTTGGCGATTTCCAGCGAATTTGTAACAACAGTCAGTTTTCTGCTGGCGATTTTGTTGGCGATAAACCATGCTGTGGTAGAGTTATCCAGGTAAATGATTTCTCCGGTCTGGATCAGGGCATCACATTTTAACGCAATAGTTTTCTTTTCTTCTGTTTTCAGAACCTGTCGGGTAGAAATATCCAGATCATTCTGACTCCGTCCAGGATATAGGCGCCACCGTGAGTGCGGATCAGTTCATGTTCCTGTTCCATGGCACGCAGATCACGTCGGATTGTTTCACGGGTTACGTTCATGCGGACTGCGAGATCTGCAATGGTAACGCTTTTATTTTCCTGTAAAAGTTCTTTTATGAGATTTTGGCGTGAAATTGCAAGCAAATCAGGGCCTCCTTTCTTGATAAATAAATGCAAACAGCCGCAGTCCCTATTTTAATGGACTGCGGCTGTTTTGAAAAGCTAAATTATTTACAAATATAATTATGTAATCCCAGAATTTTGTAATAACCAGCCACAGCTCCCTGGTCTTCGACTCCTTCGCATTGTGCAGCATGTACAGCTGCTTTTCCGAAAACAGGAATCATATTCTTTGTTGCTTCGACTCCGGACCTGGCAGCATCAAGTGCCTGAGTAATTACTTCCTGCAGAGAAGCGCCGGCTTTTGCTGCTTTATCTGCGGACTGTGCAGCTGGGAGAATAGAATCATAGATAGTACGCTGGCCCTGTTCACATTTGCCACGCTTCTGGACGCCTGCGGCAAATCCTGTCAGATAAGCTGCCAGTGCGGGGGCATCTATTTCTGTTTTTCCTTTTAAGGCTTTTCCACCCTCCATGATTCCGGTTGACATAAGAAATCCCATTGTAGAAGGAACGAGGGAAGACATTTTCATACCGGATTTCATGAGAAGTTTACCGATGTCTCCGGCTGCACCGGTGGCTTCTTCGCGCATGATGTCCGGAAGAGAACCGTAACCTTTGCTCATGGTAAGACCGAGGTCGCCATCACCCAGACGGGCATCCATTTCGCATAATTCTTCTTTTTTTTCTATAAACAGATTTCCGACACTTGCAAATAAATCCGGAATCTGATCAAAAAGGATTTTGTCCATTTCTATTCCTCCTTGGACTTTTATTTCTGGCAGATGAATGGAGTATTTACGGGATGATCCATATATTTCTTTAATTCATCGTTCATTTTGCAGATTGAGATAGAAGCACCGGCCATTTCCATGGAAGTTGCATATTCGCCTACGATAGTTTTATAAATTTTAATTCCTTTGGAATTGAGAATCTGTGTAACATCGTTGGATAAAATATATAATTCTTCGATGGAAGTTGCCCCCAGACCATTGATCAGAATAGAAACTTCTTCGCAGTCTGCAACCGGCATATCGGTCAGAAGGGTATTCAGCGACTCTTCAGCGATTTCGCGGGAGGTCTTGAGCGGTCCGTTCCACACACCCGGTTCTCCGTGGATTCCCATTCCCATAGCCATTTCGTTTTCTTTTAATTCGAAGTTGGCGTGTCCGACTTCAGGAATGATACAAGGAGTTAATGCGAAACCTACGGTACGTGTATTGTCTTTTGCGAGCTGTGCTGCTGCAAGAACTTCATTCAGGGAACCTCCTTCGTCAGCTCTGGCACCGGCTGCTTTGAACATAAAGTATATTCCGGCAACTCCACGGCGGGTAGCTGGATCTTTGTGGGAGTTTACATCATCTGCTCCAACAATACTTCTGCATTCGATATCATCCATATCGCAGAGGTCAGTAGCCATATCGAATGTCATGATATCTCCGGTGTAGTTTCCGTACAGATATAAAAACGCCGGCACCTGCTTCGACTTCTTTGGCGATATTATAAATCTGTTCGGGTGACGGGGACTGGAAAACGCCGCCTACTCCGCAGCCATCGATCATTCCGTCTCCTACATAGCCGAGAAACAGTGGAAGATGTCCGGAACCGCCGCCTGTGATGATTGCTACCTTGCCTGGCTTCTTCTCTGCTCTGCAGTAGCAGCGGAGATCATCAGCTGCGTATTTAACCTGATCTGAGTGAGCAGCGTAGATACCTTTAAGCATGTCATCTACGTAGTTTTCCGGTGCATTGATAATTTTCTTCATAAGATGCCTCCTTGCTGTTGATTATGATAAAAATGAATAATAAAACGGTTCATAGTAATAAGAACCTTGGCTTTTATAACTATAATTTTAAATGCTTACCAATGGTTTGTCAATTAAAATGTACTGAAATGTGACTTTTTTGGATATAAATTATATAAAATAACCAAAACAACATAATGTAAAAATGTGATGGAAAAAATAAAAAAGAATGTTCGAAAGAGAACATTCTTTTTATGTACCGGAGCGTGTTTGGAGCAGGACTTTTAATCTGGGAATCTGATTATTCAGGATCAATGATTCAGGGAACATCAGCTGATGTACGAATTCGGCAGCATAAGTAAAATCACCGATATGATCTTTTCCGTGGCTGTCACTGGAGAGAATAATGGGAAGTTTGTAACGGAGACTGTAATGCAGAATTTGTGCTGCGTTGGAGCTGGTGTCTCCTCTGTAACCGTATGGAGCCAGGGATGCTTCATTAATCTCAAAAATTACATTTTCTTTCATGGCAGCTTTGGCAAGTGCGTTGTAATCAACCGGAAAATGTATGTCATCGCAATGTCCGAGGATTTTTACTGCCGGATGTTTCATAGCCCGGATATATGCCTGAGTGTTTTCTGGTACAGAACCGGATTTATAGTTCTGCCGGTGCATGCTGATAATAGCATAATCCAGATTATTCAGAAGTTCATCTGAAAGATCAATCTGTCCGTCTGCATTCAGGATATTCAGCTCAACTCCGTAAAGGATATCCACGTTGAACCGCTTTCTGGGACAGAATGGAAGACTTCTGAAATAAGAAGATGTTCCGGAAGCAAGAGTACCGGGACCGTGGTCGGAAATTCCCAGAAGTTTCAGACCTTTTCTTCCGGCTTCCTTTGCCATATCTGAAATTGTACAGTTTGTGCCATGCCCGCTGGCAATGGAATGGGTGTGTATATCGGAAAGATACATAAGAACCTCCTGAGCCAAGTGAAATTGTCTGTTGCCGACTATATTGAAAATGTGGGGCAGCATATAGAAAGCATTGTTTATCTTGCTTATAGTATGGCAGATGAATTTGTGAAAGTCAACTAAAAGTCAAACAAAAACAACAAATCAAAAAATAAATCCAAACAAAAAACAACATAAAAACCGTAAAATATATGTTGGTTTTGTTGACCTTAAAAGCTGTCTGAGGTATAATGAAACTATATGAAAACATGGAAAATAATTGTATTTTAGTTACTGTTCACGTATCATTTGAATAAACAGTTTAATGTGTGTGGCAGTAAGTTAACCTTTTATCCATGAGAAAGGAGCAACATGGAAAAATTTCAAACATCAGATATTCCTAAATCTCCCAGAATTCAGAAGCTGGTAGATGCATTGTATGCACATATGCCGGTGATTGAATCTGCCAGAGCGAAGCTGATCACGGAATCATATAAGGAAACAGAAGGAGAACCGATCATTACGCGAAGAGCGAAAGCGTTTGCTCATATTCTCCATAATATTCCGATTGTTATCCGTGATAATGAGCTGATCGTGGGAAGCAGTACAATCGCACCAAGAGGATGCCAGACATTCCCTGAATTTTCTTATGAATGGCTGGAAGCTGAACTGGATACAGTAGCAACCAGAACAGCAGATCCTTTTTACATTGCAGAGGAGACCAAGGCGGAGCTGAGGGAGGCGGACAAGTACTGGAAAGGAAAAACAACCAGTGAACTTGCAACTTCTTATATGGCACCGGAGGCAATTCGCGCGATAGAGCATAACATTTTTACACCTGGGAATTATTTTTATAATGGTGTAGGACATGTTACTGTGAAATACTGGGAAGTTCTGGAAATTGGATTTGAAGGAATTATGGCGAAAGCGCAGGCAGAACTGGATGGCTGTAATGTAGGAGACGGAGACTATGCAAGAAAGTCTCATTTTCTGGAAGCCGTGCTCCTGAGCTGTCAGGCTGTAATAGATTATGCTGCACGTTATGCAAAACTTGCGCAGGAGATGGCTGATCAGACCAGTGATCCGGTACGTAAACAGGAACTCCTTATTATAGCGGCAAACTGCAGCAGAGTTCCGGCAAAAGGTGCGCAGAACTTTTATGAGGCATGTCAGTCATTTTGGTTTGTACAGCAGTTGCTTCAGGTAGAATCCAGCGGACATTCTATTTCGCCGGGACGTTTTGATCAGTATATGTATCCTTATTATAAGAAGGATATGGAAACAGGAGCAATTACCCGTGGGTTTGCACAGGAACTGATGGATTGCATCTGGGTAAAATTTAATGATCTGAATAAATGCCGTGATGCAGCATCAGCAGAGGGATTTGCAGGCTACAGTCTTTTCCAGAATCTGATCGCAGGTGGTCAGAATAAAGAGGGAGAGGATGTAACCAACGATCTTTCTATTATGTGCATTCAGGCATCTATGCATGTACATCTGCCGGCACCGTCACTTTCCGTGAGAGTATGGAATGGTTCTCCACATGAATTTCTGATCAAGGCAGCAGAACTTACCAGAACAGGAATCGGACTTCCTGCATATTATAATGACGAGGTAATTATTCCTGCATTGCAGAACAGAGGATTATCTCTGGAGGACGCAAGAGATTACAATATCATCGGCTGTGTAGAACCACAGAAAGCAGGTAAAACAGAAGGATGGCATGATGCTGCATTCTTTAATATGTGCAGACCACTGGAACTTGTTTTTGCAAATGGTATGGATAAGGGTGAGATTGTGGGAATTCCTACCGGTGATGTCACTCAGATGAAGAGCTTTGAGGAGTTCTTTGATGCCTATAAGAAACAGATGGAATACTGCATTTCCCTGCTTGTAAATGCAGATAATGCGATTGACGTGGCACATGCAGAACGATGTCCGTTACCATTTCTCTCCTGTATGATCGATGACTGTCTGAAAGAGGGCAGGTCTGTTCAGGAGGGTGGAGCTGTCTACAATTTCACAGGTCCCCAGGGATTTGGAATTGCCAATATGGCGGATGGTCTTTTTGCAATACGTAAGCTGGTTTATGAAGAGAAGAAAGTATCTATGGAAGAGTTCAAAGAGGCGCTTGCGTGGAACTATGATAAAGGACTGGATGCGCAGTCAGCCGGTGACATGACAGAAATGATCATGAAAGCAATGCAGAAAGCCGGCAAAGAGGCAGATGCTTCTACAGCGGCAGGACTTCTGAAAACTTTTATAGGAATGAAACCGGGTGAGCAGAAGACTCAGAGATTCAAAGAGATTCATGATATGATCGATGAAGTACCGAAGTTCGGAAATGACATTCCGGAAATTGACTATTTTGCAAGAGAAGTTGCCTATACATATTCCAAACCGCTCCAGAATTACAGCAACCCAAGAGGTGGCAGGTTCCAGGCAGGTTTATATCCGGTATCAGCCAATGTACCGTTGGGCGGACAGACTGGTGCAACACCTGATGGAAGATATGCGCATACACCTGTTGCAGACGGCGTTTCTCCGTCAGCAGGCAAGGATGTAAAAGGGCCTACAGCGGCAGCTACATCCGTATCCAGACTGGATCATTTTATTGTATCAAACGGAACACTCTTTAATCAGAAGTTCCATCCATCTGCACTCTCGGGAAGAGAGGGGCTGGAGAAATTTGTTGCACTGATTCGTTCCTATTTTGATCAGAAAGGAATGCACATGCAGTTTAATGTAGTAGACAGACAGACGCTTCTGGATGCACAGGAACATCCTGAGAAATATAAACACCTGGTAGTCCGCGTAGCCGGATACAGTGCATTGTTTACTACACTTTCCCGTTCGTTGCAGGATGATATTATTCGCCGTACAGAGCAGGGGTTCTGAACGGGAGGTTTTTTGCCGAGGACAGAACAGGCAGCAGTAAAGAATGAATAACAGAATCTGAAGAAAGGGAAAAGCATGGACTATTTGGATACAAAGGGCAGAATCTTTGATGTCCAGAAATATTCTATTCACGATGGACCAGGCATAAGGACGATTGTATTTCTGAAGGGGTGTGTCCTGCGGTGCAAATGGTGCTGTAATCCGGAATCTCAGGAATATAAGATCCAGACAATGAAGGTGCTGGGGGAGGATAAGATTATCGGACGTGATGTGACAGTCAGAGAGATGATCGAAGAGGTTGAGAAAGACAGACCGTACTATTACCGCTCGGGCGGTGGCATGACACTTTCCGGTGGAGAGTGTCTCTGCCAGCCGGAATTTACGAAGGCTCTTCTGAGAGCTGCCAAGGAGCGGGGAATTTCTACGGCGATTGAGAGCATGGCCTGTGCGAAATGGGAGACGATTGAATCAATCCTGCCTTATCTTGATACTTATCTGATGGATATCAAACATACCAATGCAGAGAAACATAAAGAATTTACAGGGCGTTCTAATGAACTGATGATGGAGAATGCCAGAAAAGTAGCTCTTTCCGGACTGACAAATCTGGTGATCAGAGTACCGGTAATTCCTACATTTAATGATACAGTGGAAGAGATTCAGAGGATTGCGGGATTTGCAGATACACTTCCCGGAGTAAATAAGATCCATCTTCTTCCGTATCACCGACTGGGACAGGACAAATATGAGGGACTTGGAAGAACATATCTGATGGGGGATATTGAACCTCCATCCAAAGAACATATGGAAACATTAAAGAAAGCGGTGCATGCAGTCAGCGGTCTGGATTGTCAGATTGGCGGCTGATGAAAGCGATATATAAAGGTAATGCCGGTATTATCCGGATGAAATTGAAACAAAAATAAAACAAATAAAAACAACATAAAAAATACAACAAAAACAACATAAAACAACGGGATTCTATTGACTTTTTGTATGAAATATTATACAATTACAACATAAACGTCAAAGAACCCAATGCCTTAAGGAGGAAAATGAGCATGGTAAACGAATTTGAAATCAAAAAACAGATCTGTGACATCGGAAGAAGAATCTACAACCGTAACATGGTTGCAGCAAACGACGGAAATATTTCCGTAAAACTCAATGACAATGAGTTCCTTTGCACACCTACAGGTGTATCTAAAGGATTCATGACACCGGAGTTTATCTGTAAGGTAGACAGACAGGGTAATGTGATTCAGGCTAACCCGGGATTCAAGCCATCTTCTGAGATCAAAATGCATATGAGAGTTTATGAGAAGAGACCGGACGTAGGTTCTGTTGTACATGCTCATCCAATCTATGCTACATCCTTTGCGATTGCAGGTATTCCGCTGACACAGCCGATCATGCCTGAAGCAGTTATTTCTCTTGGATGTGTTCCGATCGCTGAATACGGTACACCATCTACAATGGAGATTCCGGACAATCTTGAAAAATATCTTCCATATTTCGATGCAGTTCTTCTTGAGAACCACGGAGCACTTACATGGAGCACAGACTTAAATGCAGCTTACATGAAGATGGAATCTGTAGAATTTTACGCACAGCTTCTGTATCAGACAAAACTTCTGGGTGGCCCGAAAGAATTCGATGAAAAGAATATCCAGAAACTGTATGAGATCCGTCGTAAATTTGGTATGGCCGGTAAACATCCTGCAAACATCTGCCTGAACAAAGACGGAAAGAACTGCCATAACTGCGGTGGTGCATGCCATGATGGTGAATTCAAGAAATTCCCTGGATATCAGTATGATTTTGTAGGCGGAGATTCCAAACCGGAAGAAGCAGCTCCTGCAGCACAGTCAGATGCAGAACTTGTTGCTGAGATCACAAAGAAAGTAATGGCTCAGTTAGGAATGAAATAATTCAAAAGGAGGACAGTCTCATGCCAGTCAGTGAGAGTATGGTACAGGAAATTGTACAGCAGGTTATGGCAAAAATGCAGATAGCAGACGCTCCGGCAGAAAAACAGCATGGCGTATTTAAAGATATGAACGATGCGATTGAGGCAGCAAAGAAGTCTCAGGAAATCGTACATAAAATGTCCATGGACCAGAGAGAAAAAATTATTAGCTGCATCCGCAAAAAAATTAAAGAAAATGCAGAAATTATGGCACGTATGGGTGTAGAAGAAACTAAGATGGGTAATGTAGGAGACAAGATCCTTAAACATCACCTTGTTGCAGATAAGACACCCGGAACAGAAGCAATTACTACAACCGCATGGTCAGGAGACAGAGGCCTTACACTTGTTGAAATGGGACCTTTCGGTGTAATTGGAGCGATTACACCTTGTACAAACCCAAGCGAGACAGTTTTATGTAATACAATGGGAATGCTGGCAGGTGGAAATACAGTTGTATTTAACCCACATCCGGCAGCAGTAAAAACATCCCTTTATGCAGTAAACCTTGTCAATGAAGCTTCCCTGGAGCAGGGCGGCCCGGATAATATTGCTGTCAGTGTAGAGAATCCTACATTAGATACAAGTTCTGTTATGATGAAGCACAAAGATATTCATCTTTTAGTTGCTACAGGCGGTCCTGGAGTAGTAACAGCAGTTCTTTCTTCAGGAAAGAGAGGAATCGGTGCAGGAGCAGGTAACCCGCCGGCACTGGTTGATGAAACCGCTGATATCCGTAAGGCAGCAAGAGATATTGTTAACGGATGTACGTTTGACAATAACCTTCCTTGTATTGCTGAGAAAGAAGTTGTTGCAGTTTCTTCCGTTATGGATGAACTCATGCATTATATGCTGACAGAGAATGACTGTTATCTTGCTTCAAAAGAAGAGCAGGATAAGCTGGTAGAGGTAGTTCTGGCAGGCGGTAAACTGAATCGTAAATGCGTTGGACGTGATGCAAGAACACTGCTCTCGATGATCGGTGTGGATGCACCGGCAAATATTCGCTGCATTATCTTTGAGGGACCAAAGGAACATCCTCTGATCACAACAGAACTTATGATGCCGATTCTTGGAATTGTCAGAGCAAGAGATTTTGAAGACGCAGTAGAACAGGCTGTATGGCTGGAACACGGCAACCGCCATTCTGCACATATTCATTCCAAGAATGTAGATCGTATTACAACATATGCAAAAGCAATCGATACAGCAATCGTGGTAAAGAATGGCCCATCCTATGCATCCCTTGGATTTGGATCAGAAGGATATGCTACATTTACAATTGCAAGCCGTACAGGCGAAGGTCTTACCTGTGCAAGCACATTCACAAAGAGAAGACGCTGCATCATGGAAGACAGTCTCTGTATTCGATAAATAATCTGACCTGATAAACTGTGAAACAGTTATCCGGTTATGAACTGACAGCGAATATTCATTTGAATATAAGGAGAGAAAGAACATGGACATGAATAATGTAAATATAGAAGAAATCGTGAAACAGGTTCTCTCCGGCATGACAGGAAATGCACCGGCAGCAGCCTCTGCACCGGCAGCATCAACTGGAATCCCGAAGACAGCCAGAGTAGCTGTATTAACTGAGAAAGAGCATTTTGACATCAAAGAATATCCAATCCCGCCAATCGGAGATGATGATATCCTGGTTAAAG